>OICV01000935.1_pt1 | contig 11805 bp, 10 predicted proteins | sample 1581361 | NCBI WGS metagenome assembly OICV01 (sample SAMEA3882551, study PRJEB24775) | human gut metagenome | biome: human-associated habitat; feature: intestine environment; material: feces | place: Netherlands | collected 2009/2010 | reverse complement strand
GTGCTGATGGGCGCTTCGGAGTGGGTGCTGTTCAAGAACTACTTTGCCAAGGACCGCTACGAAACACTGGATCAGGTGGTGGGTGTCACCCAGCGCACGGCCCAGTATCTGGTCCAGCAGGCGGAGCTGCCGGAAGGCGATGAGCTGGACGCACTGAGCACCAAGCTGGAGATCATCGGCGAGAGCGCAGAGGCCTATCTGTTCTTTACCGACAACGACGGCCGGGTGATGATCGCCTCCAGCCCGGACAAGCTGGAGAGCCTGACCGTGCCGGAAGAAATGATGGAGAAGATCGACGCTTCCGATGCGGATTACTACCATGTGTTCGGCACGCTTGGCGGCATGCTGGACGGGAAAAGCTACATCACGGTCAGCGAAATGCGCAATGAGAACGGCCAGCCCAGCGGCTACCTGTTCCTGTGCTCTTCCGGCGAGCAACTGACCCAGTTCAAGCAGCAGTTCTGGTCCAACTTCCTGCTGTCGGCCTGCGTGATGCTGCTGTGTGCCAGCATCCTGACCAAGATCCTGATGCGCCAGCTCACCGACCCGCTGCAGAAGGTGACGGATGCCGCCCAGCGCTTTGGCGGCGGTGATCTTTCCGTCCGTGTGGAGGGGGTGGAAGGCGAAGGCGAGGCAGCCGACCTTGCCCGCACCTTCAACCGCATGGCAGACAACATCCAGATGAACGACAACTCCCGCGGTCAGTTCATGGGCAACATCGCCCACGAGCTGCGCACCCCCATGACCACCATCAAGGGCTTTGTGGACGGCATTCTGGACGGCACCATCCCGCCCGAGCTGCAGAACCACTATCTGCAGCTGGTCAGCGAGGAGACTGGACGCCTTGCGCGGCTCATTCAGAATATGCTGGATCTCTCCAAGCTGGAAAGCGGAGAGTATCAGGTGAACGCCCGGATGTTCAACATCTGGGAGACCCTGACCGGCGTGGCGCTGGCGGCAGAGCAGCGCATCAATGACGGCATGATCGAGCTGGAAGGCTTGACCATGGATGAAAAGGTGCTGGTCTACGCAGACCCCGACCTGATCCATCAGGTGGCGTATAACCTGCTGGACAACGCCATCAAGTTCACCCCGGCGGGCGGCACCATCCGCTTCAGCGTGGAAAAGCTTGGCCCCGAGGCCGAGATCTCCATCTGGAACTCCGGGCAGGGCATCAGCCCGGAGGCGCTGCCCTATGTGTTCGAGCGGTTCTACAAGGAGGATCGCTCCCGCGGCCTACACGCCCGTGGCTCCGGCCTTGGGCTGAACATCTGCAAGGTGCTGGTCAATCTGTCCGGCGGGCAGATCCGCGTGGAGAGCCAGCAGGGCGAGTGGTGCCGCTTTGTGTTCACCCTGCCCACCTGTTCCCCTAATCCCGGCGGCATGAAGCGCCTGCCGGACGCCGCCGGTCAGCCCGGCGCGGTGGAGGACCCCGCCAGCATGAAGCCGGTAGAATAAGACCCCGCAGCCAGACTGCCCCGCCCGGGCGGTCTGGCTGCTTTGGCGTTTTTGAGGGCGACGCCGCCGCGTCCGACAAACCCTCTCAGTCTGCTCCCGCTGGTCGCAGCCAGCTCCCCCGAAGGGGGAGCTTTATTCGCGCTGACCGTGAGATGCGTAAAAGCTCCCCCCCTCGGGGGAGCTGGCATCGCGCAGCGATGACTGAGAGGGTTCGTTCCCCCGCTGAATAAAAAACCGCAGCCCGCCTTATGGACTTTTTGCGCCATTTACGACTTTTCGGTGAAAAAAACGGCTGCGGGTTTGATTTTTTGGCCGTTTTCATGTAAACTAAAAGATAACCATGCCCGCGTATTTTTTGCCCGGCAGAACCCTGCAAAACGCGCAACGCATGGGATAAAAAATGCTAAAAATAACGGAGCGTAATGAAATATTATGGCCATCGTAAGTCCTTCGATTCTTTCTGCTGATTTTGGCAAGCTGGGTGCAGACTGCCGCATGGTGCTGGACGCCGGCGCACAGATGCTGCACTACGACGTGATGGACGGGCATTTTGTGCCCAACATCAGCTTTGGCGTGCCGGTGCTCAAAAGCCTGCACAAGGCGCTGCCGGATGCCTTCTACGACGTGCATCTGATGATCAGCCACCCGCTGCAATACGCCGAGCCCTTCATCAAGGCCGGTGCGACCCTGTATAACTTCCATCTGGAGTGCGAAGATGATATTCAGGCCACCATTGACGCCGTGCGTGCGCTGGGCTGCAAGGTGGGTCTGACCATCAAGCCCGGTACCCCGGCCGAGGCGCTGGCACCGTGGCTGGAGCAGCTGGATCTGGTGCTGGTGATGAGCGTGGAGCCCGGCTTCGGCGGGCAGAAGTTCATGCCCTCGGCGCTGGACAAGCTGCGCTGGCTCAAGGCAGAGCGCGAAGCGCGCGGCGCACACTATCTGCTGGAAGTGGACGGCGGCGTGGACAATGCCACCGCGCCCCAGTGCGTGGAAGCGGGCGCTGATATTCTGGTGGCGGGCAGTGCAGTGTTCGGCGCAGCAGACCCTGCTGCAGCTGTGCAGCACCTCGCCAGCCTTTGAAAGGATAACCATTTATGGATGAATCTTTGATCCGGGAGCAGGAGGCACAGCTCCAGAAGACCGGCCGCTACTATAAGCATATCTGCTTTATGGCGGTGCCGGTGCTGTGCATGGCCTGTTTTCTGTACGGTGTGCGCCCGCTGCTGCTGTGCGGCATTGCGGTGCTTACCGGTAACCTGTGCGACCGTCTCGTTTCGCTGCTGCGCCGCCGCGTGTATCAGGGCAGTGACTTTTCCAACGAGAGCTTTGCGCTCGTCATTGCCCTGCTGATGCCGGTGACGGTGGATATCTATGTTCTGATCGCCGCAGTGCTTGCCGGTGTGCTGATCGGCAAGGAGATCTTTGGCGGCTACGGCAGCTACCCCTTCAACCCGGCTGCTGTGGGCTATGTGGTGGCGGCAGTGTCATGGCCGGAACAGGTGTTCCGCTATCCGCAGCCCTATACGAACATCCCTTTGTGGGACGCTTCCATGGTGCCGGTCTCCAGCGCCATTGAGGACACCCTGCGCAGCGGCGGCATGCTGAACATCGGCTCGCTGGCGCTGGGTCTGGGCGAATATGCTGCTCCCATGGGCACCGGCGCTGCGCTGGTGATCCTTGCCTGCGGCCTGTTTTTGTGGACCCAGAAGGATGCCCACATGTCTGCATCGATCAGCTTTCTTGTGACCTGTGCGGTTATTGCGTTCTTCTTCCCGCGGCAGGCGGGCCTTGCCGACAGTGCCGTGCTGTCAAATATCCTGCCCCGCCTGCAGTGTGTGCGGGATGAGCTGCTGACTGGCGCGATCCTGTTCAGCGCGGTGTTCCTGATCAACGAGCCTTACACCTGCGTGCACCACCGCATGGGCCGTGTGCTGTACGGCGTGCTGGTGGGCGTTGTGAGCATGGGCTTCCGCTACTATGGCGTGTACGAGACCGGTGTGTGCTTTGCGCTGCTGGCGGTCAACAGTGTGTCGGCATGGATCGACCGCACCGAGGCAAAGCTGTATCACCTGACCCATCTGCAGGCAGATGCCGGAAAGGGGGCAGCACAATGAGACGCGCAACGGCTGAACTGATCGTAAAAGATCCCAACAAGTTTGCCCACCACGACCGTGTGTTCCTGAATAACCCGGTGGTCATGCAGGGCATGGGCCTTGCCCCGCTGGTGGTGCTTGCCACCAGCGGCCAGAATGCGGTGATGCTGGCGGTGGCGGTGGCGCTGCTGCTGGTGCCCTCCCGCGTGCTGGCCTGCCTGCTCAGCCGCCTTGTGCCCCTGCGGGACGAGGAGCCTACCCCGGAGCAGCTGCAAAAAAAGCTGCTGCCCCGTGCACTTTTGTACGCAGCCAGCGCCGCTGTGGTGTATCTGGCGGCGTATCCAATTTTGAACTTTGTGTTCGGCACCGGTCTTTTGAACCTTGGCATCTATCTGCCCATGCTGGTGGTGGAGCCGCTTTTGACCTACCGCTTCGGCCGCGTGCAGGAGACGGTGCATAAGGCTGTTTCCAAGGGTGTGCGCATCACCGTGGGCTATGCGCTGCTGCTGGTGGTGGTGGGTATGCTGCGCGAGTGGCTCAGCCTTGGCACCGTGTTTGGTGCCCCGGTGGGGCGCTGGGCGCTGCTGCCGCTGGCTAAGATGCCGGCGGGCGGCTTTATTGTGCTGGGCATCCTGTGCGCCATCTGGCGCGCTGCGGCTGCAAAGCGCAAGGAATATCTGAAAAAGGAAGCACGGGATACCCTGACCGTGCACTACCAGAAGGAGGCGGACCGCGAACCGTGAAGGAAGTTGTAAGCACCTCGGCAGTGTTTTTCAGCTATGCACTGCTGGCTATTTTTGCACAGAACGCTGTCTTTACCCGTGCACTGGGCGTGTCCCGCATGGTGCAGCTGGTGGGGGACGACCGCACCAGCAGCGCGTTGTTCGGCATGATGCTGTGCATCACGCAGGTGCTGGTGGCGCCGGTGGCTTTCCTTGCCGGGCGGTTCATCGCCCCGCTGGATAACCGCGCCCAGCTGCGCCCGCTGGTGTATATTGCCAGCATTGCCGTGGTGTGTCTGGCAGAGCATCTGGTGCTGTGGCTGCTGCGCAGCCTGCCCCGCCGCGCCCAGCTGCTGCGCATCGTGCCGCTGGCCGCGCTGAACAGCGGCGTGCTGGGCACGGTGCTGGTGGAGCGCACCCAGAGCTTTACCCTTGGCGAAAGCCTTGGCTTTGGCCTTGGCAGCGGCATCGGCTATGTGCTGGCGGTGCTGCTGGTCACCGAGGCGCGCCACCGCCTGCGCAGCAAAGCGATCCCCAAGGCATTCCGCGGCCTGCCCATCACGCTGGTGTATATCGGCGTGCTGGCGCTGGCAATCTATGGCTTTACCGGACATTCCGTCATCCTGTAATGCAGACAGGGAGGAAAGAATACCATGGCTAAGTATAAACGTCAGAAGGTCAAGCATTATCACCGCAGCTTTTACAGCCGGGAAATGCGCGTCAAGCGCGGCATCGGCATTGCGGTGCTGGTAGTGGCAGTGCTGGCAGCAGCATGGTTTGCCGCACCCCATGTGCTGGATTGGGCCACCCACACATGGTATACCGTGGTCAAGGACCGGGACCTCGAGGCCGAAAGCGCTTCCCGCGCCGAGGCAGCCGCCTCCTCTGCGGCGGCAAGCAGCGCTGCCGCCTCGCAGGCAGCCTCTGAACCGGAGCCGGAGGAGGAAAAACCGCTGGACGGCAAGGCCATTACCGGCGGCAGCTGGGCAGAGCTGGATGTGACCGCCCTGACCGATGATGCCGCTATCCGCGCCGCCGCCCGGCAGCTGAAGCAGCAGGGCGCAGACTACGCCCTTGTCACCCTGAAGGACGCCGCTGGCACGGTGTACTACGCTTCCGGGGTGGCAGCTGCTGCGCAAAGCATCACGGAGAACCCGGTGGATGCGGCCAATATCGCCGCCATCCTGCGGGAGGAGGGCATCATCCCGGCGGCGCAGCTTGCCGCCTTTACCGACCCGGTGTCGGTGTACACCGACCGCAGCATGGGCGTGCACTACGACGGCAACAGCCTCTGGCTGGACAACGTCAGCGCAGCCAAGGGCGGCAAGGCGTGGATGAACCCCTTTGCCGCAAGTGCGGTGCAGTATATCGGCGACCTCATTGAGGAGGTGCAGGGCATGGGCTACGAGCAGGTGGTGCTTACCGGGGTGCAGTTCCCCAACATCATCACCCGCAAGCAGGACTTCGGCGCTTCCGGCGGCAAGAGCCGGGAGGGACGCGCCGCCCAGCTGACCGCGGATATCGCCGCATGGCAGACCCGCTTTGCAGGCAGCGTGACCCTGTGGGTCAGCTACCCTGACGCACTGTGCACCGCTGCCACCGATGCCCTTGGCACCACCGGTACGTCCCTTGGCATGGAAAACCTGCTGGTCACCAGCAGTACCGAACTGGATGCGGACAGCCGCGCTGCGCTGGAGCAGGCCGCAGCGGGGGTGGACCTTCTGCTCTGCGACGCCACCTACGCCCTGCCCGAGCAGGCTGCACAGGCGAAGCAGTACGGCCACAGCACCTTCGGCCAGAGTGCGGCCCTCGCTGCAAAGGCCGGTGCAAAACGGCTCTGGCTCGTCCACTATTCGCCCATGATCACCGACCCGGAGGAGGAGCTTGCACAGGCCCAGAGCCTCTTCCCGGCGGCGGAGTGCGGCTTCGACGGCAAGAGCATTGCGCTTCAGTATGAGGAGGAAGGCGAATGAACATCGTTCTGGAACCCGGTGCCGCCGCCCTTCTGGATGAGCTGCACCGGGCAGGCTTTGGGGCCTACGCCGTGGGCGGCTGTGTCCGGGACAGCCTGCTGGGCCTTGCGCCCCACGACTGGGACCTCTGCACTGCTGCCCGCCCCGGGCAGGTGATGGAGCTGTTCGGAGAAGACCGGTGCATCCCCACCGGCTTGCAGCACGGCACCGTCACCGTCAAGCGGGATGGAAAGCTGTATGAGATCACCACCTTTCGCACCGAGGGCCGCTATTCCGATGGCCGCCACCCCGACAGCGTGGCCTTTGTGCCCGACCTCCGGGAGGATCTGGCCCGGCGGGACTTCACCATCAACGCGATGGCCTACAGCGCCGAGGAGGGTTTGTGCGACCCCTTCGGCGGGCGGGAAGACCTTGCCCGGGGCGTGGTGCGGGCGGTCGGTGAGCCGCTGCGCCGCTTCGGGGAGGACGCCCTGCGCATCCTGCGGCTCTACCGCTTTGCGGCCCGGTTCGGCTTTGCCATCGACGAAGCCACCGAGGCGGCGGCAAAGCAGCTGGCCTCCCACCTCGACTGTGTATCGGCAGAGCGCATCGAGGAGGAGCTGAACAAGCTTCTGGCCGCACCACAGCCGGGGGCATACCTTGAGCCGGAGGTGCTGGCCTTCGTCCTGCCCGAGCTGCCGCCGGAGGAACTGACAAAAGCCCGGAGGCGGATCGATGCTCTTCCGGCGGGGACGGAACAGGTGTCTGCCCGCTGGGCGGCGCTGCTGCTGCCGCTGGGTGAGACGGGGGCGAGGAAAGCGCTCAAACGCCTGAAGTGCTCGAACGCTAGGACAGACGGAGCGGCGGCGCTGGTGCGTGAGTGTGGAGAGAAAACTCCCGACACGCTGGATAAGTGTGATCTGTGCCTGCAAGCCAAACGTCTGCTGGGAAAATATGACCTCCATACCGTGCAGCAGCTGACGGTCCTCTGGACGGCCCTTGCGCCGGAAGAAAAAGCGTCGTTCGATGCCCTGCGGGCCGAGGCCGAAGCGCTGACGGCGCAGGGGGTCTGCTGCCGCATCTCCCAGCTGGCCGTGAATGGCCGCGACCTGATGGCGGCGGGCGCTGCGCCCGGGCCGGGCCTGCGGCGGGTGCTGGAAGCCCTGCTGGAGGAGGTCATCACGGGTCGTCTGCCCAACGAGAAGACGGAGCTTCTGGCCTTCGCGGCCGGATTTTCTGCGTCTTGACAAGAGAAAGAAGCTGCGGTAGTATATATCTACTGTTTTAGTGTGTTATAACAAAAAGAGGAACAGAATGACAGAGACAGAGAACACTTCCCGCCGCCCCGGTTCCCTCATCGCCATGAGCGGCGGTGTGGATAGCTCGGTGGCGGCATGGCTCATGCAGCGGGACGGCTTCGACTGCACCGGCATCACCATGCGCCTCACCCGCAACGAGGCCGTGGACACCGAGGGGCTGCACACCTGCTGCTCCGAGCGGGACATCGAGGACGCCGCCGAGGTGGCCTATGCGATGGACATCCCCTACGAGGTGCTGGACTTCACCGCCGATTTTCAGGAGAAGATCATCGACAAGTTCATCCGGGTCTACGAGGCCGGCGGCACGCCCAATCCCTGCATCGACTGCAACAAGTATATGAAGTTCGACCACCTGCTCCGCTGGGCCGAGGCCCACGGGCTGGACTATGTGGTCACGGGCCACTACGCCCGGGTGGAGAAGGACGAGGCCACCGGCCGCTGGCTGCTGAAAAAGGGACTGGACGAGGGCAAGGACCAGAGCTATGTGCTCTACAACCTCACGCAGGAGCAGCTGGCTCACGTCCGTCTGCCGCTGGGCGGGCTGCACAAGAGCGAGGTGCGCGCTCTCGCCGAGGAGCAGGGATTCGTCAACGCCCGCAAGCACGACAGTCAGGACATCTGCTTCGTGCCCGATGGCGACTACGCCCGCTTTATGGAGGACTTCACCGGCAAACACTATCCGGCGGGCGATTTCCTCGACGTCAGCGGAAAAAAGGTGGGCACCCACAGCGGCGCGGTGCGGTACACCATCGGCCAGCGAAAGGGGCTGGGCCTTGCCATGGGCGCGCCGGTCTACGTCTGCGCCAAGGATATGCAGGCCAACACCGTCACCGTCGGCCCGGAGGCGGAGCTGTTCGATACCATCGTCTACGCCGACGAGGTGAACTGGATCGCCATCCCGGAGCTGACCGGGCCGCTGCGGGTGACGGCCCGCACCCGCTACCATCAGGTCGAGCAGCCCGCCACCGTCTACCCGGCGGGGCCGGACGGCTTCCGGCTGGAATTTGACCAGCCCCAGCGCGCCCCCACCCCCGGGCAGGCCGTCGTGCTGTATCAGGGGGATACCGTCCTCGGCGGAGGGACCATCGTGCGGGTGGCGAAGGGATAAGGAGAGCGGCCTAGCCCTCTCAGGCGCTTTGCGCCAGCTCTCCCAAAGGGAGAGCCTGAAGCCTGACCGTCAGGCCCTGCCTCTCCCTTTGGGAGAGGTGGATTTGCGAAGCAAAGACGGAGAGGGCAAGCCCGTGAATGTTGAAAGTAGAACCTAAAGGAGAACGTATATGCAAGACCAGTATTCCCGCACCCAGATGCTGCTGGGCGCGGAGGCAATGACCAAGCTGCACAACTCCCGTGTGGCCGTGTTCGGCGTGGGCGGCGTGGGCGGCTATACCGTGGAGGCGCTGGCCCGCAGCGGCGTGGGTGCCCTCGACCTCATCGACGACGACAAGGTCTGTCTGACCAACCTGAACCGCCAGATCATCGCCACCCGCAAGACCGTGGGCAAATATAAGGTGGATGTGGCGGAAGAGCGGGTCCACGACATCGACCCCGACATCAAGGTCACGACCTACAAGACCTTCTTCGGCCCCGAGACGCAGGACAGCTTCGACTTTACCCAGTTCGACTACGTTGTGGACGCCATCGACACCGTCACCGGCAAGCTCGCTCTGGTCATGAAGTGCAAGGAGGCCGGTGTGCCCATCATCTGCTCCATGGGTGCAGGCAACAAGATGGACCCCACCCGCTTCGAGGTCACGGACATCTACAAGACCTCCGTCTGTCCGCTGGCCAAGGTCATGCGCACCGAGTGCCGCAAGCGGCGCATCAAGCACCTGAAGGTCGTCTACTCCAAAGAGCCTGCCATGACCCCCATCGAGGACGATTCCATCAGCTGCAAGCAACACTGCATCTGCCCTCCGGGCACCCAGCGCAAGTGCACCCAGCGCCGCTCGGTGCCGGGCTCCAATGCCTTTGTGCCCTCGGTGGCCGGCCTGATCATCGGCGGCGAGGTGGTAAAAGACCTTGTGGGCTTTGTACCGATGAAGGGCTGATATTTAAAATATTTTTTACGGAACCCCGGAAAAGTCTGCGGATTTTTCTGGGGTCCTTTCTGTTATGGGCAATGTCACCGCTGCGGCACAGGCTTCAAAAATACTGCAAAAATAAATTTGCAACTAATTTGCATTTTGGTATTGCAATTGGAGAGAATATCGTGTATAATCATCCCTGTTCAAAAATGCAACCAATTTGCAATTTACTAAAATGAAGCGACGAACGGTCGTTTTTAGGAGCGTATATGGAACTGTTTCTGGATGTTCTGGGCGAATCTCTGGTGGATACCGCCAAGATGTTGCCCTTTCTGTTTCTGGCCTACCTGCTGATCGAGTATATCGAGCACCGCCACGGTGAGCGCATCGAAGCGCTGCTGGCAGGCGGCGGGCGCTGGGGCGCTGTGCCGGGTGCAGTGCTGGGCTGTGTGCCGCAGTGTGGCTTTTCGGCCATTGCGTCCAACTTCTACGCCTCCCGGGTCATCACGCTGGGCACGCTGATGGCGGTGTACCTTGCCACCAGCGACGAAGCAATCCCGCTGCTGGTCTCCATGCCCGCCTACTGGGATAAGCTGGCTGTTCTGATGGTCATCAAGGTGTTGTACGCCATCGTGGTGGGCTTTGTGCTGGACTTTGTGCTGCGGGGCGTGCTGCCCAAGGGTCTGCGGGGCGGCTACACCGGCCATGCGGACGAGGTGGACTGCCACGAGGAGCACAGCGATGCCGAGGGCAACGAAAAGCCCATCTGGCAGGCGGCACTGCGCCACACGCTGGAGATCTTTGTGTTCATCTTCGCTTTCAGTCTGGTGTTCGGCATGATCGTGGAGGGCGTGGGCGAGGACGTGTTCGCCGAGGTGCTGGGCGGCATGGGCTTCTTCCAGCCGGTAGTGGCCGCACTGGTGGGCTTGATCCCCAACTGCGCCGCCAGCGTGCTGCTGACCCAGCTGTATGTGGAGGGTGCTCTGCGCTTTTCCAGTCTGGTAGCGGGCCTTTGCACCGGTGCAGGCGTGGGCCTTGCGGTGCTGTGGCGCACCAATCCTTCGTGGAAGCAGAACTTGTTCATCACCGGCCTGACATGGGGTGCAGGCGCATTCCTCGGCGTGGCAATGCAGGTGGTCGTGGCCGTGTTTGCGTGATCCCGAGAAGAAGCTGCAAAGAAAACGGCATCGTGAAACAAAATAAGGCTATTGCATGGAATTCTGTGCAGTAGCCTTATTTTTATGCCCAAATGCACCCCAATTTTAAAAAAGTATGGTATACTGGTACAAAACTCAGTTCCATAGGGGAGAATAGAATGCAATATAAGATTCTGGCAAGCGATTACGACAACACACTGGTGCCCTTTGGCGAGGGCAAGCCGCGTCAGAAGGTGGTAAAAGCCATCAAAAAGCTGCAGGCCGCAGGCGGCAGATTCGTGCTCAGCACCGGACGTGCGTATCCGTGCGTCAACCTCAAAGGCCAGCTGGGCGGCATCCGGTTCGATTATGCCATCACCTGCAACGGTGCCTGTGTGGTGGACCGCGAGGGCCGCATCGTGGCCGAGCACCCGCTCACCGCTGAGGAAATGTACGCACTGGTGGATTTCTGCGAGGATTATAACTATCCGCTGCAGTTCAATTTCAGGGATGCCTGCTACGCCTACTGCGAGTATGAATATCTGCACAGGGGCTATCAGCAGATGAACAGCATCGGGCTGGACTGTGTGGACGGCGAAGATCAGGACCGCCACCTGATCGATATGCCCCACGCCGCTTTTGCGGCAGTGCCGCCGGAGCACGTGGCAGATTTTGCGGCAAAGTACGGCCATCTGGGCCTGCACTGGATGCAGGTGGGCGCGCAGAATGCCGATGGCTTGTGCTACTACGACATCGTGCGCGGTGGAATGGACAAGGGCGTGGGCCTTGCCGACCTGTGCGAAAAGATGGGCCTGACACTGGCCGATGCCGTGGCAGCAGGCGATTCTGCCAACGATGTGGCTATGCTGAAGGCAGCGGGCCTTGGCTGCTGCATGGCAAACGGCACGCCGGACGCAAAGGCTGCCGCCGACCGCATCATTGGCGATGTGCGGGAGGACGGCCTTGCCGACCTGATCGATGAGCTGTGGTTCGACGGCCCCGCAGCAGTGCCGTCCGGCCGCGACCTTGGCTCGCCTTGGGATAAAATTGAAAGTGCAGGCGGACAATGAGCTTTGAACCGGTGTATAACGAACACAG
>OICV01000919.1_pt1 | contig 11946 bp, 8 predicted proteins | sample 1581361 | NCBI WGS metagenome assembly OICV01 (sample SAMEA3882551, study PRJEB24775) | human gut metagenome | biome: human-associated habitat; feature: intestine environment; material: feces | place: Netherlands | collected 2009/2010 | reverse complement strand
CATATCGGCAAGACAAAACCACGTCTGATCAAGGCGGCAATATTGTTGCTTTGTTTTGGCGTTCTGATTGGCATGGCCTGGTATTACAGTGAATTTTCTGCGAAAGATTGTGCGATTCTTGCAGGTATTTGTGTGCTCACTCTCGCCATATATATGATTGATATGCCGGTGCATCCAGTGATCCGCATTCTATTTGCACTTGTCATCCCAGTAGGCTGCTTTTACACATTTGAGACGCTGACTCATCAGATGAGTACCATGATTGAACTGGCAAAGCGGCTTAATATTGCATTTTACTATTGGCTATTTTTATTTGTGTTCTTTATAGCGGGGCGAACCAGCATTTCAATGGCCATCTGTGTGTCAGCAATTGCTGCTATTGGTGTTGGCAACTATTTTGTTGTGATGTTTCGTTCAAATCCTATTGTTCCATGGGATATATATTCCTTTGAAACAGCAATGAGTGTGGCAGACAACTACGTCTTTTCAGTAGATTGGGCGCTTGCAGAGCACATCGCAATGTTTATTTTAATGTTAATTGTCGGTGTGAGAACCAATATTCGTCTGAATAAAAAAATTCTGCGTCCGATTCTTACTGTGGCTATGTGTATTCCGGCTTATTTTTATATTTCATATTTATGGCAGGATAATTTAGAGAGAAATACAGGATTAAATGATACTTTGTTTAATGCAAAGTATATGCACAGTAAGGATGGCTTTTTTGTGTCATTCATTTTGGACATCCATTTTCTTCAGATTGAAGAGCCAAAAAATTACTCAGATGAGTATGCATTATCTCTACTAAATGAACAGAAAGTGGAAAAAGTGGAGACACCAGAAGAACTGCCAGATATCATTGCCATCATGGATGAGACATTTTCAGATCCGGCAGTGCTTGGTGAGTTTGAGACAAACAAAGATTATATGCCGTTTGTCCATAGCATCTTAAGAGGTGAAGTAGCCAATACAATCAGTGGTTATGCTGATGTTTCTGTTCTTGGAGGAAATACAGCAAACTCTGAGTTTGAATTTTTAACTGGAAATTCCATGGCATTTTTCCCAAATGGATCAGTTCCATATTTACAGTATATACGTGATGGTATCAGCACAATTGTTCCTCAGTTAGAGGAGTATGGTTATACGACATATGGTACACATCCATACCGCGCAAAGGGATGGAATCGTGAGTTTATATATGATCTTATGGGCTTTGACTATCGTTATTTCCAGGGAAGCTTTCCATTTGAGGACAAGCTTCGCAACTATGTTTCTGATGAAGCTGATTTTAAGAGTATTTTAGAGTGGCGCAACAACACAGAAGGACCATTCTTTATGTTTAATGTTACTATGCAGAATCACAGCAACTATGGCGGTGATTTTGATAACTTTGATCCGCAGATTGTTGCTAAGTTTAAGAATACATATTCAAATAAATATCTGAACAAATATTTGTCTTTGATGTACGAAACAGATCAGGATGTTGCATCACTTTTAAGTGAGTTATCTCAGTCAGATAGAAAGACTATTGTTGTGTTCTGGGGCGATCATCAGCCAAATGATTATGTGGTTCGTCCAATTTACAAAGAGTATGGCCTTGATTTTGACAATCAGACATACGAACAACAGCAGCAGCGTCAGAAGACGCCATTTTTCATCTGGGCAAATTATGATATTCAAGAGCAGACAAATGTAGAGATCAGCTTGAATTACCTGAATATTCTGCTGTTTGAGACTGCTGGATTACAGCTTGATGAATACCAGACATTCCGTAAAAATCTGTGGCAGGGTCAAATTCCAATGATGAATGCAGTCGGCTATCGAAATGATGACGGCGATCTGGTGGAGTACGACGATGCACCTGAGGAAATTCAGAATCTTTTGAATGAGTATCAGAATATTCAGTATTACCGCATGGAGCGTGAATATTCGAAGAAAAAGTGACGTTCTGTGTGTGGTGGCGGTATTTTTCACGTGTTGCCATTCCACCGCGTATATGACGCTCAGATTTATTGATATCGAGAATAATCCGTGTCTGGAAAGCCAGGCGCGGATTTATTTGTATCAAACGCTGTGTGACATCCTTGTGAACTGTTGATTTACTGACACCAAACTGTCTGGCTGTCTGGCGAACCGTGGCGCCGTTGTCAACAATGTACTGTGCAATGTGAATGGCGCGTTCCTCTATGTAATCTCTCATAAAACCCTCAAAAAAATATTTGTTTTTACAATGTATGCATAGGCAAATGAGAATAGAAATGCTATAATGGAAAAATGGGAGATCATTCTAAATAATAGAAAGAGAGGGAATACAATGGAAAAAGAAAAAACAGTTCTCGAGGTATGTACAGACAGCATAGAGTCTGCAATTGCAGCCAAAAAGGGAGGCGCAGATCGTATTGAGCTGTGCAGCAATCTGATCATAGGAGGAACGACACCAGATACGAAGATGTATCGTATCATTCAAAATGAGGCTGGGATTCCGGCGCGCATTTTAATTCGTCCAAGATTTGGCGATTTTTGCTACAGCAAATATGAAAAGGAACTGATTCTGGAACAAATTCAGGCGTTTCGCGAGGAAGGCGCACAGGGCGTTGTTATCGGTGCACTGCTGCCTGACGGAAGTTTTGATCTGGAGTTTATGGAAGAATGTATGAAGGCGGCTGGAAAGTGTAAGGTGACATGTCATCGTGCATTTGATATGTGCAGAGATCCATTTGAGGCACTAGAGGCACTGATTAACCTTGGTGTGGACACATTGTTAACGTCTGGACAGGAGCCATCAGCGCTGGCAGGAGCAAATTGTCTTGAAGCACTTGCAGCAAAAGCAGAGGGAAGAATCCATATTTTGGCAGGAGCAGGTGTGTCAGATGCTGTAATAAAGCCATTATATGAAAAAGGAATCAGACATTTCCATCTTTCAGCAAAGATGGAGCTTGAGAGTGCAATGAAGTATCGAAATACAAGAGTAAGCATGGGCCTTCCGGGAATGAGTGAGTATATGATCTGGCAGACAGATGATAAGAAGGTAAGAAGTGCACGTATGGTGCTTGATGCATGCAGCGGCAAAGAAGCTTAATGTGTGTACATATTTGAAAGACAGCATTAGAAAAGGCCCGGCAAATCATTGAAATGCCGGACCCTGTATAGGGACAATCACAAGTCTCTTGTCTTTTGAGGGGGGCCCGGTGCCTTGCAGCACCGGGTATGAGTATGAAAAAGCTTTCAAGTGATGGGGAATCGACTTGAAGTACTTTTTAAGTACAGTTATAATGTATCTCAAAAATGTGACAGAAGTTTGTACGAAATCTGAATAAAGAAGAAAAAAAATTAAGGAATTATGAAACCAAAGAAGAACCAAACAAGCCTTAATAAATTCGTAAGAAGTATTTTTTGGGAAAATCGAAAAAAATACTTTCCCTTTTTCAAGATATTGTATATAATGATACTTGTGTAGGCATTTATCCGGGGGATACTTGTCTTGGGAAAGGAGTTTTAACCATGGCATTTGGCGTGTCAACTGATATAGGAATTGATTTGGGAACTGCCAGTATTCTGGTATATATAAAGGGGAAGGGCGTCGTCTTAAAGGAGCCCTCCGTTGTAGCATATGACCGCAATACCAACGAGATAAAAGCGATTGGTGAAGAGGCACGTATGATGATTGGACGCACCCCTGGAAATATCGTTGCAATCCGTCCACTTAAGCAGGGCGTAATTGCTGACTATACGATTACAGAAAAGATGATCCGATACTTTATTCAAAAGGCAATCGGAAAGAGAACATTTAGAAAACCGCGCATCTGTGTCTGCGTACCAAGCCAGATTACGGAAGTAGAGAGAAAAGCTGTAGAGGATGCAACATTTAATGCAGGTGCAAGAGAGGTTTATCTTGTTGAGGAGCCGCTTGCAGCAGCAATAGGTGCAGGAATCGATATCACAAAGCCTTGCGGAAACATGATCGTTGATATTGGAGGCGGAACTACAGATGTAGCTGTAATTTCACTCGCAGGAACTGTTGTCAGCGAATCTATCAAGGTAGCTGGTGATGATTTCAATGAGGCAATTGTACGTTACATGAGAAAGAAGCATAATCTTTTAATTGGTGAGCGCACAGGTGAGGAAATCAAGATTAAGATTGGTACCTGTTATCCGCGCCAGGAAGAGCTTGCAATTGATGTAAGAGGCCGCAATCTTGTAACTGGTCTTCCAAAGACAGTTACGATTACATCAGAGGAGACTCTCGAGGCACTTTCTGAGTCAGCAAACCAGATCGTAGAGGCTGTACATATGGTACTTGAGAAGACACCTCCAGAGTTAGCAGCTGATATTTCCGACCGTGGTATTGTACTTACGGGCGGCGGCGCATTGTTAACGGGACTTGAGCAGCTTCTTGAGGAACGTCTTGGAATCACGACGATGACAGCTGAAGAGCCAACTACTTGCGTGGCAGTTGGAACTGGAAAATATATGGAAGTTATGAACTCGATAAGAGATTAATAAGTTAGTAGGTAATATAGTGAGACAGACCGGCAAAAGAGGGCGAAAAGCAACATCTTTGCCGGTTCGTTTTTGTTCATGCAGGAACACTATGTAAGGGTGAGAAAATGGTAGAGTTACAGGGATATATAGACCGAATTGTCTTTCGCAATGAAGAAAACGGTTACTCGGTACTTTGTATGAAGGAGGGAAACAAGGAGGAGTTTCTTGTTGGCGTTTTTCCTGATGTGTCCGAGGGAGAATATTTAACTGCACGCGGAGAGATGAATGTCCATCCGATTTATGGAAAACAGCTTCGTGTTCAGGAGTATGAATTTACCGCACCGAGTGACGCAGCTTCGACATTAAAATATTTAAGTTCCGGTGCAATAAAGGGAATTGGAGAGGCGTTAGCGACAAGAATTGTCAAAAAGTTTGGTGATGATACATTTCGCATTATGGAAGAAGAACCTGAGCGCTTAGCAGAGGTGAAGGGAATCAGCATGAGAAAGGCACTGGAAATTTCAGGTGCCGTTGCAGGAAAGAGTGATCTTCGTCAGGCAATGCTGTTTTTACAGCAATATGGCATAACTCAGAACCTTGGCATGAAAATATACAATTTTTATCAGGGTCGCTTATATCAGGTGATTCGTGAAAATCCTTATAAGCTTGCAGATGACATTGACGGTGTAGGTTTTCGTATTGCTGATGAGATAGCATCGAAAGCTGGAATCTTGCCAGATTCTGATTTTCGTATCAGGAGTGGAATCTTGTATGTGCTTGAACAGGCAACAGGACAGGGACATACGTGTCTTCCAATGGATCAGCTTATGCAGGAGGCTAGACGGCTGCTTGGTGTGGAGATTGATTCTATGAATGACCGCATCATGGATCTGATCATGGATAAGAAAATTGTCGTGAAGACAAAAGAAGACATTCAGATGGTGTATTCCTCTGTAAGCTATTATACAGAGCTGACGATTGCACAGATGCTTAAGGATTTGAATATAAAGGATACGATTACATCAGATGAGATTGCGGCAAAAATCAAGGCAATTGAAACAGAGCAGGATATTGCACTTGATGAGCGTCAGCGCCTTGCCGTATCGGAAGCAGTCAATAATGGTCTGACAATCATTACCGGAGGGCCAGGAACAGGAAAGACAACAACGATACGAACAATTATCCGTTATTTTGAGAAGGAAGGTCTTGATATTTTATTGGCTGCACCGACTGGACGCGCGGCAAAGCGCATGAAGGAGGCAACAGGACGTGAAGCAAAAACTGTGCATCGTCTTCTGGAGCTTTCTGGAATGGTGGGCGAAGGTGCAACATCATTTGGACGAAATGAAGATAATCCGCTTGAGACAGATGTTGTGATTATTGATGAGGTATCAATGGTTGATATCTTTTTAATGAAATCACTTCTTCGTGCATTAGTTCCTGGAATGCGTCTGATTCTTGTAGGTGATGTGAATCAGCTTCCAAGTGTAGGCCCTGGAAATGTACTGCGAGATATGATTTATTCAGATGCGTTTCCAGTTGTACGCCTTGAGAAAATTTTCAGACAGGCAGCAGAAAGTGACATTATTATGAATGCGCATCGAATTAATGCTGGAGAGATGGTGGAGCCAAGACCCGGAAGCCGCGATTTTCTTTTTATTAAGCGTGACAATCCAGGAAATATCATCGGCGCGACAATCACGCTTTTAAAGGACAAGCTTCCTAACTATGTAAACAGCAGTACACGTGATATTCAAGTATTGACACCGATGAGAAAAGGTCTTCTTGGTGTGGAACAGCTAAATGCTGCTTTGCAGGAAGCATTAAATCCGCCTGATCCTTCAAAGCAGGAGCTTACTGTTGGAAGTTTTATTCTGCGTGAGGGTGATAAAGTCATGCAGATCAAAAACAATTACCAGATGGAGTGGAAGGTGTTAAATAGTTATCGTATGCCGCTTGATGAGGGTGTCGGAGTATTCAATGGAGATATGGGAATTGTGAGGGAAATAAATTCCTATACTGAAAGGATTACAGTTGAGTTTGAGGAAGGACGCCGTGTTGAGTACGAGTTTAAGCAGGCAGAGGAATTGGAGCTAGCTTATGCCGTTACAATTCACAAATCACAGGGAAGTGAGTATCCGGCCGTGATTTTGCCGCTTCTTGGAGGACCAAGGATGTTAATGAACAGAAATCTGCTTTATACGGGAGTTACAAGAGCGAAGAGCTGCGTTTGCATAGTGGGAAGTGTGCACACTTTTCAGGAGATGATTGCAAACGAACAGGAGCAAAAACGTTACAGCGGATTAAAGGATCGGATAAAGGAGGTATATGAGCTGGCTTGATGAGTTATTTTTCCCAAGACGCTGTCCTGTGTGCAGAGACATTGTAAGCCCATGGGGAGAAATGATTTGTGATACCTGCAGAAAAAATTTTCACTTGGTAGCAGATAAGGGCTGTTTAAAATGTGGCCGTCTGCTGCTTAATGAAGAAAAGGAATATTGTGAGGATTGTATGAGAATGAAACGTTGCATTGTCCGCAGCCTGACTGGATATGATTACAGGCAGGAATGGGTTCATAAAATGATCTTTCATGTAAAATATCATAATGAAAGACAGCTTCTTGACTACCCTTGCAGCGAGGCAGCTCATGAGTATCGAGATACTATTATGCGATGGCAGTGTGACTGCTTAATTCCTATTCCGCTTCATCCATCAAGACAAAAAAAGCGTGGTTTTAATCAGGCGGAGGAGATTGCCAGGCGAATAGGAGAAGATTGGTCACTTCCAATTGACACAAAAGTTCTAATTCGTGTCAAAAAGACACGTCCGCAAAAAGATCTCGACAGTGCGACGCGTCAGAAAAATCTTGAAGATGCATTTACAGCAGATAAAAAACGGGCACAGGCATACAAACGCGTGATACTTGTCGATGATATTTATACAACAGGAAGTACCATGGAATCATGTGCTAAAGCACTTCTCGCGGCGGGAGTACAGCAAGTCTACGGATTTGCACTCAGCTCAGGGCGGGATGAAGCATAGCATTTTATATTTTTTTTAGAATCATTCGCTCATTTTTTAGATACGCATTAGGAAGAATCTGATATAATAAGCTTATGGCATCCAGTTATCGAGAAAGCTCATAAATTTTGAGCAGACAGACTGGTAAAACAAAAGAAAGGAGAGTGCCATGAAGCTGAAAAATAAACTGATCATATCATTTTTAATGATTATGGCAATACCGTTGTTTTTATTTTGTGTATTTAGCGTTGTGTTGGTACGCTATCAGTTTGTAATCATTCAGAACAGCTATGGCGTGTCAGCAGAGTTTACGGATTTTTTCCCTAATAATAATAAATTATTTAGTCAGCTGATGAACAATGTACAGCTCAAATTGCAGGACGAAATAGAAGAAGACAGTCAGTTGCTGGAAGATAAAGAAGCACTGGAGGCATACTGTCAGAAAGAGGCAGGCAAATTTATCAATGTCGTTGTGCTGAAGGGTAATGACATATATTATAGTTACAAGCCATTGCAGCAGGAGGAAATTGAAGCGATTGAGAAGGAATCGCAAGATGACATAGATATGGCAGAGGCCAACGGCACAGTGTATCTGAGTCAGGAAAATACGATCCTTGGAAAAGCCGTCGACAGCAAGTTTGCAGATGGAAGCCGTGCACAGGTATATACACTTGTAAAGGTTAATCAGTGGCTTCCAGAGTTAAAGCAGCTTGTTGTTCAGTTTGTGCTTGCAATGATTTTCATCCTGTTTTTGACGGCATGTATTTTCACAACATGGATTTACCGCTCAGTTGTACAGCCTATTAAGGAACTTCGTCTGGCCACTGAGAAAATCAAGTCAGGAAATCTTGATTTTCAGGTGACTGCTGCATCAAATGATGAGATGGGACAGCTTTGTACAGATTTTGAGAAGATGAGACAGCGCCTTAAGGAAAGTGCAGAGGAGAAGATACGTTTTGACAATGAAAATCGTGAGCTGATTAGTAATATCTCGCATGATTTAAAAACACCGATCACATCTATCAAAGGATATGTGGAAGGAATCATGGATGGTGTTGCCGATACACCAGAAAAGATGGAACGTTATCTTAAAACTGTCTACAACAAGGCAAACGATATGCAGCGCCTTATTGATGAACTGACATTTTACTCAAAGATTGACACTAATCGCATTCCATACAATTTTAGAAAAATTAATGTCAGCGATTATTTTGGAGATTGTGCTGAAGAAGTTGGACTTGATCTTGGTGCAAAAAATATTGTATTCCAGTATGCCAATTATGTAGATGAACAAGTAATGGTTATTGCTGATCCAGAGCAGATTCGAAGAGTGGTCAATAACATCATCAGTAATTCATGCAAATACTTTGACAAGTCACAGTGCTTTATCAATATGCGAATAAAAGATGTAGGTGATTTCATTCAGGTTGAGATTGAGGATAATGGAAAAGGAATTGCGACAAAGGATATTCCATATATATTTGATCGTTTTTACCGTACTGATTCATCACGTAATTCGGCAAAAGGCGGAAGTGGTATCGGCCTTTCTATTGTGCGCAAGATACTAGAGGATCATGGCGGAAAGGTTTGGGCTTCAAGTAAAGAAGGTACTGGAACAGTTGTGTACTTTGTTTTAAGAAAATATCAGGAAAATGTACAAAATGTAGAGTCAGCAGAGGCAGACGATACAGATGAAAAAACAAAAGTAAAAGAAGCCAAAACAAAAGAGCAAAAATTGACGAAAGAAAGCGGTACAGGAAAGGTTGTATTTACACAGGATAATTCGTCAAAAAATTCAACGCATATAATGCAGATGCGCGGAAAAGAAAGGAAGGAATGACATGGCAAGTATATTAATAATAGAAGATGAAATTAGCATTGCAGAGTTAGAAAGAGATTATCTTGAGCTTTCTGGATTTGAGGTGGAGATTGAAACATCTGGTACTAGTGGACTGGAACGTGCACTCAAAGAAGATTTTAATCTGATCATTTTGGATCTGATGCTTCCGGGAATTGATGGATTTGATATCTGTAAGAAGATTCGTGAGAATAAGAATACACCTATTATAATGGTTTCAGCAAAGAAGGATGATATTGATAAGATTAGAGGTCTTGGTCTTGGTGCCGATGACTATATGACAAAGCCATTTAGCCCAAGTGAGCTTGTTGCAAGAGTAAAGGCACATATGGCACGTTATCAGAGATTAGTTGGCAGCAATGCACAGCAAAATGATATTGTGGAGATTAGAGGAATCAAGATTGACAAAACAGCGCGCCGTGTGTGGGTAAATGGTGAGGAAAAGGCATTTACAACAAAGGAATTTGATCTGTTGACGTTTCTTGCTGAAAATCCGAATCATGTTTTCACAAAAGATGAGCTGTTTCGTGAAATCTGGGATATGGCATCAATCGGTGATATTGCAACTGTAACTGTTCATATTAAGAAGATTCGCGAAAAGATTGAATATGATACATCCAAGCCGCAGTATATTGAAACGATCTGGGGTGTAGGCTATCGCTTTAAGGTTTGATTTTATTACGATATTTTAAAGGAAAAGGAATAAGTATGAAAAAGTACATTTTATTTGATTTAGACGGTACGTTGACAGATCCGATGGAAGGAATCTGCAAATCAGCGGCAAGGGGACTAGCACATTTTGGAATTGAAGCTGATTACCATGATCTGACATTTTTTATCGGACCGCCGCTTTTAGATACGTATCGTGACAGGTATGGTATGAATGATGAGCAGGCAAGGGAAGCTGTTGCTGCTTTTCGTGAGTATTTTCAGCCGACTGGGATTTACGAAAATGAAATTTATCCGGGCATTGAAGAAATGCTAAAAGAACTTCAGGATAAAGGGTATTTTCTTGCGATGGCAACCTCAAAGCCAGAAGCATTTGCTGATATTGTGCTGCGTCATTTTCATATCCGTGATTATATAAAGGTAATGGCCGGCGCTACGATGGATGAGGGAAGAACTAATAAGGCAGAAGTTTTAGCATATGCGTTGGAACAGATGAATATTTCAGATTTGTCTGAGGCTGTCATGGTTGGTGATCGAAGCTATGATGTAAAGGGAGCACAGGCAATGGGAATTGACAGTGTAGGTGTTCTGTACGGATATGGAAGCCGTGAGGAATTAGAAGAAGCAGGGGCTACGAAGATTGCTAAGAGTGTAGAAGATTTAAAAAATATTCTTTTGAATTGGAAATAATTGAAAGAAAATGAAGCTACGTTAAGTAGACGGAAACTAAGTTTAGAGAAGTATATAGGGCTTTGGTTCAAGGCATGGGCTGTAGAACCAAGGCTCTTTTTGCAACGATTCAGATTCAGAATAATGTAAAGTCGAGGTGTGGCTCTGAATTGCTGCTGGTAAATTTAAAAAGATTCAGTCAACAATGGAGTTGATACGCATTACAGCTAGTAAGTATTTTGAAACTGTTTGAATAATTCTATACAATTCACACAATTAAGAAAAGATAAAGAAAAATTTAAAAATATTTTTAAAAAGTACTTGACAAAATAGGAGACGTAGGCTATAATGAAGTCACAACAAAGAAATAAACATCCAAAAAAAATAGGGAGGGAAACCCAGAAAAGGAGGTACGGTCCAAAGTACAATTAAACTTCGTTTCATTACTTTATAAAAAGTAGTTGAAACATAGGAAAAAGATTCGGCGCGGAATGGATTTTCAAATCTGCCAAAAGCAATCAAAGATTTCTTATTTGTGAAGAGAAAACAAATAAGAGGAACCCCAAAGAGAAAGAAAAGAATCGAAGGGAAGCCGATAGAAAAACGTGGTATTTATATTTCAGAAATATGATGAGAGGTATTTGTATCACAGAATAGTCTATCTTATCAAAGAAATGCAGGCAGACAAACAAAAATCAAAAAAGAAAAAGATGTTCTTGCAGGATGAATCAACAAACAACTAAATAGTAAAAGCAAAGCGGATAAGAAAGAATGAAAAAACCAAAAAAAGAAATCTTATTCCTAAACCTGAAAAGTTGACAGCCAGAGAAAGAGGTATTGTCCAATGGATAACGAGGTTTGAGAGCGGGTATCGAAGAAAAAGAATCGGTACCCGCTTTTTTGGTGTTTGGGAATAAAAGCGAAGATATTATTTCTTTGTTGCTTTCAAGCTGCAAAAAAAAAGAAAAAAATTGTTGACAAACTCTTGGAAGGGTGGTATTATAGTCAACGTCGCCGAAAACAACACAGACACAACAAAAACAATTCAGAAACAATAATGAGAATTGCAGTAATAATAAAAACAATTCGAAATTATTAAAAACAATGAATTGAAAAAGTTGAAAAAAGTGCTTGACAAACGCAAGCGACTGTGATATATTAGATAAGCTGTCGATGAGACGGCAAAGAAAAATCACAAAGAACCTTGATAATTGAACAGTATAACCAACCCTGAAGATTTCTTAAAAAGC
>OICV01000902.1_pt1 | contig 12110 bp, 8 predicted proteins | sample 1581361 | NCBI WGS metagenome assembly OICV01 (sample SAMEA3882551, study PRJEB24775) | human gut metagenome | biome: human-associated habitat; feature: intestine environment; material: feces | place: Netherlands | collected 2009/2010 | reverse complement strand
GTTGTACAGCAGCAAGTCTATGAAGTATTCTTTTCCGTCCACTTCCAGCCGATATTGGTTGCCTATGAATGAAAAATCAGTACCGAACTCCATAAGGAACGCACGGATATTCTTAATAATAGCCTGTTCCAGTTCATATTCCGAATGTTCCTCTGCAAGCCCTACAAGGTCAAATGTATATTCATCTTTTAATGCAAGTATAGCTTGGTTCTTTATTTTATCAGGCAGGGTATTGTCAAAATTGCTTTGCCCAAGTAAATAGTTCTCGTAAGTTTTGGCTTCTATCTTATTGATAAGAACGTCTTTTGTCCAACCGTATTTTTGGGTAGCCAATATATAAAATTGCCGTTGTCGTGTTTCCTTGCACTTCGTCAGAATGACTATATGTTTCGACCAGCTAATTTCTCCAACTAATGGTTGGAGAATTTCATTGGACTGGTATTCAGCATAAAAACGTGCCATGTCCCACATATTGGAAACTCCAAATCCTTTTATCCCCGGAAACTCTTTCTGTATGTCCCGTGAAAGGTTTTCCACAACGGATTTTCCCCAACCTAATGCTGTCTGTTGCTCGGTAATCCGTTTACCGACTTCCCAGTATAAGGCTATCATTTCCTTGTTTACAGCCTTTAATGCTTCATACTGGGCAGACCTGATACGGGCGGTTATCTCATTTTTGAAATTGAGATATTCGGGGGATAATATAGAATTGTTTTTCTCTGTCATATTCTGTATGTATGATAACTGATTGCAAAGTTATGTTTTTCTTTGGATTAAGTAATGGACTGCTTCTGTTTTATCGCTTCTTTTTTCATCCTACCCGGACAAATCGGGACAGCGCAGGACAAATGCGGACACTCCTTTCTGCCTATCCAAATATAGCATATTTAGTCGCTACCTTTGGGTGGGACTATTCCCGTAACCACTAAAATTCCAATTATTTATGGCAAACAGAATGACCCCGCCCACAGAGGGGCAGGAAAAAGACGTGCTGCTGGTCTTGGATAAACAGCAGGGCAAGGTGAGTGCTGTTAAAAGCTTCGACAAGGACGGCAATTTGCAGACCGTATCGCCGACGCATGGCGGCGAGTTCATGCAGGTGGACAAGAACAGCGATGTGTTCAGCAACTTCATTTCCAATTTTTTCCGCAAGTTTCAGGACACTTCCGGGCTGGAACTGTTCAGCGTAAAGGCTTCCGAAGCGGAACAACAGGCAAGGGCAATCGAGGACAATCACCGCAACCCGACACCGGAGGGCAGCAAACGAACAGAAATGCTTCGAGTTCCGAAGTCCGACTTTCACGAGTTCAAGCAGGGCTACCGCTTCGACCCGGCAAAAATCGACTGGGAGAACCTGAAAAAAGTCGGCATCACCGCCGACACCCTGAAAAACACGAAAGACTTCGACCGGGTGATGCGTGGCTACAAGTCCCGCAACATCTACACCGTTTCGGGGACGGTAGGCGGCTTTTACCTCAAACCTACCGATGTCAAGCTCTCTTTCTATCAGGCAAAGGACGGTACGGTAGTACCCAAGCTGCATGGCGTACAGCAGGATGAAAAGCTGTTGCAACGCCCGTTCCATGAACACGACTTCACCAAGCAGGAACAGGGCAACTTGCAGGGTACTGGCAACTTGGGCGGCATCGCACAAATCAAAGACCCGAAAAGCGGCGAACAAATCCCCGTGTTCGTCAGCCGGGACAGGTACACGCACGAACTGGAATACATGCGGGCAGACAAATGGAAATGCCCCGATACAATCTGTAACGTGAAAGTCAGCCCGGAACAGAAAGCCGCCTTTGAAGCCGGGCAAGCGGTCAAAATGGAAAACCTGCAATTCAGGGACGGCACGAAGCGCAGTGCCTATCTACAGGTCAGCGCAGTGGAGCGTGGCTTGGAGTTCCTGCCCCGTGCCGCCGTCCAGTTCTTACAGCAGGGACAGCAGCAAGTAGCCGGGCTAAAGGACGGGCAGGGCGTTGAGTTCAACGGTCATGTGCAGTCCGGCGCACAGGGCAAATCCCCCGACAAGGTGCAGCCGAAAGACGTTACCCCCGCTGCCGAGAGCCGGACACAGGTAGCGGTCAATACAGAGGGCAAGACCAACGAAGCCACCAAGCAGGGCAAAGAGCCGTTGAAACAGGGGCAGCAGAAGCCTACCGCCAAGCAGAAAGAGAAGCAGGACAAGGCGCAAGACAAGAGCCTGAAAGCGGACAAGCCCAAGAAGTCCAAAGGAATGAAAATGTAGTACCCACCCTTAAAAAGTAAAGAATTATGATTGCATTGATAGCAGAAAAGCCCAGCGTGGCAAAAGACATCGCCCGCATCATCGGAGCGACACAGAAGAATGACGGTTATCTTTCCGGCAATGGGTATATGGTGACATGGGCGTTCGGCCACTTAATCCAGCTTGCCATGCCGGAAGCCTACGGCGTGGCGAACTTCCGCCGGGAGAGCCTGCCCATACTGCCGCCCGATTTCCAGCTAATCCCCCGTCAGGTGAAAGCCGAGAAAGGCTACAAGGCAGCCCCCGGCGTGTTGAAACAGTTGAAAGTGATTAAAGAGGTATTCGACCAGTGCGACAAGATTATTGTAGCAACCGATGCCGGACGTGAGGGCGAATTGATACACCGTTACATCTATAACTATTTAGGCTGTACCAAGCCCTTTGTACGCCTGTGGATAAGCAGCCTTACCGACAGGGCAATCCGTGAGGGGCTGGACAACTTGCAGCCGGGAGAGCGTTACGATAACCTCTACCTTTCTGCCAAGTCCCGCAGCGAAGCCGACTGGCTGATAGGGATAAACGCCACCCAAGCGTTGAGCGTGGCAGCCGGGCAGGGCGTGTTCTCACTGGGTAGGGTGCAGACACCCACGCTCGTGATGATATGCAACCGCTATTTGGAAAACAAGAACTTTGTCCCGACCAAGTTTTGGCAACTCAAAGCCGATACCGCCAGCGGTAGAATCAGTTTCACCGCCCAATCTACCGCCAAGTGGGAGCAGCAACCCGAAGCCATAGCCGCCCTGCAACGGGTAAAGGATGCCGGGCAGCTTGCGGTGAAGTCCGTTGAAAGGAAAGAAACCAGCCAAGAACCGCCCCTTTTGTATGACCTTACCACGCTACAAAAGGAAGCGAACACGAAACTGAACTTTTCGGCGGACAAGACCCTTTCCATAGCGCAAAGCCTGTACGAAAAGAAAGTGATGTCATACCCCCGAACCGGGAGCCGCTATATCCCGGAGGACGTTTTTGATGAAATGCCGGAACGTGTCGCCCTGCTGGAGCAATACCCCCGCTTTGCCGGATATGCCGCCGGATTGAACGGCGTAACGCTGAACCGCCGTAGTGTGAATGACGGCAAAGTGACCGACCACCACGCCTTAATCGTGACTGAAAACCTGCCCGGTGAACTCTCCAAAGACGAACGGGCGGTTTACGAACTGGTAGCCGGGCGTATGCTGGAAGCCTTTTCGGGCAGGAGCGTGAAAGACGTAACCACCGCTGTGCTATCTGCCGGAGATACTGACTTCACGGTGAAAGGGTCGGTGATGAAAGAAGCTGGGTGGCGTGCCGTGTTCGGCGAGCAGGAAACGGGAGAGGATGAAGAAACCGCCAGCCTGCCGCCACTCCAAAAGGGCGAAAACCTGCCTATTTCCAACGTGGAACTGTTGGAGAAACAGACCAAGCCGAAACCGCTGCACACGGAAAGCAGCCTGCTTGCTGCAATGGAAAACGCAGGCAAGGAACTGGAGGATGCCGAACTGAAAGCCAGCTTGAAAGATGCCGGGATAGGTACACCCGCCACCCGTGCGGCGATTATAGAAACATTGTTCGCCCGCCAGTATATCGTGCGTGAGAAGAAGAACCTTGTACCCACCGACAAGGGGCTTGCCGTTTACAGGATTGTCAAGGACAAGAAGATTGCCGATGTCGAAATGACGGGTATGTGGGAAACCGCCCTTTCCAAGATAGAAGCGGGAAACATGGATGCCGACACGTTCCGAAAGGGTATCGAGGTGTACGCAGCGCAAATCACGGCGGAACTGCTTTCGGTACAATTATCTGTTGCGGGCAGTGAAACCTGTCCCTGCCCCAAATGCAATAATGGGCGCATCCTGTTCTACCCGAAAGTGGCGAAGTGTTCCAACGTGGACTGTACGCTTACCATATTCCGCAACAAGTGCGACAAGCAGCTTTCCGACAAACAAATTGTCGAGCTGGTGACGAAACGCAAGACCGGGCTAATCAAGGGCTTCAAGGGCAAGAACGGCAAGGCTTTCGATGCTTCGCTGGTACTGGACGAACAGTTCAATGTCACCTTTTCATTCCCCGAAAAGAAAGCGAAACCGAAGAAATAGCCTATCTTTGCCACTGAAATTTCATTGTAATAGGTTTTACGACTTATAATAATTGAAATTTTAGTGGTTGCGCCCGGTTCCCACCGGGCGCATTTTTTATACGCTCCCGCCAAACAGGTAGGTCGAACAGACCACCCCGTTATCCAGCACCCTGCTTTCCGAGAGCTTCCACAGCGAGCCGAAGGTTTCTCCGATAAAGCCGATGCCTTTGCCTACCATGACCGGGACAGTGTAGATAGTCAGGCTATCCAACAATCCGGCTTTTATCAGCGAAGTAAGCAGTTTGCCGCCGCCCACCACCAGCATATCGGTTTCCTGTTTCAGCTCATAAATCCTTTGCAGCGGTTCTTCGGTCAGGAACTCCACGCCGCAGTCTGGTGTTACGTTGGTGTCGTAGTGTGACACCACAAAAGACCGTTTGCTTTTGTGCGGCCACCCGCCCCAGTGTTCAAAGATGTAGTTATAGGTGTTCGCCCCCATTAGCAAGCTATCAACAACCATATAATGCTTGCCAATGATAGTTTTTACTTCATCGGGTAACCAATCCAGTTCTTGGTCTAAAGTGGCTGTATGCCCGTCAAGAGATACGGCGATGTGCGCTTTAATTTGTTTCATCTTGTTAGGTATTAAACAGTTTAATAATCCGCATTTAACTGTCCACCAATATCCTAAAAAAGAAGCGTGACCTTACACTGCTTCAAAGCGAGGTACTGGCATACCCAAATGAGGAAACAGGCAAGACCACGCTATGATAAAACATAGCATATCCTGCGCTGAATATCCCCTCATTTTGAAAAGTGCCAGTTTTCGCTTTGGGACGTTCGGCGAACGTATATGTTATATATAAAGACGAAATCACAACCGAGGCTGTTCAATCGCCGTTATTTTCTTATGTTACTTTTGCAAAAGTAGTAAAAATCACTGGAATAACCTTGTAAATAGTAGAAATCCTGCCGTGTTATCACAACAGGGCAGGACACAAGCACCTAAAATTACACAAGACCCATACGCCTACGGGCGGCTTGTGTTCCATTGAAGATTATATGAACCGATGACAAAACAGCTTTGGTTCGCCGTGTCTTTGGTGATGATGTCCCTTTCCCGCATGAAGCGGATATAGCTCTTTGCGGTACGTTCCTTGATGTCCAAGACCTGCTGCAACTGCTCGCAAAGGTCTATGTAGGTAATGCGTGTCTGCCGCCCGAAGATGTCCCGTGCGACATTCACCAGTTCTCTTTCCTTGCGCTTCTCCTTTTCCTTACGGGGCTTCTCACCCTTGTACACGTGCATCCCCGCTTCCTTGTCCCATGCAAAGAGCATCAACGGCACGTCCAGCGGGCTTCCGTCCCTTACTTTCAGGGCTTTCACGACTGACTGGGTGGGTTCATCGTCTTTCTCTATCGAAAGGATTGTAGCCGCCTTACGTTGCAGTTCGCTACCCAAATGCCCACGTAACTTTAATCCGTTAGGGACGAAGTGCAGCACACAAAGAATACACGTGTTATAGATGCCCGCCAGCCGATAGAGTTCATCTATCACCGCCACACTTTCCGTTTCATCGTTGGCACTCTTTACAAGGTCAGCGATGCCGTCAATGACGACCAACTGGATGCCGCCGTACTGGTAGTAGAACTTATCCATGCTCTGCACAATGGCGTTCAGGCGTTCTTTGCGTGACATACCCGTCAGGCAGAACGCTTTCAGTTCATCGGGTTTGTCCGGCTGTTTGGCTCGTGTCAGCAGGTTGCTTACATTCTTGAACAGTTGCACTTCCGACTGTTCTGTGTCATAGAGCAAGACCGCCTTGTGCCTGCCGTTGGCGGTTATCTGTATTCCCAGCGTATCTACTTCCGCACCAGCCGGGCAGATGCAGCCCGCCACGATTGCGGCTACATAATTGCTCTTGCCCGTTCCCTCGCCCCCGGTGATGCCGAACAGGTTGCCTTGTGTTCCTAACGGAACATCACCCGCCGAAATAATCTCTTGCGCTTTGGCGGGCGGGTTGTTGAAATCTATCTCGCACGATTTTAGCATAATCAATGTGTCGCTATACAGGTTGTCTAAAAATTCGATAAACAGTTTCAGGAAATCTTCACGGGTGTTCCCGGCTTTGAAGTAGTCGGAAATGTCCTTTTCCTCTTTCGTACCCGGAAGCGGCAGGAGCAGGCGTTTCACTCCAAATTCTTCCAACAGTTTTTCCTGCTTGCATGAACTTTCCCTGCCTGTCTTGTCCATGTCAAAGAGCAGGACGATGTGCTTGAATCGGAATGTCAGCCGATATACCAGCGTGGGCGGTATAGTCACCGTTTCGCTGTTGAAGCAGATAGCGTGAAAACCGTGTGCCGCCAGCGAAAGCACGTCTTTCTCGCCGCCCGTGATAAAGAGCGTGTCGCCTTTTGCTGGCAGTTGCTCCAGCCCGAAGCAGTAGTTTTCGCCGAAGCTGCCGCCATAGAGGAAGCGGGGCGTGGAGAACGGGCGGTACAGCTTGATATGCTGTTTGCCCTTGTAGCCGTACATGGGTTCTGCCACCGATGAAGTGTAGGTGTACGGTTTGCCCTCTGCCGTTTCGCTGTTGTACTCCCGGAGCGAGCAAACCTTGTAACGTTCCAGCAGTTCTGGCGTGATGCCGTACTGTTGCCAGTACACCAGTTCGGCAAGCGGAAACTTCTGTTCCCGGAACTGGTAGGGCTTGACGGGCTTTTCGGGTGTTTCTTCGGTTTTGCCCGATACTGTCCGGTGGACGGTTGCCGGAGGAATGGAAACAGGAGTGCCGGAAGCCAGCCCCAAGCCTAAATCCCGGTCGATGATTTCCAGTATCTCCACGAAGTCAGCCGCCCGGTTGCAGTCCAGCCCCTTTAACTGCCCCACGAGGAAGAAACAGTCGCCGCTGTAACTGTCGTTGCCGAAGTCTTTCATCTTGTAGATGCTGCTCCGGCGGTCGAAGTAGATGTTGCAGGAAGCCTTGCTGTCCTCGTACAGCGGGTTAAGGAAGTTGCGACCTATGCGCCAGTTTCCGGGCAGGTAGTGTTTGAATATCGCCAGCCCGTTACTTGTTCTTTCTAAGATTTCCTCTTTCCTTAGCATACAGTTGGTGGTTGGTTATCAGGTTGTCGATGTTCTCTTTGTTGCTCCTTATCAGGCGTTCTTCCAGCATCCGGCGTATCTCGCTGACCTTGTAGAAATAGCGTCCCCTGATGTTGGAATAGGCGATAGTACCCGACACCCGCAGGCGTTGTAGGGTCTTTATCTATAAAAATTCTTAAGTAATAATCTTTTGCTTCTTTTTCGTAAATAACATCATATAATTTGTAACCTAAATTTGTTATTATAGGCTTTATTAAATCTTCTACGTTTTTTTCTATTTTAGACAAGTCTTTACCTCCTATTACACTCATAAGGAGTGGGATTTTTTCCCACTCCTTATGTAATGTATTTTGCTATATTTGTATTATATAACATATATTCCCAAAAATCAAGTTTTAAGCAATATTTTATTTAAACCTTTTTCGGCATTTTTTGCTAAATTTCAATTTCTTTATTAAGACAAGTTGAATATATATATACTCTATCTACTTTTCTTTTTAATGCTCCTTCTAATGCTTTTTTGTAAATTGATAATTGAATATTGTATTTTTCCTTTAAGGTTTGTTCCTTATTATTTTCTACATAGTCTGTTTTGTAGTCAACTAAAACTAGTTCATCATTATTAGTTATATAATATAAGTCTATAATTCCTTGAACCAAGACTTCATCTTCTGCACTATTTTTGTATATTTCTTTAGCTTTTAAATTAAGATAAAATGCTTTTTCTTGTTCTACAATTTTTGCTTCTTGCATTTCCTTCCAAATATTAGATTCTAAAAATGCTAGTATCTTATTATAACTTATGCTTTCAGCTTCTTTAGGCAAAATTATTTCTTTTTCTACTAAACTATTTACCAATTTCTTTAATTTGTTTAAATTATATTTTTCTTTGCTATTTAATTTCTGTAAGCATAAATGCATTATAGTACCTTTTTCTGCAGGTGTTAAATTTGTTTTTTCTACTAAAAAGTTTGGTTTTTTTAGTATTGCTTCTACTTTGTTTTCTTCATCATTTTTTGATAACTCTTTAATTTTAGAAACAGAAATTTCGCTTGGTATTTCTGTAGATTCTTTATACTTATATTCCCATTCTAATATAGTTTTTATTTTTTCTAAATTTGTATTAGATATTTTTCTATTTTTTGCATATTTTAATATATCTTTCTTTTCTAAATCATTTCTAGAATTACTACTTAATATGTCTTTTTTATTTATTACATTAAATTCGAATATATCCGAATTTTTAATTTTATTTTTTAGATAAACTAATTCTATCCAATCCAAATAAGATTTATAATTTTCTAATATTTTAGAATTAATTTTTGAAGAATTTGTATTTGAATATATCTCTAATTCTCTTTCCTTTTTTTCTATAGATTTTTCTAAATCCTTTTCTATTCCTGTAATAATTAATTTCTCTTTCGCTCTTGTTAAAGCAACATATAACACCCTCATTTCTTCAGAAATGCTTTCTTTTTTGCTTACTATTTTTATAGCCTCTTTTGCAAGCGTTGGATATTCTATCTTTAATTTGCTATTTTCATAATTAGGTCCAAAACCAATTTCTTGGTGTATTAATATTTTCTCTTTTAAATCTTTTAAATTAAAGTTTTTACCTGTACTACTTAAAAATACTACCGGAAATTCTAATCCTTTACTTTTATGAATACTCATAATTCTAACTACATTTTCATTTTCTCCAATTATTTTAGCAGAACCTAGGTCATTGTTTTTTAACTTTAGTTTATCTATAAAATTTATAAAGTTAAATACTCCCTTAAATGATGCACTTTCATATTGCTTTGCTCTTTCAAAAAGCATTTTTAAATTTGCTTGTCTTAGTTTTCCATTTTGCATTAACCCAACATAATTATAGTATCCTGTATCCATATAAATTTTCCAAATTAATTCATCTAATGCTAAAAATTCGCTATCCTCCCTCCAAGTATCTATCATTTTTAAGAAATTATCAATTTTATCTCTTAAACTTACATTTACCTGAATTCTGGACTTTATAATACTTTCATAAAAATTTTCATACTTATCTGCTAATCTAATTTCGATTAAATCATTATCTGTAAAACCGCCTATCATAGATCTCATTACTGTAACAAGTGGTATATCTTGCATTGGGTTATCTATTATTTTTAAGCAGGCCATAATTAATTGTATTTCTACAGAATTTAAGTATTCTGTAGAAGTTTCACTATAAACTGGCATTCCTAAATCTGATATTTCTTTTTCATATATTGGTGATAATTCTGTTGTAGACCTTAAAAGCACAACTATATCTTTATATGTAATTTTTCTGTATCCTTCTACTTTATCTAATACATAATAATTGCTATTTACAAGTTCGTTTATCTTTTTTGCTACATATTTTGCTTCTAGAATAGAATTTTCTATTCTTTCTTCCTTTTCAATATCTTCTGTCTCTTGCTCAGTTTCTTTTGTATTTTCTTCTAAGTTTATTATATTTATTTCTGTTTTTCCTGCAAAATTTATATTTTCTATTTCTGGTTCTTTGTAGTCTGCACCTAAATTTAAATATTCTTCCTCGGTATATTCTACATCACCTAAATTTTTACTCATAATTTCTTCAAAAATTATATTTGTTGTATCTAGTATATTTTTTCTACTTCTAAAGTTTTTAAATAATTGTATTTTAAGATTATCTTTATCTTCTTTATTGTTTTTAAGTTTATATGTTTCATATTTATTTAAAAATAGTTCTGGCATAGCTTGCCTAAATTTATATATACTTTGTTTTACATCTCCTACCATAAATATATTATTATTTTTAGAAATTGATGTTAATATATATTCTTGTACCATATTACTATCTTGGTATTCATCTATAGCTATTTCTTCAAATTTTTCTTGGTATTTTTTTGCAACTTCTGTTGGTATATATTTACCATTTTCTTCTTTTATTAAAATTTTTAAAGCTAAATGCTCTATATCATTAAAATCTATAATGTTTTTTTCTAATTTTGCTTTTTTATAGTTTTCGTTAAATTTAAGAATTATTTGCTCTAAAAGATTTAATATTTTATGCATATCTTTTAAATCTTCTAAAATTTCTTTAGAACTATATATAAAAATATTATCTTTCATTTTTTTAAATTTAGCATTTATTATATCTCTTTTTTCTTTAACCATAGTTGGTGTTTCAGAATTTATTTTTTTACTACTTGGCCATCTAATAAACGAAAAATTTCTTGCAAGTTCATAAGCTTTATCCCATGAATTTAAATTTTCTTTTAAAATTTCTAAATTTTCTATATCCATTCTTATTGCTTGTGAATGTTTTTCTAGTTCCATTTCTTCATCTAATTCTTGCTTTATTTTCTTTAATCCTAATATATTTTCTTCTATACATTCTTTGTAATTATTTAATATAACTTTTCCCCATATAGTATCTGCAAAATCTGTATTTTCTAAATCTATGTCAAACATTTTCACTTTTTCTTCTAACCATTTTTCAGGAAATGGCGCACTCTGAATGAATGAATATATATTTTTTATTATAGTTTTAAGTGGTGTATCATCTTTATATGTTGTATAATTTTATAATAATTCGAAAAAACCTTCATCTTCTTTTAGGTATAAATCTTCGAACAATGTTTCTAAAACTTCTTCCTTTAATAATTCTATTTCTGCTGTATCACCAATTCTAAAATTAGGTGATATGTTTATTTCGTAAAAATTATTTCTTATTACATCTAAACAAAAAGAATGTATTGTACATATATTAGATTTGTTTAAAAGAGTTATCTGTTTTTGTAATCTTGTATTTAATGGCTCTTCTTCTATTTTTTTATATATAGCATTTAAAATTCTTTCTCTCATTTCGCTTGCCGCAGCATTAGTAAAAGTTACAACTAATAATTTGTCTATATCTACTTCCTCAGAAATAATTTTATTTATTATTCTTTCTACTAAAACAGCAGTCTTACCACTACCAGCAGCTGCAGCTACTAATATATTTGAACCTTTTTCGTGTATTGCTTGGCTTTGCTCTTCAGTCCACTTAACTTTGCTCATTTTTTCTCCTTTTTTGAACTTTTAAGAACGTCCCCAAAGTTCAGCTAATTGTTTTATATCATTTTCGTAAAATTTAATTGCATTTTTATATGTTTTACTATCTTCTAAATCTATTCCTACTGTTTTTAATATTTCTAGTGACTTTTTACTTCCACCCATTTTTAGCATATTTATATATTTTTCTACTAATCCTTTTTCTCCTTTTAAAATTCTGCTTGCTATATCTATTGCACAAGATACTCCTACTGCATATTTATACACATAAAAACATCTAAAAAAGTGTGGAACTCTAGCCCAATTATATTGGTTATATTCATCTATTACTAACTCTTTTCCATAATATTTTTTTATTAGGTTAGTATATATTTCTCCTAGTTTTTCCGAATTTAAAATTTCGCCATTTTCTATTTTCGAATGTACTTCTTGTTCAAATTCTGCAAACATTGCCTGTGCAAATAATGTACCTTTTACTGTTTCTATTCTATTATATAATATAGCAATTTTTTCGTCTTTATTTGCTAAATTCAATCTATATTGTGCAAGTAAAATTTCATTTACAGTTGATGCAATTTCAGCTAATAAGAATGTATATCTGCTGTTTAAAACATTTTGACTTT
>OICV01000898.1_pt1 | contig 12125 bp, 8 predicted proteins | sample 1581361 | NCBI WGS metagenome assembly OICV01 (sample SAMEA3882551, study PRJEB24775) | human gut metagenome | biome: human-associated habitat; feature: intestine environment; material: feces | place: Netherlands | collected 2009/2010 | reverse complement strand
TGTGGGAGTACGAAGTACGGAACAATTCGTAAGGCATCTTTTGACCCCAACATCATATCATTAAGATAAGAGGACAAAAGTTGTCATCCGACCGCTTTTGTCCTTTTATTGCACTCTATAAAAACGGATATAAAATAAACGCAAAGGAGAAATATTTTCATGATAGGTATAGGTATTGACACCGGCGGAACCTGTACGGATGCAGTTGTTTTCGATATAACCGAAAGATGCATTCTGGCATCCGCCAAATCACAGACCACACACGACCATCTGGAGCAGGGCATTGGAAATTCTCTGGACAAACTGCCAAAAGAACTGCTGCATCAGGCATCTTTTCTTGCACTGTCTACCACACTGGCCACCAATGCCTGCGTGGAAAACAAAGGCGGCCGGGTATTCATGATTTTTATCGGAGTCAGTGAAAAAGTAGTTCGCAATACCTACCGCGACTATGGATTTGAAAGTCTGGATGATATTTTATTTGTGGAAGGAAATGCAAAAGAACATACAGAACCCGGATGGGATCTTTTTGAAATGGAGATTGCGGAACGTCTCTCTGCCTATGACAGCGTCGCCATCGCCCAGATGAATGCAGAAGAAAACGGTGGTGCATATGAGCAGAAAGCTGCAGAGTTGGTTCGCAGACATAGTTCCATGCCGATTGTCTGTGCCTATCATCTATTCCATGACCGCAACGTCATCCAGCGCGGAGCCAGCGCACTTTTAAATGCCCGCCTGCTGCCGGTCATTGATGGATTTCTGAAAGCAGTCCGTTCCAGCATGCAGCTACGAAATCTGAATTATCCGGTAGTCATTATGCGCAGCGACGGTTCTCTGATGAACGAAACTTATGCCCTCAACCATCCGGTGGAAACATTGTTGTGCGGTCCTGCTGCCAGCGTTATGGGCGGTGCCTACCTGGGACATTATCCAAAGTCTGTCATCATTGACATGGGCGGAACTACCAGCGATATCGCACTGGTCAAAGATCATCTGCCTGTCCGCGCAGACAACGGCATCCAGATTGGCAGCTGGCGTACCTTTGTCAAAGGTCTTTATGTAGACACCTTCGGTCTGGGCGGTGACAGTGAAATCTGTTATCAGGAAAACAACCTTTTCCTGTCTGACCGCCGTGTTATGCCGCTGTGTATCCTGGCTGCGCAATATCCCGACCTTTTCCGGGTTCTGGATAATCTGGATGACAATTACTGGAAAGGACACTCCAAACCGATGTATTCTTTCTATATAAAGCAGAAAGACATCGCCGGTAATTCACGCTACACGGAAGAAGAGCAAACACTGGTCAGAATGCTGGAAGACGGTCCACTGAGTCTGGCTGAAACAGCACACGCTCTTCACACGGATGTATACAAGCTGAACCTGCAGCGTCTGGAAGACGAGGGCATTATCCTGCGCAGCGGTCTGACTCCAACGGATATGATGTGTATCCGGGGCGATTTTACACTGTATGATGCAAAGGCTTCCCGGCTGGCAGTTGCTTTTCTGGCAAAATCCACCCATCACACACCCGAAGAAATCCCGGCACTGGTGTATGAACTGGTGGAAAAGAAACTTTACAAAAATATCGTCCGCATTTTGCTGGAAGATCGTTTCCGCAAGACAAAAGGCTATGCCTACACGGATGAGATCAACCTTCTGGCAGAAGAATGTTTCCGTTTTTCCAAAGACGGACAGGACGCCCCTAATCATCTGATCCAGGCACGTTTTCAGTCCGATGCGGTACTGGTGGGGGTCGGTGCACCGATCCATGTCTTTCTCCCGGAAGTAGCAAGACTCCTTGGAACCACCTGTTTTGTTCCACAGGAAGCCGGTGTCACCAACGCTTTGGGAGCTGTCATCGGTGATATCCGCGCAGAAGTCATCATCCACATCAAAGCCAACTATGAGATGAATTCGGAGGAAGAAACAAAAAGCGGTTACTACGTCTATGGTGTGAGAGAGCCGCAGATTTTCGAGGCATATGCCGAGGCACTTGCCTATGCAAAAAAAGCCGGAGAAACTGCTGCCCGGGAAAAAGCACTGGAACAGGGTGCTATAGAAATCAGCGATGTCATTTTTCAGGAAGAACAGCAGAATGCCATGGCCTACGGTATGGATCTGTTTCTCGGCTCAGAAGTACATGTGGAAGTCATCGGAAAGATGGATTTTACTTCCTGATATAACCATTACAGTTCACTTCAGTTAGGATTCCTATAACTGAGGTGAACTTTTTCTTATATAGACTTTCTTTTTCCTCCATATTATAATAGAACCCAAAAGGAGAATCAGAAAACAAGATGTGGACAGAACGGGATATCAGAGAACAGACAGATGAACAGACTTTTTACCGTGGAAAATTACTGGAAAGCACCAACGGTGTTCTGGAATTTTCCTCCTTTGAGACAGAAGATGTATACGGTGACAAGGAACTGAATCTGCGTGCCACCATTCATGGCACAAATAAAAATAATTATAATGTGGAAGTCACCCTTTACTACGATGAATATGGCGAACCGCAGGACATAGATTATTACTGTCCCTGTGAAGATTTTTTAACCTCTGACGGAATCTGCAAACACTGCGTTGCTACCATACTCTACTATATGCACACGGACGGACAGTCAAAGACTGTTACCTCCCCATTTTCCATGCCGCTGCCCTTTGCATCAGAATACGATGACAGGGATACTTTCTATGGAAACACTTCCTCCGTTTTTTCTGAAAACAGCACTGTTTCACAGGAAAGTATCTGGGGACATCCCGCCCGGACAGATAACAGTATGCAGCAGATTCTCCGCCAGTTCGGCAATCAGGAAAACTGGATGATCACCGATGGTGCACTCATCGGCCGCATCCATCTGGAACCAACGCTGGACATTTCCGGAAAAACGCCATCTGTTTCCCTGCGTATCGGAGATAAAAAAATGTATGTCGTAAAAAGTATTCCGGAATTAGTGCAGCATGTACAACAGACAGAGATGCATAAATATGGGAAAAATCTGGCTTTTGTCCATCAGCTGGATGCTTTCGATGATAACAGCCGTTCTCTGATGTCCTTTTTTATCCGTCAGTATCAGGATTACAATTATTGGTACAGTACGGATATCCGTAATTTTACCCTGAAAAATGAACTTCTGGATGCCTTTATTGAGATAGTGGCAGACTCCGGCATCATGCTGGAACCATCCACAAAAAATCAGGGTCTCTGGTATCTGACCGATGAAGAATATAAAAAGACACTGACGCTCACCGCAGTGGAGGGCGGCCTCGAACTGAAATTGGAACAGATTCCATCTGTCTCTAGTCTGGATTGGAACTACATTTTCAAAGATCAAAAAATTTACCACAGCAGCAGACACACACATCAGGCTATCAACCTGTTTGAAGACCGCATGACCGGCTGGTGCGGCGGAAAATCCTTCATAGCTGAGTCCGACCTTCCGCTGTTTGCCCGGGAAATGCTTCCGGAACTGGAGAAAAAATATCATATCGTGAAAGAACATTTTTATCCGGAAAATTATCTGCCGGAGGGTGTCAGTTTCCGCCTGTATCTGGATCTGCCACAACGAGATATCATCACCTGTGATCTGGTAGCGGATTACGAAAATAACCGGGAATACCATGTTTTTCAGACAGATAGCAAAAAACAACATCGAAATATCCGGCAGGAAGCAAAGGCTGCAGCCCTTCTGTCCGGCTATTGCAATGCAAAAGACGATGCCACAGGCCTTCCCTCCATTGTGGAGGATAACGACAAACTCTATGATTTTCTGACCAGGGGACTGGCGGAATGTGAGAAGATTGCCGATGTATATATCTCGGATCGCCTGAAAAAGATTCAGGTCATTCAGCCGCCGAAAGTATCCCTTGGTGTGTCCTTAAATGGCAATTTACTGGATTTTAACATGGAAGCAGAGGGCATGAGTCTGGAACAATTGGCTTTCCTGCTGTCAAAATATAACCGCAAGAGAAACTATTATCGTTTGAAATCCGGTCAGTTTGTCGCCATGGAAAAGAGCAGTCTGGATACGCTGGCACAGCTCAGTCAGGGATTAATGCTGACGGAAGAACAACTTGCCTCCGGACACATTTCCCTGCCAAAATTCCGTGCCTTGTATCTGGATGCACAACTGCGGGACAACGAATCTCTTCCTGTGAATAAAAGCCGGGAATTCCGGGAACTGATCCGTAATATGAAAACAGTGGAAGACAGTGATTTTGAGGTTCCGGATACCTTCCGGAAAATTCTTCGGGAATATCAGAAAAAAGGGTATCTATGGCTGGCAACACTATGCAGCAATGGGTTTGGCGGTATTCTGGCAGATGATATGGGACTTGGGAAGACACTGCAGGTCATCGTATTCTTATATGCCCACTACATCGTGCAGGGGGAAAACAACCGGAATACACTGATCGTCTGCCCGGCGTCTCTGGTATACAACTGGGCACAGGAATGTCAGCATTTTGCACCGGAACTTCCGGTCTGCACTGTAGCAGGAACAGCTGCTGAACGCCGGGAACTGCTGGATTCCCTGCCAGATCATCCTGGACAGATCCTGATCACTTCCTATGATCTTCTGCGCCGTGACATCGAACAATATCAGAATCTGACCTTTGATTATCAGATCATTGATGAAGCACAGTTTATCAAAAATGCCACCACAAAAGCCGCCCAGGCAGTTAAGCAGATTAACTCCCGGTTCCGTCTGGCACTGACAGGAACTCCGGTGGAGAACCGGCTGGGAGAGCTGTGGAGTATTTTCGATTATCTGATGCCGGGATATTTATTCAGTTATTCCAGATTTCGGGAGGAGCTGGAACTTCCGATCATTCAGCAGCAGGATGAAGATGCCCTGCACCGGATTCAGAAAATGATCGCCCCCTTTATCCTCCGCCGTCTGAAAAAAGATGTATTAAAAGATCTGCCGGAGAAACTGGAAAAAAATATGTATGCACGAATGACCGGCGAACAGCAGGATCTCTATCAGGCTCACGTCCAGCGGCTTCAGATGCTTCTGTCAAAACAATCTCCGGAAGAGTTTGACCATTCCAGAATCCAGATTTTGTCCGAATTGACCAAACTGCGGCAGCTCTGCTGTGACCCGGCGCTTTTATATGAAAAATATACGTCAGGCTCTGCAAAACTTGATCTGTGTCTGGAGCTGATCCACAATGCTATGGAATCCGGTCATAAAATGCTGGTATTTTCCCAGTTTACCACTATGCTGGACCGCATTGCCGAAAGACTGCAAAAGGAACACATTCCTTATTTCATGCTGACCGGAGCCACCACAAAGCAGGAGCGGATCCGTCTGGTAACAGAATTCAATCAAGATGAAACACCCGTGTTCCTCATTTCCCTGAAAGCCGGTGGCACCGGATTAAACCTGACCGCAGCAGATATCGTCATCCACTTCGATCCCTGGTGGAACACCGCCGTGCAAAATCAGGCAACAGACCGTGTGCACCGCATTGGACAGACCAATCGTGTGCTGGTCTACAAACTCATAGCACAAAACAGCATCGAAGAAAACATTGTGAAACTTCAGGAACAGAAAGCGGAACTTGCAGAACAAATTCTGGGCGGCGATAATATTGGAACTCCATTCTTCTCCCGGGAAGAACTTCTGGAGTTGCTGCAATAATATAGTGATACTTGGTGCGTGATTCTGAGACGAATACTATTTAACGGACATTTATAGGCTGAGTTACTGACATTTATTGATTAATCCTGATGGTAACTCAGTCTTTTTTTTCTATATCTTACTTTATAAAAGAAATAAAAAAGGATTTCTCTTTTTAAAGAAACGGACATTTATAGGATTACTTGCAGACATTTACTGGTTCTTATTGCATCATCTTTTATTCTTTTTTTAAGAAGAAACGGACATTTATGGGACTACTTGCAGACATTTACTGGTTCTTATTGCATCATCTTTCACTCTGTTTTTAAGAAGAAACGGACATTTGTAGGATTACTTGCAGACATTTACTGGTTCTTATTGCATCATTTTTTATTCTGTTTTTAAGAAGAAACGGACATTTATGGGACTACTTGCAGACATTTACTGGCTGCTTTTTAAGTCAAACGACGTGAGACTTGGTGCATGGCTCTGGTCAGCGTAAGCTGACATATTCATCTCAGAATCACTGCACATCTACACTTTGTTTCAGTCGGCAAAAAACCGGCAAATTGTCCTGTTGACAACCTGCCGGTTTCTAAATCTCATATACTTATCTTTTTATCGACTATTCGCTTTCTTTTTCCATGTTCGCAAAATGTTCCAGTCTCATCTGCTCCATATATTCATCAAATTCCACCGTTTCCTCCGGTGCCTGACCTTTTACCTTATGGATTGGGTTATCTTCATACCCGTTTTGAATCGCAGAAGTCATCCATCCGATCAGATTACGGATATTTTCCTGCTTGCAGGCCAGTTCATATGCATATTCAATCTTGTTTATATCATAATTGGCAACTTTCAGCAGCGCTTTCGCCTGGGAAATCTTGATTTTTTCATCAATGATATCCATGACTTTATCAATCAGATCATCCAGTTCCACATCATCCGGTGTCGGAACTTCTTCCTCGACCGTCGGCTCTACATTCATATCTTTTTTAGTTACTTCAAAGTCAATACCATAGATTTTACCGCCACGGCCGCTTCGCATCAGATCATATTTTACGGAAATATCAGACTTTTCATTGATCTCATTTACCGCAACATCCAGTACACGACGCTTGAAATCGCACCATTTATCAAAGGATTTCAACTTTTCATGCACCAGTTCATTTACAATATAATCATAATCAATCTCTTTTTTCTCCAACTCACGCTGAATATCACGATTGATCTTTCCTTTGTCATCCTTGATCTGAACTGTACCGAGATGAAGTTTGATTTCAGAAACTCCATATTTTATATGGAAAACATTACCGGTTTCCTTATCATATTTTGAATGATAGGCGCGCGAAGAAAGCAGCTCGTACAGACGGTATGACCACCCGGAACGAAATGATAACATCATCGGAATATTCAACATTGTAAAATTAGCTTTCAGATCATAGATATAATCTTTGATCTCCGGTTCAAACTTAATCTCCATAGTACCAGAACCGGATTCATAACTTACCACACCTACCAGACTCATACACTTGAAGCTGCCGTCCGCAGATTCAATAAACATAGTACGTCCCGCCAGAGAAGTAGCCACATCCTTCAAATATGTACCCATTGCATTCCCTGTTACATGCAATACTTCTTTAATTTCTTTTGTCCGGAGTGTTGCTACCGGACGTCCCTGATCACTGAGCCGTACTTTTGTCAAGGCCAGTGCAAGCACTTTATTTTCCAAAAGCGATGCCCGGTACACAGAAGAAATAAGGAAATTACTTTTCTTCAATATATCAGGAAACATCGTCTTTTCCGATTTTGCAATTTCGTTCTTTGTCATTGGTGTTTCTCGTCCCTTTATAAACATGAAAAATTATATCCTTAATTATGCCTTTAAATCCTCAATTTGTCAATGAAAAAACTGTCAGACTTTTTCTGAAAAGTTATCAACACCCATAAATGTCCGCTATAACAATATAAATCATCCTATATTTGTCCGTTATTTGGGATACTTATCCTATAAATGTCCGCTATAACTTGTATGTCCTCCTATATTTGTCCACTAAATAGCAGATTTGCTCCCCATAAATGTCCGTTTCTTTATTTTTTCTATCCCAAATTTGTCCGTTAAAAACAATCGGTTCCTATAAATGTCCGTTAAAACATCTGTTCGATACCATATTTGTCGTATTGTTCTCAAAAATGGGCCTATAAATGTCCGTTAAAAAAGGGGTCCTCCTATAAATGTCCGTTAATTCATCCACTCATATCCTAAATTTGTCCGTTAAAAAAGTATTTTCTGGAACTTATGGCACAATATCTGGGGATTTCCTTTTTTCACTGCATCCCAAAAATGTCCGTTAAAACGTCTGTTTGCCTCATTTATGCCGTTTCTTTCAGAAAACTATCCTAAATTTGTCCGTTAGTTAACCAAATATCCGCAAATTCATCCCACATTTGTCCGTTAGTTAATAAAAAAGACTCCTATAAATAGCCGTTTCTTTATACAATAGCCTCCCACATTTGTCCGTTTCTTTCGGATTCTAAATTGTAAAACAATTCATTTTTCCTCAATTCTGCCGTAAGTTTCATGAAATAGTCCCATAAATGTCCGTAATTTCGTTAAAATGCATGAAAATTTAGCTCTTTTTTCTTTTTAACGGACAGATATAGGACCCAAATATGCCTTTTTCTTTACCTAAATATGCCTTTTTCTTCGCCCAGAGCCCGCTTTTTCTTTGATTTTCCGGCCATCCCACATTTGTCCGTTTCTTTACCCATGTATTATCGCAACTTTTCCTACCCCTCACCGTTAATTGTCCTATAAATGTCCGTACTTTATTTTCATAAACCCAGTAAAATCAACACTTTTCGACCTTTTTCATGCCTGTAATATAAAAGAATAGAAGATTGTTGTTTACAAATAAATAAAAAGAATAGAAGATTATCAACAACGGCGTTGTTCCCTGTCGATAACCTCCATTTATTTTGATCCACAATGCCGATTTTTTCTTTTCTTCTTAGAACAACAAGAAAAAAAACTTCAATACTTAACTTAAATTTTTTTTCTGATATACTGGAACAGGTTGTTGTTGATAAATACAGCAACAATTTATAACGAAAAAAATACATAATTATCAACAGAAGGTGAAAATATGGAAAAAGGGATTGAAATCGTAGCAAGATATCATTGTCCAAAGGAGTATTTTGTAGAAGTTACAACAGAAAAATCTGTTCTGGCAGGAAGAGATTACTGGTTATGTAAAAAAAACAGTCCACGAAAAGTATTTATGTTCAGCGGAAAATTCAAAAATGAAGATCAGGAAGTACATCAGATTATCGATCAGCTGAAAAGCAGTGTAAAGAAATACGAACAACTGTAATATCCGGAAGTTGTATATTTGGAGGGAAGTTTGTCGGAACACCGGCGGTATCATAAGAAATACTTATTATAAAAAAGATGAGAAAAACAGCAGCGAATTCTGTACATTGGATTCGCTGCTGTTTTTTATACATTAAATGTATAATTATTCATTTTAAGAATCATTTACTTAATGTAAAAACCGGATCCTTTCTGGGTCCGGTCTTATGGGGAGAGTGAGTTATGAAAAATTTATCTATATAAAGGAAATAGTTTTTTGTCGCCTCTGAATGTGCCAGTGTTGGTTAACCGACTACCCTCAGAAGCTTTTTATAAGTATCAAGTCTTACATCTGTTTCACTTGATTTATTTGATACTGTTATATTACTTGGAAATTGTGTTCATTTTGTGGCGTAAATATGAAGAAAATGGAAAGTATCTCTTAACAAATTATAATCATATAAATTTATGTGAATGCTCTTTGTTATCTAAATAGATTTGGGTGTAAATTGCAACAATTGGATCTGCATTTCCATAATGCGTGTGAATTGTAACAATAGGATTTGTGTTTCCTAAATGTATGATAAGGATTTATTGACGTGTGTTTTTGATAATGATAAACTGGAAATATCAGGATGCAGGCGGCATTCCTGCACGAAAGTATGGGAGGTATTTCATTATGGAACAGCAGATTTTTACCAACGAGAGCATTTTATCCTGGTTACAGTATTTTGCAAAAAATACAGCCATTGATCTGGAAAAAGTAAAGATGCTCGATATCACCCGAAAAAATAAGAACCTGATTCCAACGGTAGAATCACATAGAGCTGTGCTCGTATTTACAGAAGCTGGTATTGCAGATATTTTTTACCGGATGTGGAATGCGGGACTTGGCGATTGTGAAGTCTGGTACAACGAAGGATCTGAGCCGGCAGGCGAGATCAAACATGATAAAGTAAGCAATATGATCAATCGTGGCATCAATGCTTCCGCAGGTATGTTGATTGTCAACGAGCATGCATGCAATACTTACAAGATTGGTATGGACAACCATAATTTCAAACGTGGTTCCATTCATTATGTAGGAAGTGAGATCCGTTCCGTTATTTTAAATAAGATGCATGTAGGTCATCAGGACGATATCTGTATCATCAGCGGCGAGAGTATTGCCATTGAGGCGGCACTGATCGCCACAGAGGGCACTGTCATTGCCGTGGAGTATAATAAGGACGACCGTGCGACTATGGAAGAGAATATCGATCATTTCGGTCTGCACAACATTCAGGTTATCGATCATGTGGACGAGGAGACCATGAAGGACTGTCCGGTTCCGTCACTGGTATTTATGGTGGCATCAGCCAGCATGGAGCAGGAAATCGCATATCTGACAAAATTAAATCCAAAGATCAATATTGTGATCTATACCCTTGATTTTTGTGTGGCTGCATCTATTTCCGCCATGTTTGAAAAATATGGCATCAAAGATACAGAAGTTATCCAGGTATCTGTATCCAGATTGAACAGCAAAAATTCCTTTGAACAGCAGCCGGCTCCATGGATCATTTCCGGAAAGGCAGACTGTTAAGATGGCAAAAGTATTATTGTTTCAATGTGAAAATGAGCGGGAGATCCGCCAGATTCTGACTCCGATGAAGATTCAGGCGGTGTCCGTTCCGAAGACGAAGTTTCATATGACGTTAAAAGAACTTGAACGGGAGGATGATGAGGAAGGCTATTTTGAAGGAGCTTATCCGGAAGGCAGCATGATCGTGATGTGTGACTTCACAGAGAAGCAGCTGGATCGGCTTCTGATGGATTTTCGTAATCGCAACGTAAAAATAGACTATAAAATGGTTATGACGGCTACAAACGCCTCCTGGGACGTTTTACACGTATATTTTGAAGCTCAGCGGGAGAAGATGATGTACGAGATGGCGCAGCGGGACAGAAAGCGTTTTTAGCATCTTTCCTGGTGGCTGAAAATTTTGGCTTGTGAATGCATCAGCCATCAATCTCACTTTTTTAGTTAACAATCGTAAATGAAAAGAAAAGAAGAAATTTTCCTCTGCAAGCACTTATTAGCTGCGGAGGTAAATTTCTTCTTTTCTTTATCATAACTTATCGTTTAAAAACATTTTTTAAAATTAGCTTAATGCTGCAGTGATGATAGCCATGGAGTATACTTCCAGTGCGTTGCATCCTCTGGACAGATCGTTGATCGGTGCATTCAGACCAAGAAGGATCGGGCCGTAAGCATCGAATCCACCAAGACGCTGAGCAATTTTGTAACCGATGTTACCGGCGTTGATGTCCGGGAAGATAAATGTATTAGCATGTCCTGCAACTTTTGAATCCGGGCATTTTGTCTGTGCAACACGCGGAGATACAGCAGCATCGAACTGAAGCTCACCATCGATAGCCAGATCCGGATTAGCAGCTTTTGCTTTTGCACAAGCGTTACGCATTTTGTCAACATCCTCACCTTTACCGGATCCGAGTGTTGAGTAGCTTAAGAATGCAACTTTCGGATCAATACCGAAAATCTTAGCACAATCAGCTGTCTCAAGAGCAATCTCTACCAGATCATCTTCTGTCGGTTTGATATTGATCGCGCAGTCACCCATTGCCAGTACTTCGTTGTCGCCTGTAGCAGCCGGACGAACGAGGATGAAGCAGGATGATACGATTTTGTTACCCGGTTTTGTTTTGATCAGCTGAAGAGCCGGACGAACGGTGTCAGCTGTAGAATAAGTAGCACCACCAAGTAAGCAGTCAGCAACGCCCATTTTTACGAGCATTGTACCGAAGTAGTTACCGTGAGATAATGCTTCGCGGCACTGATCCTCTGTCATTTTACCTTTACGAAGCTTAACCATCTCTGCTACCATAGCATCAATTCCCTCGTAATTTTCAGGGTCAATAATCTGGCAGGCATCAATATTAAAGTTACCTGCTTTTGCTGCAGCCTTAACTTCTTCTGGCTTACCAAGAAGGACAACGCCGAGAATTCCTTCCTGTGTCAGACGATGGGCTGATTCAAGAATCCTTTTATCTGTACCTTCTGTGTATACGATGGTACGAGGATTCTTCTTTAATGTTTCAATCATTTTTGTTAACATAAGATACCTCCCAAAATATATCTTTGTCTA
>OICV01000885.1_pt1 | contig 12286 bp, 10 predicted proteins | sample 1581361 | NCBI WGS metagenome assembly OICV01 (sample SAMEA3882551, study PRJEB24775) | human gut metagenome | biome: human-associated habitat; feature: intestine environment; material: feces | place: Netherlands | collected 2009/2010 | reverse complement strand
TTGAACATCGTGTTCAAACATGGCTTCTATCTTCATAGAACATTAAGAACTTCTAAACTCCAAACATATCGTATATATTCACGAATCAATATCGAAATATATGATTATCCGTATAATTTCTCGTTTCGCAATTGTCCTCTATCTTCTCTATTTTTTTCCTTGTTTCCTACTTTCTTTGTCTGCTTTATTTACGCCAAGCAGACCCTTGATGATGAATCCGACACCGACGCCGATCGTGCCGAGGATCAGTGCCAGCTCCAGACCGGTCATATACCGCATGGATACGTTCAGTGAAATAACAAGACATACGAAAAATGCAATGCACAATCCGATCAGCGAAAGTCCGGTCAGCATGTTCGGCTTCACGATAAATGTGATAAATGCCACAACGATCAGCACAATCAGAATACCTCCGACATTCACGCGTCCCATCCGGAAAAATAGCGTGAAGCTGCTCACAACGACGTTCTGCAAGAAGATAATCACTCCGATAATTGTAAGTGCGATTCCCAATAAAAACTGTAATAATTCTTTCATTCGTTCCTCCCTGTTTTCTCTTAGAAAATGATTACATACTTATGTCTGATTCTATCATACTTCGACAAAGCTGTACACACAAAAAACTGCTGCCAATGCTTGCATAACTTAACATTGACAACAGTTTCATTCTATCTTTATCAACAACTTTTATATCCTATCCATGCAGGCGCACCGCTGCCGCGATCCTTCCGGCAATCCACATGACCGACGCTGCGATCAGGAATATCAGAACAAAGCCATTTACCTTTTCTTTCCAGCGCATTGCCACAATAATAGTATCTCCGATTACTGCAATAGCAATCGGAATTACATAGAACAGATCGACCGCATTTCCTATCAGCACTTTGTACATCAAGACTGCGAACGCTGCAACAAGTGCAAGTGAAACAACCGCTTCTATCACATGAAAGAGTGTGGCTTTCTCAATTTCCGAATGATACATGACCGGAATTGCCATGGAGAATAATATCAGATAGATCAGAGACATCCATAACAATACACGGTCTTCCGCCTGTGCGTTCGCGCATACCGTCTTGATAACCAAAGCCGCAATCAGCATTCCGTAAGATGCAAACTGGATTCCCGGAATCGTATATTCCGTATGTACCATGCCAGACACAAGAATGACTCCCACAGTTATGGAAAGCATCCGGTAATCAATGGAACGATACACGTTCATATCCATCGTAAATAATGATTGCAGGAACGCTGCATTCCCCACTGCCAATAAAACAAGAAATGCAGCGAGCGATAAGAACACAGCCAGATACACATAACTATCGAAGCCGCTTCCGAACAATTTCACATCCTTATCCCTTATAGAACGCACGATGCTCTGTACACGTTCTGCAAATAAAATAATGAAATATAACATAATCAGCCAGTTCATAACAACCGCGGACACTCCAACCCGTAAATCCATGACGATTCCTCCTTCTATAACTCCAGCGATGCAAGAATCTCTTTCAATGCATCTGCCGATTCCTTTAATTTCAGAGCCTCTTCGCCGCTTAACTTGATCGGAATATCTGTCTCCACACCATCTGCACCGACAATCGCCGGCATACTCAGCACCACATCCTCGATGCCATACGCACCATGTATCATGTGTGAGACCGGCAGGATGGATTTCTCATCCCGCATGATCACCTCACAGATTCTCCTTACAGACATCGCGATTCCATAATACGTCGCATGCTTCCGGTTAATAATTTCATATGCACTGTTCTTGACTGCATCTGCAATCTCCCGTGTATTTTCCTTATGCTGGTAATGTCCACGCATCTCGCACATCTCGCTTAACTCCACACCGGAGACATTCGCAGACGACCATGCAACGACTTCGCTGTCGCCATGTTCGCCCACGATAAACGCATGCACACTCCGGCTATCCACAGACAGATGTTCACCCAGCTTGTATTTCAGTCTGGCACTGTCTAACACTGTGCCGGAACCAATCACCCGCTGCTCCGGAAGTCCGGACAATTTGACTGCCACCTGTGTCAGAATATCGACCGGATTCGCTACCACAAGCAGGATTCCATTGAACTTCCGCTTTGCAATCTCCGGGATAATAGACTTGAAAATAGCCACATTCTTGTTCACAAGATCCAGTCTTGTCTCCCCCGGTTTCTGTCCGGCTCCCGCGGAGATAATCACGATTGCCGCATCTGCCACATCGTCATAATCTCCTGCATAGATCCGCATCGGTGAAGCAAATGGGATTCCATGGCTGATATCCATTGCCTCCCCCTCCGCTTTGTTTCTGTCCGCATCAATCAATGCAATCTCTGTGAATAACCCACTCTGCATCAAAGCAAAGACGGATGCCGATCCCACAAATCCACAGCCGATCATAACCGCTTTTTTTGCATTTACTTTATTATTTTCCATAACTTGTTCCCCTTTCTCTCACATTTATTAGTAATAGTAATTATTACTATTTTAGTATAATAATAATTCTATAATTTGTCAATTTGTATTTATAAAAAAACACGCAAGCACTTTGTACCTGCATATTTTTCTACTAATCATTAAACTTGTAATTCTATTTGTTTTTGAAAAATAAACACTCTTCCTCATTGCACTGTACACCATCCGAATTTCGAAGATTCAGATGGAATACGTGACCACTTTCCGGATGGCCCGCACCAAACGCCCGCGTTACATGTGCTACACCTATATCATTCATCCTCTTATCCAGCTCTATCGTGTGAAACCGCAGATCATCATTCACACTGTACATCAGATACGCTTCCGGAAAATCCGCATTCATATATGCTAACTGATCCATGAACAACTGGTACTGTTCTTCAGACACAACCAGCGTGCCATCTTTCCTGAGATACCAGTTTGAGATCATGTCATCCCGTTTTCCCATGTCGTATGCACCACAATTCAGGCAAACACGAACCGGCAGCTTATCATAGGTAAAATAATCCAGTTTCTCCCGATATTCCTGATTTGACGCAGCAATGCAATACTGCGCAGTGAGCTGTGCTCCCGCCGAATCTCCCAACATGAAAAACCGATTCATATCCAGTCCAAACACCCGCGCATGATCATCAATATATTTTACGAGATATGCTACATCCTCTATGGCAGACGGATATTTATTCTGCGGTGCCAGACGATAATTAAAATTCACAACTACGAATCCGCTTTGTGCCAAATGACAGCAATAATGGCTATACAGTTTCTTATCTCCATAAAACCAGCCACCACCATGCACACTGACAATCACCGGATATGCTTTATCCGAGTCTCCCATATAAGATGCCGGCACACAAAGATCAAACAGACTGTTCGATACATAACTGTCTGAATCAATGTCCGACGCATCCCCGGATGATGCATACAGCATCTCCCTTTTCTTATCCATCTTCCAGCTATCCAAAATCGCAGCAAACTGCTCTGCATCCAATCTTTTCTTATAATCTAAATTCTTAATCTGTACAACATTTTCCGGATATTCCAGATCTTTGTCGCGCAATCCATCATTCACCATCCACGCATGGCGCATGTTCACCCATGGCGGAAGTTTTCTGTTCTCCGCTCCACGCTTCATAATCTCTGTAACATTTATCATAACCGATCTCCTCCTCATAATCGTCCCTCTGTCTTATGTTGTCCTCTTTTTTCTCTTATTCTCATACATAGACTGATCCGCCATATTAAGATAATCCTGCAGGCTTTTCTGCTTATCCGGCGTATCTATGAAAAACGCCCCTGGTAACATAAAAACCCGGGGCGCATTCAAAAAATCGTCAGTTATAAATTAGTTACAGCGTTCATAACGAACCGCAATCGCTTTTATCTCCTTGGCTAAAGTCTTATTTAACTCTTTGCTATCTACCCGCCATCTCCAATTGCTGCCAACCGAAGAAGGTGTGTTCATTCTCGACTCGTTGTCTAAGCCAAGGTAATCCTGAATTGGAACAATACAGATTTTCGCATTGCTTCGCATGATTACGCCTATGAGCGGAATATACATTTTATCTGCCGGTGTATAGTAATCACACAGATAATCTCTTGCTTTTTTCCTGCCTTGGTCATCGACCTCCTGCCACCAGCCGACCAGTGTCTCATTGTCATGCGTGCCTGTATAAGCTACACAATTCTCAATATAATTATGAGGTAAATACTCCCTCGCCGAACCCGTATCTCTTGTGTCAAATGCGAATTCCAACACTTTCGTCCCCATGAACCCGCTATCCGCAACAAGCTTACGAACGGTATCCGTTATATAGCCAAGATCCTCCGCAATCACGGATTTTCTGCCAATCTTCTTTTCGATTGTACGGAACAAATCCATGCCCGGACCTTTCTTCCAACTGCCATTTACCGCGGTCTTATCCCCATATGGGATGGAATAATATTCATCGAAACCACGGAAATGATCAATACGTACAACATCATATAACTCGAAGCAGAATGAAAGCCGTTCGATCCACCATGCATACGCTGTCTTTTTGTGGTAATCCCAATCATAAAGAGGATTTCCCCACAGCTGCCCATCCGCCGAAAATCCGTCCGGCGGACATCCCGCAACAGCCTTTGGTGTGCATTGTTCATCTAACTGGAACAATTCCGGATGCGACCATGCATCTGCACTATCTAATGATACATAAATCGGAATATCTCCGATAATTTTAATTCCTTTTTTATTGGCGTAAGCTCTGAGCTTATACCACTGGTTGAAAAACTGGAACTGCATGAATAACTGAAAATCAATTTCGTCTGCCAGCTTCTCCTTATATTCACGTAAACCTTCTTCTGTACGACTATGAATTGCTTCCGGCCACTCAGTCCAGTTTATTCCGCCAAAATGATTTTTTACTGCCATATATAAGCAATAGTCATACACCCACGCTTCATTCTTCTCTAAGAACGCCTTATATTCTGTACTGTTCTTATGCCCGCTTCTCTCACAAGCCTTGCGGAGCAATACATACCGTCCATTATATTGTTTTTCATAATCAACAGACTGTTCATCTGTTCCAAAGTCAACACTATCACATTCTTCTCTCGTCAATAAACCTTCGCTAATTAAAGTTTCCAGATCTATGAAGTACGGATTCCCGGCAAATGTGGAAAACGACTGGTATGGAGAATCTCCATATCCGGTAGGTCCCAAAGGTAAAATCTGCCAGAACGTCTGACCTGCTTCCACTAACCAATCTACAAATTTATATGCTTCTTTGGAAAAGCAGCCAATTCCATACTTTGATGGCAGACTGGAAATCGCGAACAATATTCCTGCTGTTTTATCCATATATGTCCTCCATATACGTCAAGGCAAAACAATTATACTCTGCGTACGCTTTCGCCCTCGATCAGATTGTGTGGGGCATAATCATGTTCACACCCCAGTGTATAATGTATGTGCTTCATCAAAAGCTCCACACTCCGCTTCGCAATACTGTTTATGTCCTGACCCATTGATGTAATTCTCGGTGTGTAAAATCTCGATATGACTGTACCATCGAAGCCTACCACCGATATATCATCCGGTACTTTTTTCCCGGCATCTTCTATTGCACGAATTGCGCCAACCGCAATCGTATCTGACAGCCCGACAATCGCTGTCACATGTATGTTTTTTTCAAGTAGTCTTTTTGTTGTTTCATAACCTGCCTCATACGAATACCGGCAAGCCATATAATTCTTATCCGGATCAAATTCCAGACCACTTTTTTCAAAGCCTTTTTTACACCCAAGATAACGCGAGAAACTGATCTGTTTATCTGAAATCTCGCCACCCATTACGACAATATCTTTGTGTCCGTAGCCTGTTAAATACTGCACGAGTTCCATAGTTGCAGTCTCATCATCGACACATACAGAAGATACATTGTCAAACGCTAACTCCTTTGCACTCGTAGTTGCAACAACACAGGGTATGTCAAGTTCATTCATACGTTCATCAAAAAGAGCTAAATTCGCGCCGAGAAAAATAATCGCTTTCGAGGTTTTGTCACGAACGAATTTTAATGCCTCTGCAACCTCGTCCCCATCTTCATCGATAATCTGACAGGATACAACCTCTTCCAGTTCTGACAGCAGAAGTGTAATCCGGTCAAGAATCTCCATGAAGAAACTATTGTGTCGGCCTTTCATGATAATTGTAACTGTATTTCCGCCACATCGTTTCAGCTTTCTGGCATTTCCGTTTGGTTCAAAATTACTCTCTTCGATAATTTTCAATATCTTTTCGCGCGCTTTCTCACTTACACCCGGTTGTTTGTTTATTACTCTGGATACGGTACCAATACCGTATCCAGATAATTTTGCTATATCTTTGATTGTCATATAATCGCTCCTGTAAAAATGTGATTATATATTAACCCTTAACAGCGCCAGCCGCAACCCCTTTGACAATATATTTCTGAGCGCATAAGTAGAATACAACAACCGGAATGATTGCCATGATCAGGCATGCCATAATCGCGCCCATATCAACACGGCCGTAGCTTCCCTTCATGTACTGGATGACAATGGAAATTGTCTTGAATTCCTTAATATCAAGTACAAGGTATGGAAGAAGGAAGTCATTCCAGATCCACATTGCTTCAAGAATACCTACAGAAATGAATGTAGGCTTCATCATAGGAACTACTACACAGAAGAATGTCCGGAGTGGTGAGCAGCCATCAATCATTGCAGCTTCTTCCACTTCTACCGGAATTGATTTTACAAATCCGGTGAACATGAATACCGCAAGTCCGGCACCAAAACCGAGATATACAATCACGATTCCCCAAGGTGTATTCAGATGGAGGGAGTCTGCCGTTCCGGAAAGTGTAAACATGACCATCTGGAATGGTATAACCATAGAAAACACACATAAGAGGTAAATCATTTTTGTAAAAACATTCTTAACCCGGGTTATAAACCAGGCTGTCATGGAACAGCAAATCAGAATAACCGCAACTGAAAATACTGTAATAAATAATGTCCAGCCTACAGCTTTCAGGAAATCATATTGCGTAATTGCTGTCTTATAGTTTTCAAGTCCAACATAGCTTTCCTCTGTAGGCAGCTTAAATGTCTCAAGGTTGATGAACGTCTTCGACTTCATCGAGTTAATCAATACGATAAAGATTGGAGCAACAAATACAATTGAAACGAGTGTAAAAAATAATGTTGCAAGTATTCCCATCACTTTCTTTTTCATTACTGCTGCACCTCCTTATCCCTTGTCAACTTTAACTGTAACAATCCAATCGCTACTACAATTATGAAGAACACAACTGCCTTCGCCTGTCCAACCCCTTCAGCTCCTACTCTGCCATAGAATGTGCTATAAATATTCAGGGCAAGCATTTCTGTCTTATGAAGTGGCTCACCACCTGTAAGAGCAAGGTTCTGATCGAATAACTTGAACGAATTCGTAATCGTCAGGAATGTACAAATTGTAATCGATGGCATCATGTTCGGAATTGTAATTTTAAACAATCTCTGCATTCTGGTAGCTCCGTCGATCATAGCCGCTTCCTGAATATCTCCGGGGATCGCCTGAAGTCCCGCGATGTATACGATCATCATGTAACCAATCTGCTGCCATCCTACAAGAATAACCAGTCCCCAGAAACCTAATGTTTCATTCAACTTCAGGGCTGTATCAAACTTCACGAAAATACCATCAAAAATCAGCTGCCATACATAACCTAATACAATACCTCCGATCAGGTTTGGCATAAAAAACACTGTACGGAAAATATTCTTTCCTTTGATATTCTGTGTCAACGCCAGTGCGACTAAAAATGCAAGTACATTGATCAACACAAGTGAAACGATTGCAAATAACGTAGTGAATTTAAATGATCCAAGGAAATTTGAATCTTTAAATGCTTCTATATAGTTTTGTATTCCGACAAATTTTGCATCCTTGATTGTTGTAAAGTTACAGAAAGACAAGTAAATACCTTCAATAAAAGGAATAATAAATCCTATCAAAAATGCAGCCATAGTCGGTAACAAAAATATTGGCCAATATTTTTTTACCGCCTTTTCCATCTTATACCTCCTACGCCCTTGAACAATTACCTTCTAAAAAAGGGAGGAACTGTCTCCTCCCTTTTTAATTACAGGTTGTTTTATCAGGCTTCCTGATCCTAGTTTCCTGCTGCCTGACTCTCTGTAGCCCAGCCTTCAACGAATGCTTTCTTTACAAGATCCCAATTCGCATCTGTCTGATCGGAAGCATATACAGTAAGAGCTGATCCTACTTCGTTCTTCCATGTCTCAGAAGGCATTGTTGTGAAGTTCCAGCTTACAGGTGTCTTGCCATCTGCCACATACTGGCTTGCGATATTCACAAGAAGGTTATCTGACTCAAGGTTCTTCTTGAATGGAGTAACAAATCCCATTCCGTCTGCTCCGGATGGCATTGCACCCTGTGAACCGCAGATTGCCTTAAGTGCTGTATCGTCTGTAGAAAGCCATGCCATGAAATCTTCTGTTGCCTTGATGTCTGCTTCGGAAGCCTTAGCATTTACACACCAGTAGTTCTCTGTACCTGTACAAAGTCCCTGATTCTCTTCTCCGTCTGCACCGATATAAATCGGAAGCATTCCGAGATTCTCATCACCGACTGAGCTTATATCTGAGTATGCCCATGTACCATTCTGGTAAAATACTGCTTTTTCTGCTACGAACTCAGCGACTGCATCATCACCGGTCTTAACACTGAGCTGCTTAGGATCTGTTGTTGAGTTATTAATGTACAGATCCCAGATCTGACGGTAGTTATCCAGGTATGTGCCCTTGATTGCCTTTGTGTTGTTGATTCCGTCTGCCTGATACTCATAGTATACAGGAAGGTTTGCAAGGTGAGTCTTAAATCTCCAGTCTGAAGAACCATCCATACCTGCGGATGTAAATGCATCAAATCCAAGCTCATCACGTCTTGCTGTAATATCTTCTGCTACCTTCTTCAGGTCTGCAAAGTTCTTGATGTCATCCATGGAGTAACCTGCCTCCGCAAGAAGCTTCTTATTGCAGATGATACCATAGGACTCAATAACATATCCGATACCTGCTACCTTATCGCCATCCTTCAAAGCGAAATCCTCTGAAGTAAGCTGCTTGTAAACTTCTGTGTCAGACAAATCTGCACAATAATCCTTCCATGATGCCAGACCGACCGGACCATTTACCTGGAACAATGTAGGGCATTCTGATTTACCCATCTCACTCTTAAGAGTTGTCTCATACTGACCGGATGCGGCTGTAACAACGGTTACCTTTACGCCTGTCTCCTCTTCGTAGATCTTGGCAAGCTCCTGCCACTGGGCATCTGCTTCCGGCTTAAAATTCAGGTAATATACCGAACCCTTATCAGCCGATGCATCCTTTCCTCCTGAAGATCCCTTTCCTCCACAACCTGCAAACAGTGACATCATCATTGTTGCAGCTAATCCTAAAACTGCTAATTTCTTCTTCATGCTTTTTCCTCCTCTAATCATTTGATTTGTTTTGTTAATAGTTACGTATACGTCCTTTGGAAACGTTTGTTGTATCGTTTTTGGTAACGTTTCCATTTCATGAGTCAATGATACAACATTTAAAAACTTTTTGCAATCAAAAAAGTCAACTTTTTGTTTATTTGGTCAAATTACACAGCAATTTTGATTTTTTTTTGTTACTTATCACTAATTTCTGCGTGCATTTGCTATCAATGGATCCTATTTTATTATTTTCCAAATATCGTTATTATATTCAGCAATTGTACGATCGGATGAGAAAAATCCCGCTTTCGCAATATTCACCATCATCTTCTGCGCCCACGCCTTACGATCCTCATATTCCTTATAGGCACGTTCCTTGGCGTCAACATAAGAATCGAAATCAATAAATGTCATGAACCAGTCTTTGTTGAGAAGCTCATTATACAAACGATGCAGCATTTCTGCATTTCCAAGTGCCATCACCGCGTCACTGATAATAAAATCAACGGCTTCCTTCAATACCGGATTGTTCTCATAATATGTTCTTGAGACATAGTCCGCCTTCGCATAATGCTCAATCACCGCATCACTTGACTCTCCAAAGATATAGATATTTTCATCGCCAACAAGCTGATGGATTTCAACATTCGCACCATCTTCTGTTCCGAGAGTAACCGCGCCGTTCAACATGAACTTCATATTTCCGGTTCCGCTTGCCTCTTTTGATGCAAGTGAGATCTGCTCCGAAATATCACAGGCAGGAATTAATTTTTCTGCAAGCGTAACATTGTAGTTTTCTACCATAACTACATTCAGATACGGGCTCACTTCCGGATCCTGATTGACCAGTTCCTGCAGGCAGAGGATCAGATGAATGATATCTTTGGCGATCACATAAGCCGGTGCCGCTTTTGCGCCAAAAATCACCGTAATCGGAGTCTTTGGCAACTTTCCGCTTTTTATTTCCAGATATTTATAAATCACATACAATGCGTTCATCTGCTGTCGTTTATACTCATGAAGCCGTTTGATCTGAATGTCAAACACTGAATTCTCATTCAGTTCTATTCCCTGTGTCCGTTTCAGATACTCTGACAATTGATGTTTATTTTCTTTTTTTATCTGTAAAAGATGCTGCAGTGATTGTTCATCCGATGCAAACTTCTCCAGCTTCTTTAACTCTGCTGCATCTTTTTTGTATCCATCACCAATCCACTCCGTGATCTGATCTGCAAGCAATGGATTACAATGGAGCAGCCAGCGGCGAAACGTAATTCCGTTTGTCTTATTATTAAATTTCTCCGGATAAAGCTGATAAAAATGATGAAGTTCTGTCTCTTTCAGTATTTGTGTATGCAAAGCTGCAACGCCATTTACGCTGAATCCGTAATGGATATCGATGTGTGCCATATGAACCACATCGTTACGGTCAATGACAGCCACACTTTCATCCGCATATTTTCGTCGTACTTTATCATCTAAAATTTCAATAATCGGCACCAGCTGTGGTACGATTTCCTGCAAATAATGCAATGGCCATTTTTCCAATGCTTCCGCTAAAATTGTATGGTTGGTATATGCACAGGTGCGGCTTACCACATCAATCGCATCATCCACAGAAAGTCCCCGCGCAATTAATAAACGGATCAGCTCCGGGATGATCATCGTTGGATGTGTATCATTAATCTGGATGACCGCATAATCCGGCAAATCATAGAGCTTACATCCCCGCGCTTCACATTCTTTCAAAATCAGCTGTGCGCCATTACTTACCATGAAATACTGCTGATAAATACGAAGCTTGCGACCATCTTCATCACTGTCATCCGGATAGAGGAATAAGGTCAGATTTTTAGCAATTTCTTTTTTATCGAAAGAAATCCCATCCTGTACAATGCTCTCATCCACAGAATCTATATCAAAAAGTTGTAATTTATTGGTACGGTTACCATATCCGGTTACCAGAATTTCGTACATGACAGACTGCAATGTCATATTTCCAAAAGACACCGGAAAACCGACATCCGTACGTTTTAACCAGCCACTCCGGTCCATCCACGGATTTTTTGTTTCTTTCTGCATGTGATCTGCAAATTTCTGCTGAAATAATCCAAGATGATAATTCAGTCCAATACCGGCTCCGTTATAACCAAGTGTTGCAATCGAATCCAAGAAACAGGCGGCCAGCCGGCCAAGTCCTCCGTTTCCAAGAGATGGCTCTGCCTCTATTTCCTCGATTTCACAGATATCTTTTCCATTTGCAGCAAGCATTTTGCGGACATCCTCATATATTCCGAGATTGATCATATTATTAGACAAAAGTTTTCCGATCAAAAACTCTGCAGATACATAATATACTTTCTTTTTCCCTGCATTAGATTCCTTCTGTTCTGCCATATCCTGCACAACAGCCATCAGTGCCTGGTAAATCTCCTGATTACTGCTTTCTGAAATTGCTTTTCCTAATTTTTCCGATACTAACATTTCCAGTTTCATAATAAAATTCCTTCCCGACCTTATAGTCTATTCTTTCAAAAAAATCTGATACGCAGGAACCATTTGATTCATTGTATCATATTTTTTCCTGTTCGTGCGTTTCTGCTTATATTTTATACAGCATTGTTATTTTTTTCTTGCAGCATAATATCCTTTTATAGTACAATTCTATCAAAAACAGAATGGAGTCCAGCATGAAACAGCCAAAACCAGAACAATACCACGAAAAAAAGCGTCATACGGAAGATCAATTTCCGTATAACACTTATCTGTGCACGATACCGGATGATTTTACGGAA
>OICV01000884.1_pt1 | contig 12305 bp, 10 predicted proteins | sample 1581361 | NCBI WGS metagenome assembly OICV01 (sample SAMEA3882551, study PRJEB24775) | human gut metagenome | biome: human-associated habitat; feature: intestine environment; material: feces | place: Netherlands | collected 2009/2010 | reverse complement strand
TTATCGATTTTTATATTTTCCTAATCATAGTGATTATCAGCTATTGATTTACACTTAAAACTGATCCAGATTTAATGCTTAAAACTGACCCATGGTATAATTTGGCCTTATGGCCTTGATAACTGATAATTATTTGTATAAGTCAGTTTTATATTCCTGTGACCTCTCTTTCGTTTTAATATGTTGTCTGTAACAGAATCGGCTGTTCATGTTACGTCATTGCTGCAAGTCTTTCTTTCCATATCATTTTGAATCCAACCCGGGCAGATTTTCTTCAAAATCATGGTGAAAGTGCTTCGTTTCTGTGTTGGGAAAATGAACGGAAACACTTGATTTTACTGACTTTCTTCAATGTAACCTTATTATAACGTCCTCCCCATACCCCACCCGGTCATTGGGATATTCAGTCTCCCCCCTCAGTGGTCTGGCTCCTTTCCTGAAATATGCTTTTACTTTTTCGCCGTAGAGGAAGGGATCATTCCCCCGTACAATGCCCCATTCCATCAAAAGGGCTGCTGCCCCGCTGACAATGGGTGTCGCAAAAGAGGTCCCGGTCACGGGAGTAAAGCTTCCGTACACATCCGGAGCCTGGATATTCACACCTGGGGCCACTAGATCGGGCTTGGTCAGTCCTGCGGCAGCCACACCAATGGTTCTTGTGCTATCCGCATAGCCTCTGCCGGAGAAATCGGCATAGGTATCATAGACCTGGTCATAGGCTCCCACGGTGATCACCTTGGCTGCGGTAGACGGAATGGTCAGTGTCACCTGGGGTGTGGCACGGTAGAATCCGGTACTCTCCCCGATTCCGCTTCCCGCTGGGAGATACAGATAATATTGTCCTGTCACGGTCACTACCGGTTCCAGCCGGATTGTCCAGATCCCTGCATTGATGTAGCTTCCCTCTGCCGGGATCATGTCCAGATAGATTTCCTGTGCCACCGCATAGGGCAGAGGCTCTCCCAGATAAACCAGTATTCTAGTCTGTTCCAATTCCAGCGTGTATTTTCCTCCTTGGATATTTGTGGACAATTCTGCTTCCTCACCTCCCGGGGCCTGCAGTCTTATCCGGAACACATCGCTGTAATTTTTCCATAGCTGTATGTTCAGGTTTCTCTCATAATTGCCCACAGCCAGTTCCACGCGGCCGTCCCTTGTTATATTGCCGGCAAAATGTCCTCTGGCGGCTCCTTCGTTGCCGCTGCCCACGCATATCACCGTCCTGCCGATCTCCGAAGCATTGTCCAGGAACCTCTCCAGCAGAGAACTTCCATCGTGGGAACCGTAGCTGTTGCCGAAGCTCAAATTGATGACAAGAGGCATATTTAACTGTCTGGCTTTCCGCAGCGCATAAGTAACGCCTCTCATGATCTCCGTGGTCCGGGGAAAACCTTCCTCCCTGGGAAGTCCCAGTTTCACGATGATCAGTTCCGCCTCCGGGGCTGCCCCGGTATAGAGACCGTCCGCACTTCTCCCGGCGGCAATCCCTGCCACTGCCGTTCCATGGCCGGTCAGATCCCTGCTGGGGATCAGGCCGTACCGTTCCAGTACACTGCTGTTCAGTGCCCGGTTGATTTCCTCCTCCGTATATTCAGTCCCGATGGGAAATCCATCCGGTGTCCTCCCATATCCCGTATCGCCCGTTTCCTCCGGCGTTATCTGATTCTGTGGCAATGTCGGATTCCGCAGCGTCTCCTGCTCCCGTGATGCGGCCTGCTTTCCCGGAATCGTCTGATCCCATGGTATCGTCTGATCCCATGGTATCGTCTGATCCCATAGATACCGTATCCTCGTACTGCCATCTGCCTTGCGGAACACCTCCAGATCCCAGGTGATTCCGGAATCCAATACAGCCAAAAGAACGCCCCTTCCATTCAGAAAAGGCGTTCTTCTTGTCACCGGTGGAAAGCAGGATGCGCCGTCCGGATCTGTCTGCTGATAGTAAAACCGCTTAGGCTTCTCCACATACTCGATCTCCGGAGTCTCCGATACGGTATCTACCAGTGTCTCCGGTACCGTAAGGATCGCATATCCGGCAATCAGCTCTTCCACCACAATATTCTGTTCCCGCAGTCCGTCCAGACTGCCATGATATTTTACGATCAGCTCCCAGCTGCGGCTCTCCGCACTGTAACCTACATTCAGACTTTCCGTCTGTTCCCGTTCTTCCTCCGGGGTCTCCAATGCAAGATTCAGGATGTTTTCCAGTTTCTGGTCCATGGGCACTCCCCATTACTTCCGCTTCTTACATCTTATGTCCCATGTGGGAAATCATTCCGGAAAAGTCAGGTCTTACGCCTCCTTCGGAATCTGTCCATCCACATGAAGGATATGGTTGATCAGCCAGTCTGTCAGGTAATTCAGAATATCCATGATCTGCTCATCCTGATTTTCTTCATCTTTCTCATGCTGATCAATAAATTCATCCAGTTTGTTGATAAATTCCTGATGCTGAATCTTCTGGGTAAAAATCTTTTTGTACTGGATGGATTCCATATACGCTTCTTCATCTGAAAAATGTTTTACGGTATAATCACGCAGTTTTTCCAGAATTGCATCAATCTTGTCATACTTGTCCGGTGTAAACTCTTCCTGCAGCAGTTCGTATGCTTCACTGGCATAGTCAAACAACTGTTTATGCTCCTGATCGATCATGTCAATTCCAATATAGTATTCCGGTTTCATTTCAAACATAACTTCAGCCTTCTTTCGTATCTTTTTTGTATCTTTTCCTGTATCCTAAATATGCACTTTTCGTGCAGAACTTTCAAGTGCTTCCACGCTTTTTATACTTTTTTAAGAATTCCCGCTGCCAAAATCATTCGCCCCAGAATTCCTTCAGCGCCCGGACCGCATATTCCGTATCCTTCATGCCTGCTGTCTCCACAGCGGAATGCATGGCTAGCTGAGGCAGTCCGATATCCACGCTGGACACTGATACATGTGCGGTGGAAATATTGCCGAGAGTGGAACCTCCCGCAATGTCGGAACGGTTGGCATAGGTCTGGTAAGGTACCTTCGCCCGTTCGCAGTAATCCTTCATCCTTGCCGCGGAAATACCATCGGTGGTGTATTTCTGGCTGCCATGATATTTGATGACGATTCCGCCGTTTAAGTACGGACGGTTGGTAGGATCTGCTTTTTCGGGATGGTTGGGATGTACCGCATGGGCATTATCCGCAGAGATCAGGAAGCTGTCCGCCACCCAGCGCAGATAGCTGCTGTGATCCGCCTGCAATCCTTCCGCGATCCGCTGTAAAATATCTTCCAGAAAAGTGGAATCTGCACCCTGTCTGGTACCGCTTCCCACCTCTTCATTATCGAACACCGCACAGACATTGATATACTCTGCCGGAGTACTCTCCGTAAAAGCTTTTGTCAGGGCAAAAGCGCTCTGCAGATCATCCAGTCTGGGAGACAACACGAATTCTCCCTTTGCTCCTATCATTTTTCCTTCCTGTCTGGTGTACAGGAACAGGTCTTCTCCGAGAATCGTCTCAGCATCCACGCCTGCCGCTTCTGCTGCCAGCGCTGCCAGTGTGGGCTTCTCTACTGTTTCCGGCTGTTCCTCCGCATTCTCCGATGCGTTCTGTGCATCGTATGTAGTATGTGTATCATATTCGTCAAATGATACGTCCGCAAGCAAAGGCAGCAGATCCACCTGGGGATTGTACTCCACACCCTTGTTCATTTCCCGGTTCATATGGATGGCCACATTGGGGATCACGCAGAGATCTCTGTCGATATTCACCAGTCTGCCCTCGATACCATTACCGTTCTTCACAGCCAGTCTCCCGGCAATGGAGAGCGGCCTGTCCAGCCAGGTGGACAGGATCATGCCGCCGTACTTTTCAGTATTTAACCGCAGATAATGTTCCTCCACGGTCAATTCCGGCTTCTCTTTGATCTTAAAGCAGGGGGAATCACTGTGGGCTGCTGCCATATGAAAGCCCCTGATGCCGACCTCCTTTTCCGGAATCGCAAACGCAATAACGGAAGAATCATTGCGCTCCGTATAATACCGTCCGCCCTTTTCCAGTTTCCATTCTTCCTTTTCCTGTAACTGCTGAAAGCCTGCTGCCTCCAGCATCCTTCCGATATTGGCCACTGCATGAAAACAGGTAGGACTTATTCTTATAAATTCCAGCATCTCCTGTGCTGTCTTCCGAAAATCATTCATTCTGTTCACTTCATCCTTTCCCGGGCCGTCTGTCTGCCTGCGCTGTTCGTGCCCGGAACCATTAGCGTTCCGCACGCATGGGATTATTGAGGAAATCCTCATAAGTCAGACGGATACCTTCTTCCAGCTCCGTCGTATAATGGTAGCCCAGGCTTTCCAGTTTGCTGACATCCAGAAGCTTTCTGGGAGTTCCATCCGGCTTGCTGGGATCCCATTTGATCTCCCCAGTATAACCTACTACCTTCGCTACCAGTTCCGTCAGTTCCCGGATGGTCAGTTCCTTGCCGGTTCCCAGATTCACTGTCTCATCGCCGCTGTAGGTATTCATCAGATACACGCAGGCATCTGCCAGATCATCCACATAGAGAAATTCCCGCAGTGGGGTTCCTGTTCCCCAGCAGACTACTTCCTTCGCGCCGGATACTTTTGCCTCATGGAAGCGGCGGATCAGCGCCGGAAGCACATGGCTGTGGGTGGGATGATAATTGTCGTTGGGCCCGTACAGATTCGTGGGCATGACACTGATATAATCGGTTCCGTACTGTCTGTTCAGGAACTCGCAGTATTTCAGTCCGGAGATCTTCGCCAGTGCATATGCCTCATTGGTTTTCTCCAGCTCAGAAGTCAACAGGCAGCTCTCCTTCATAGGCTGCGGTGCCATACGGGGATAGATACAGCTGCTGCCCAAAAACATCAGCTTCTTGCAGTTGTTCTGCCATGCCGCATGGATCACATTCATCTCCAGGATCATATTTTCATACATGAAATCCGCCAGTGCCTCACTGTTGGCCATGATGCCGCCCACCTTGGCTGCGGCCAGGAACACATAGTCCGGCTTCTCCCTGGAAAAGAATTCCTCCACGGCAACCTGTCTGCACAGATCCAGTTCCTTATGGCTGCGGGTGATGATATTGGTATATCCGTTTCTCTGGAGTGCTCTACAAATAGCACTTCCTACCATACCCTTGTGGCCGGCTACATATATTTTTGCGTCTTTTTCCATGATATTACAGTACTTCCTCTCTTTATTTCTCCTGTGATTCTGCGGTTTCCTTCAACACTACCGCTTCAGCCTTCGCCAGCTTCAGATCATGCTCTGCCATCAGGCGGCACAGCTCTTCATAGCTGGTTTTCTGGGGATTCCATCCCAACACAGTGCGGGCCTTCGTGGGATCCCCCCACAGATTGACCACATCAGTGGGACGGTAAAAGGCTTCGCTGACCTCTACGACCACCTTGCCGTTGGCCTTGTTGATGCCTTTTTCATGGATACCGCTGCCCTGCCATTCCAGCTCGATTCCCACATAATGGAATGCCAGTGTGGTAAATTCCCTCACGGTATGCTGTACACCGGTGGCAATAACGAAGTCCTCCGGCTTGTCATGCTGCAGCATCAGCCACATGCATTCCACATAGTCCTTGGCATAGCCCCAGTCTCTCTTGGAATCCAGATTGCCCAGATAGAGTTTATCCTGGATACCGCAGGCGATTCTGCCGGCTGCCAGTGTGATCTTACGGGTGACAAAATTTTCCCCACGGCGTTCAGATTCATGGTTAAACAAAATACCGTTGACTGCGAACATATTATAAGCTTCTCTGTATTCCTTCACGATCCAGAAGCCGTACTGTTTTGCCACCGCATAGGGGCTGTAGGGATGGAACGGGGTGTTCTCATTCTGAGGCACTTCTTCCACTCGGCCATAGAGTTCGGAGGTGGATGCCTGATAAATACGGCAGGTCTCGGCCAGTCCCACCATACGCACAGCCTCCAGAATCCGCAGCACGCCAAGTGCATCTACATCTCCGGCATATTCCGGTGCCTCAAAGCTTACCTGTACATGGCTCTGGGCGCCCAGATTGTAGATTTCATCCGGTCTGACTTCTCCGATGATGCGCACCAGGCTGGTGGAATCCGTCATGTCTCCGCCATGGAGAACGATCTTGTCCTCCCGGATCAGATGGTCGATACGACCGGTATTGCTGATGGAAGATCTGCGGATCAGTCCATGCACTTCATATCCTTTTTCCAGCAGGAACTCTGCCAGATAAGAGCCGTCCTGTCCGGTAATTCCTGTAATTAACGCTTTTTTCATTTTCTGTCCTCGTCTTTCTCTTCAGCTGCTTACGGCTGAAATACAATAGCGTGGGCGCAGGCATCTGCCTTATCCTGTCCACAGAATACACCGGCGATCGCCAGTCCGAAGGGGATGGAAGTCCCCATTCCGCGGGAAGTGATCACGTTACCGTCCACTTCCACGGGGCCTGCAGTCACAGCCGCACCTTCCAGATGATCCTCGAAGCAGGGATAGGCGCATGCTCTCTTTCCCTTCAGGATTCCTCTGTGTCCGAAGATACTGGGAGCCGCACAGATTGCCGCAATGTATTTTCCCGATGCATAAAAAGCATCGATCTGCTGCATCAGGGGCTCACAGGCCTCCAGATTCTTCGTTCCCTGTCCGCCACCGGGCAATACCAGACAATCATATTCCTCAAAATTCACCTGGGACAATGTCATATCCGCAGTCACCGGAATCTTATGTGATCCCATCACCTGTTTTTCTTCCGTAATGGACACCATATCAATGGTCAGTCCACATCTGCGGCAGATATCCACTACCGTCAGACCTTCTATTTCCTCAAACCCATTTGCCAGAAAAATCGCTATCTTACTCATGGTTTTCCCTCGCTTTCCGTTTTGTTTTCTGTCTCATTTGCAAGTCATATACTCTGACTTTGCACAGTTATGATTAGTATACACAATTTGGAAGCGTAATTCAATTCCCATGGGCAGATATTTGCAGATTTCACTGTATTTTCAAGGAAAATCATGTTATACTAAAGAAGTGTTTTTAAGTCTTAATTACAGAAGCGAGGCATTAATACTATGGAAATCGAGCGAAAGTTTACCCTGAAATCCTTACCCGACAATCTGGAAAGCTATCCTTCTCATCATATCGAGCAGGTATATCTGAATTATAATCCTGTGGTCAGAGCCAGAAAACAGGATGATGAATATTATCTCACTTACAAAGGCAGCGGCATGATGGCCAGAGATGAGAGCAATCTTCCGCTGAACGAGGCATCTTATTATCATTTACGGGAAAAAGCCGATGGCAGCGTAATCTCCAAAAGACGCTATCTGATCCCTCTGGAGCATCCCGGATTCAAAGAAGGCTTTCCCACTCCTCCGGCAGATTATTCCCTGACCATCGAGCTGGATGTTTTTGATGCCCCCTTCGCCCCTCTGATCATGGCAGAAGTGGAGTTTGGAAGCAAAGAAGCAGCAGAGGCTTTCGTCCCTCCCGCATGGTTTGACAAAGATGTCACCTACTGCAAGGAATACCACAATTCCTATCTGGCTCTGGAGCTGCATCACGCTCCGGAAAATTCCTAAAATGTAACTGCAGTCATTCAAAATGCACGGTAATTCCCCATCGGGAATCCCGTGCATTTTATTTTTTCTGTCTATACCACTGTAAAACAGCGGATACTTTCTTTCAACTGTCCCACTGCACCGGTCAGATCATCCACCGCATAGGAAATATCCTTCATCTCCTGCTGTAATCCCCGGTTGTTGTTCTTTACCACCGCCAGCTTTTCCGTACTGTCCTCCACGGTTGCTTCCATCTGTGAGTTAGCACTATTGACATTCTGCAGTACCGACAACAGTTCATCGATCTTCTGTCGGAATTCATTCATCATCTCATCCACATGATCCGCAGCCTCATGATAATTTGTGCCCGTATCCTCCAGAGCATCGTAATCTCTCATGACTCTGGTATTCACAAAATCCAAAAGTTTTGTAGCATTTTCGGAAAGTTCTTCCACGCTTTCCACTACCCGGTTACTTATCTCCTGGATATTATTGGCTGACTCTCTGGAGCTGTCTGCGAGCTTGCGGATCTCCTCCGCCACGACTGCGAATCCCCGGCCTGCTTCTCCTGCTCTGGCAGCCTCGATAGACGCATTCAGTGCCAGCAGATTCGTTGTTCCAGCAATTCCCAGGATTTCTTCCGTCAGTTCCGTGATCTTGTGGATCTGCCTGCTGTTGGCGATGGACTCCGTCATTGCCGTGTCGATCTCCTTCATCACCTGGGTTGCCTCCTGCTTACTCGCCACCGCCGTTGCCTTCATTTTTCCGGCCCTATCCTTGATATCCGCCGCATAATTGCGTCCATCCTGTGCCACCTCCAGCATGTTCTCCACCGTGGTATCCAGCACCCCGGTATCCTGTTGCACCCCTCCGATAGCCTCCGTGACAGACTGCATGCCACCAGCCATCACTCCCAGCTTCTGGGTGGTGTCCTCCGCGGTGGCATTTACCTTTTCCACATTGGAGATAATACCGGTCTGTTTTTCCTCCATATGTCCGCAGCTCTCGGTAATCGCCCTTATGATGGTCTGCATCTGCGCTACCAGATCATTGATGGCCATGGATAATCTGCCGACTTCATCCCCCGATTTCACCCGGATCCGTCTGGTGATGTCACCTCTGTTATTGCGAATGCCTTCCACCAGTTCATCCACCTGCCTCGTAGCATATTTCACCGGACCGATGACCCAGATCCGCAATCCCAGCATGATCACCACGACTACTGCAAGCAGTACCAGACTTGCCACCGCCACGATCATGGGCACTCTGGCCGCACTCTGCTCCATCTGTCCCTGTGCCTGTGCCATCTGCTCTCCGGTGATCTCCAGCATCTGATTCATATAGCTTTCAATATGTTCATTGAACATCGGCAGATTCGATGTGGCAGACACATAAGCCTGCGTCTTATTCTCTGCACTGGTGACCAGCAGACTCTCCACGGTCTTTTTGTATTTTGCCAGTTCCGCAGAAGCACTGTCAAACGCCTCTCTCCGGGCATCCCCCTCAGACAGCAGTCCTTCGAACTCCGTCATCTGTTGTTCCATATCAGTGATCTCCTGCAGGATCTTATCCGACAAATTTTCCATTGTCACACTGTTGGTGGTCATGACATGGGTCAACACCTGCCCGTTAATGTAAGTAAACTGTCTGGAAAGCTCCGAGATTTTCTCCTGTTCAGCCACCTGACCGGCCACGATTTCATCGTTGGTTACAATGACCGATTGCAGCGTCTGCACCAGCACTCCCATACAGCTGAGTGCAGTAACTGCCAGCAGCAGCAAAAGTGCCACGATCTTGACTCCGATCCCGACTCCTTTTTTCTGCTTTCCTTCCCGCTTCTTCCGTTCTTTTCCCTTATTCATGCTCTTCTCCTCCCAATACCATCAAAAGGGCCTGCAGCGCATATGCACCGGGCCCTTTTGATTAGATATGTAGAAATTAATTCTTGGCAATTAATTTTCCACCACGTTTGGATACAACATCGAAGATAACTGCTGCCAGAAGTACCAGACCCTTGACTACCTTCTGCATATTCTGATCGACGCCCATCAGAGACATACCCAGGTTAATAACACCCATCAGTACAGCACCTACGATAACTCCGGGTACAGTTCCGGTTCCGCCGTATGCGGAAGCACCGCCGATGAAGCAGGAACCGATGGCATCCATTTCATAGTTCTGTCCGTATGTCGGCTGTGCGGAAGTCATACGTGCAATGGTTACCATACCAGCTAACGCTGCCAGGAATCCCATGTTCATATAAGCCAGGAAATAAACCTTGTTGGTATTGATACCGGATAATTTGGTGGCCTTCTCATTACCGCCCACTGCGTAGAAATAACGTCCTACAGTAGTGTTGGAAGTGATGTAACCGTATACCATGATAACAATCAGTACCCAGATCAATACACTGGGAATACCTTTGTGCTGTGCCAGACGATAGCTGAATGCCAGAATCACTGCAGCGATCACTACGATTTTGCCGATCGTGGAACCCATGCTGAGAGCTTCGTATCCTTTTTTCACCTTGTCGGCTCTATTCTTCAGCTGTAACACTGCAAAGATCACTGCAGCGATCACACCGGCAAATACACAGGTCAGATTGATGGGACCATTACCGAAGAAATCGGGAATATAACAGTCAGCACCGCCACCGAACAGATTTACGAATGTAGTGCAGTCCTTAATGGATACGGTCATACCCTGCAGGACTACGTTGCTTAATCCTCGAAAAGCCAGCATGCCGGCCAATGTCACGATGAAAGGCGGGATTCTCACATAAGCGATCCAGAAACCCTGGAAAGCACCGATCAGTGTACCGATAACAAACATGATCAGAATAGCCAGCCACATGTTCATTTTCATGTTGACCATGAGTACCGCTCCGATGGCACCGACGAAACATACAACAGATCCAACGGACAGATCGATGTTACCGCCGGTCAGGATACATAACAGCATACCGGTTGCCAGAATAAACACATATGCGTTCTGCGAGATCAGACTGCTGACATTCATGGGAAGCAGGATTGCTCCTCCGGTTCTCCATGCAAAAAATGCCGTAACCACGATCAGTACGAGGATCATGGTATATCTTTTTATAAAATCGAGGCCCTTTGTTTTATTCATGCCAATGCTCCTTTCTTACCGGCTGATAATATCTTGGACATGATAAGCTCCTGTGTTGCCTCACTGCCCGCCAGTTCTCCTACTATTTTTCCTTCGTTCATTACATAGATCCGGTCGCACATGCCAAGAATCTCAGGCAGCTCCGAGGAGATCATGATAACCGATTTTCCTTCTGCCACCAGTTGGTTAATGATGCAGTAGATTTCGTATTTTGCACCAACATCAATACCTCTCGTCGGCTCATCCAGGATCAGGATATCCGGATCTGTGAACATCCATTTTGCCAAAAGTACCTTCTGTTGATTACCGCCGCTTAAGTTTCCTACATTCTGCTCCACAGTTGGACATTTCGTATTCAGTTTGTTCTTATAGTCTACCGCCACATTGTACTCTTTGTCTTTATCAATAACAGTATGTCTGCTGATGGCATCCAGATTTGCCAGAGTTGTATTAATCTTGATCGGGTTGCTCAGAATCAGTCCGTTGCCCTTTCGATCCTCCGTCACATATGCCAGATGATTTTTGATGGCTTCCTGTACAGTATTCAGCTGTACTTTTTTGCCGTTGATATACAGTTCGCCGCTGATGTTGGAACCATAACTTTTGCCGAACAGGCTCATGGCCAGTTCCGTTCGTCCCGCACCCATCAGGCCGGAAATTCCCACTACTTCACCTTTTTTCACATTAAGATTGACATTATCCACCACCTTACGGTCAGAATACAGTGGATGATGCACGGTCCAGTTTTTGACCTCCATCAGGACCTCTCCGATCTTCGGCTCTCTCTTCGGGAATCGGTCGGCGATCTCTCTTCCTACCATTCCTTTGATGATCCGGCTCTCGGTAATATCATCTTTTCCCTTCACAAGTGTTTCGATGGTAGATCCGTCACGAATGACGGTGATCTTATCTGCCACATAAGAAATCTCATTCAGCTTATGAGAGATGATGATGGATGTCATTCCCTTTTTCTTGAGTTCCAGCATCAGATCCAACAGTGCCTTGGAATCCGTCTCATTCAGAGAGGCAGTAGGCTCATCCAGGATCAGAAGTTTTGCGTTCTTGGCCAGTGCCTTCGCAATCTCTACCAGCTGCTGTTTTCCTACGCCAATATCCTTTATCAATGTCTGGGGGCCTTCCTTCAGGCCTACGGTCTTCAAAAGTTCTGCCGCCCTGGCATTGGTTTCATTCCAGTTGATTTTGTACTTATGTCCCCGTTCATTGCCCAGAAACATATTTTCCCCGATCGTCATATAGGGAATCAGTGCAAGCTCCTGATGAATGATTACGATACCCTTTTCCTCACTGTCCTTGATCTTATCAAATTTGCAGACCTCACCGTCATAGATGATGTCCCCTTCGTAAGACCCATACGGATATATACCGCTCAATACATTCATCAATGTGGACTTTCCTGCGCCGTTTTCGCCTACAAGTGCGTGGATCTCTCCCTCTTCCACCTGCAGGTTTACATTGTCAAGTGCTTTTACACCGGGGAATGTTTTGGTTATATTTTTCATTTCCAATAAGATTTTTGCCAATGGTATTCCTCCCAAGTCTTATTTCCACATTATCTAATCAAACCGTTCTATTTTGCTTTCCCATGAATACGGCAGGCGGGAA
>OICV01000877.1_pt1 | contig 12347 bp, 6 predicted proteins | sample 1581361 | NCBI WGS metagenome assembly OICV01 (sample SAMEA3882551, study PRJEB24775) | human gut metagenome | biome: human-associated habitat; feature: intestine environment; material: feces | place: Netherlands | collected 2009/2010 | reverse complement strand
TTGGGGCTTCTTCCTGAATCTTCTGGAAAGCATCCCATACAACGGCATATGCCTGTGCTTCTGTCAGACCCAGTTTACAGGTGTCGGGAAGTGCATAAAGAGCCAGGACACCACGTTTACGGTTATCTTTTTCTTCTGTAATGTTCAGACCTTCTGTATAGGTACGGACAAGATCATAACCATCTGCAAGATACAGTGCAGATCTGGGGGCACATTCATGATGTTCATATGTTTCCTTGAATTTTGCATATTCTCTGGCTGAAACCTTTTCCCCGGGAAGAAGTTCTCCGGCTGCATCTGTAAGGAGCACCGGGTTCTCTCCTGCTTTTCCGTGGAATTTCTTCGGGATCAGATAAGCCTCCCTTAACAGGTCAAACATACTTCTGCCGCATAATTCCAACAGCAGTGCACTGATATCACCGTTCTGGTACGCATGAAACAATACCTGCAGGAAATGATCTCTGTCATTATCTGTCAGACGATGGTCGTCATCTATATGGTCATAAAAAACTCCGCTTAATCGTCCGGATGCTTACGGCGAAGCCAAAATTTTAGAAAAAATTGTTTCTACTGCTTCTTCTCTTGGCAAAACTGTACTCATAATTAACTTCCCCTTTCCAATCGTTTCAGATTCTTTTTTCGGTTTTCATTATAGTCTTGCTTTTAGTAATGTCAACATAAAAAGAGGGAATTTTCTGATATCAATTTTACATAGATGCAAGCTAAAAATTATATAAAAAAGACATTCCATCCACTGGGATAGAATGTCTTTTCTCATAACTTATATGATTCTTTTGAAGTTACGTTCTATATACACAGTGGAAACCATTTTTCGATTACACACTGATGAACTTTTTCTTTTTTATCGTAGTTGATCCCCACCAGCAAAATATCTCCTGTATACTGCTGTAATGACTCTGGATATTTTCGTTCTTTTATCTGATTCAGAGCAGTTTCTGCGTCTTTGTTCCATTTCAGTTCGACGAGTAATGCAGGATAATAGTCTCTGTACAGTGGTTTGGGGATGAAGACGAAATCTGCGAAGCCTCTTCCTGTCGGGAGTTCCCGGATTGGCTTAAAATAGTATTTTATTGCACTTAAGTAGGCAATGCTGAGTACGCTGCTCAGGGAATTCTCGTTATTGTACTGAATCACTGATGTGTATTCTGCATGGATTTTCTCTATCCTCTTCCAATGCGCAACCAAAGCAGCATCAATTTCTTCCAGAATCGCATCCGTATCATCTTCTATGTAGTATTTCTGCGCAAGACACTCTATCACGCACCCCCATTTCGCCATATCCACACACTCTTGCGTACGCCCCATCCATACATGGGCTTCCTCCAATATCCGGAATGCCTTTTCTCCACATTCCGGAGCATCATAAAACCGATACTGACGAAACAACAGAAGAGACTGACATAATAACTCATCCAAAGAGTACTCCGCACTTTCCATATTTAAAATTCAAGTATCCATTCAGGTAACAAAATCGAGCAAAAGTAATCATTTCCTAAGAAAATCACGCTGTTTCAGCACAAAAACCGGCAGGAAAAAGAAGATACCGATGAAGGACATCACCAGTCCGCCAATGGTACCCGCCGCCAATGGAAACCAGAAAGCCTCCTTGTCCTCACCTATCATGAAAGGGATAAATCCCAGAATGGTAGAAACCACCGTGAGGAAAATAGGAACGACCTTCGCATTCCACGCCTTGACGTAGGCACGAAGAGCGGAAAGACGGGGGAAACGACGTCGGATGCTGTTGCACTCGTTCAGGATATAGATGCTGGCATTCACCGTGATGCCGCACAGCAGGACGAACGAGGCAAAACCGCCCTGGTCGAAGTTCAGCCGGAACCAATAGAAAGTAAGAAATACCCCGATATAAGAAACCGGAATCACAAAGATGATGGCAAGCGGCTGCTTCAGGGAGTTGAACAGAACGCTGGTCGTAAAGAAGATGATGGCTATCACCACCAGCAGAAGCAGGTATTGGCGGTTGTCCTTCTCGCCCCATGACCAACTGTTGCTGTCCGACTCGGCTGTATAACCCATCGGCAACAGTTTGTTGAACTCCTCCAGGTCACGTTTCTGTATCTTGTTGCCCATCTCATTGGAGCCGATATATTCGTATTGCAGGCAGAGGCGGTACTGCTGGTTTTCTTTGGCAATCTCCTGCGGCATCTGTCCCTTTTCCACAGTAGTCAGTTCGGAAAGCTTGTAATGCTTGCTGTTTCCTACTCCATAGGGAAAGAACTGCATCGCCCAGATGTCATATTCGGCAGACTGGCGGGAAGAGAGCTTGATTTTCTCCGTTCCCTGCTCGGCCGCTACCGAGCCAATCTCCAGATTCTTGCCGAAGATGGGGCGCACCGCAGAGAAAAGCACTTGCGCGTCGATGCCCTCTTGCGCCATGCGCTCCTTGTTCAGGTTGAAGTAGAATTCCTGATAGTCATCCTTCCACCAGGAGAACTCCGAATTGATGAGCACTTCCTTGATACGCCGGTGCGTCAGCAGCTTGGCCTTCAGCTTCTCCGCCCACTCATAGAGTTCGTCGTAGTTGTAGCCGTACATCCTGATGCGGTAGGAGCCGGCACTCTCGCGGACGTCATTACTGAACCCCTGGTCCTGCAATCCGTAGATGCCCCAGCTGCCGCCTCCCAGTTCCAGTGCCTTGCTTATCATATTGGCTTTCAGTGTATAGGGAAAACCGCTGTTCCGGACTTCCTTCTTGAAATAAATCTGCATACTGGCACGCCGGGGGCTGTAAATGGAAGTATGAAACTGCCTGATTTCCTTGAACCGGCTGAGGTAGGTCTCCATACGTTTCATCAAAGTGTTCATCTGCTCGAGGGTGCTGCCATTGGGAAGGTTGGCGTTGGCATAGAGCACCACCTCCTCATTACGGGTGAAGTAACTGCCTTCGTACACCTTCTGTATGAAAAGCCGCAAGCTGCCGCCCAGCGCCTTGTCCACAACGGGTTTCACCGACTCCTTATAGGTATCCGAACCGAATACCTTATTGTAAGCAGCTTCCCATTTTCCCCCTCCTTCCAGTTTGCCGGGCAACAGAAAAACGGGCAGACCGAAACCCAACAGTAACAGCAGGCATACAGCCCAGCGCCAACGGCATAGAAAACGGATGAGAGCAGAGTAACAGCAGGAGAAATAAACGGGGAAACGTCTGAAAATCCGTCCCAACCTTGTTTTGAATGTTTGCGTCAGCCCCGGCAAGACAAGACGCCTCTTCTTCCCCGTAATCCGCCTCACCAGTCCTATCTTCTCAATCATCGACGGAACAAAGAACAATGCCACCATCAAGGAAACAGCCAGATTGATGATCACTACCGCTGCAAAGTCCTGCAGGTTGAGCCGTATCTTCTCGTCAAGGAAGAAAATGATAACAAGCGCACCCATCGTAGTGAGGGTTGCCGCCAACACCGACAGGAAGGCCTTGAGATTACGCCGATGCAGAATGTGGTCGGTCATGACAATGGTGCTGTCTATCACCAGATTCAGCGAGACAGTGATACCCGCCAGCGAATAAAGCTGCATCTCAAGTCCGAAGAGGTAGTAGAAGATAAGTGCCACCGCTATATTTACAGCCAGGCTGGTAACTATCAGAAAAAGATATTTCAACTTACGAGTAATGAGCCATACGAATACAAGCAGGATGAGTACCGTCAAACCGGTACGGAAGTAAATCTTGTCCAGTTCTTCCCGTATGTACTCGGTCGCATCATAGCTGGTATGCACTTCATATCCGACAGGAAGTACCTGCCGAACAGCTTCCATCTCGTCCATCACGGCACGGTTCAGTTGCAACTGGTTGGCAGTTTCTTCCGCAGTAATGGATAGATAGACGGAATTCAGCCCATTGATGCGGTAATAGCTTTGCGGCTCCTCCTCCATACGGACAGCCGACACCAGTTCGTCCAAGCGGAGCAGTTTCCCGTCGGTAGCCGTCACGGTGATGGCAGCAGGATTAAAACCAAGGGAGTTGCTCTCCGGCACCAGTGCCAGGCGTATCCATTCCCGGCTACCGTTACCTGTATCCACATTGTGCGTACCCAGAAATTCCTTCCGGTAATGCCGCTGTACTGCCTCGCTGATGTCCGATAGGGTCACACCCAGCAAGCGCAACTGTTCACTGTCATATTCCAGTCTCCACTCCATGGGCGTGGCACCGCTGAGTTCCACCTTATAGATACCCGGAATATTTGCCAGCCGCGGCTTGATATGCTCCTCGGCATACTGCTGAATCAATATCGGAGTGGAAGGGGCATTCAGTGTGAAGGACATGAAAGGGCGTGAGGCGTTCTCGTCGGGCACTTTCATGTGAATGGTGGGATAGCTGACACCTTCGGGCAATTGGGGCCACGTCTGCCGGATGATGGTGGAAGCTTCGAAGCGGACTGCCTCGACATCGGCATGCTTGTCCAGCTCCACAGTAATGTTGCCGTAGCCGTTGCCCGAGGTGGAGTTCAGCCGCTTCACTCCGCGGATACGCGCCAGCATGGATTCCAGCTTGCTGGTCACTTCCATCTCCACCACCCGCGACGAAGTGCCAGGCATGCTGAAACCCACCGTGAAGCCGGGCAGGCTGCGTGACGGATTCAGCTTGACGGGGAGCAGCGGTATCAACGCCACTCCTACCAAAGCAAGGCAGACAAACGCCACTATGACGGTGAAGGAAGAAACTCGTTTCATCAGTTATTATAATCAAATTTTTCCGACAGCGAAAATCCGCTGGCAAAGTCGTGCAACGTCAGTTTCCGTATCTTGTAATAATTCAGCCAGTAGTCCTGCAAGGCGGAGATGTAATTGCGTTGCGCTTCCTGCTGGCGGTTCAGCGAGAGGGTCAGGCTGTTGATGTCTGCCTTGCCGATAATGAAGCGCTGGCGGGTTTCGTTATACGCCAGGATGGCAAGGTCGAGGGCCTCTTCGGCACTGGCGACGAGGGCTTGCTGGACGTTGAAGTCGCTGACGGTCATGATAACCTCCTCCTCAATGCTGATTTCACTTTGCCTGGCAGAAGTCTTCACCACGTTCAGATTGTTCCTCGCCATGTTGTATTTGCCTTTCCTCACGCCCCAGTCCACCAGTGGAATGGAGACACTGACCGACACCATCTCCTGCTGCATGGGATGCCTGTATGCTTCACCGAATTTCTCTGCCACCTGGTTGAAGCCGACGCTGGCGTTGATGCTGGCGTTGAAGCGCGATTCCTTCTTCGTCTTGTCTACTGTCTGCTCGGCTTCCAGCACTTCCTGACGAAGCCCCAGAAATTCCGGATTGTTGGCTTGAGCGGCCAGCAAAGCCTCATCAACCGGTATGGTCAGCGCCCTCGGACGTCCCGGAAGCGACACCCTGATATCCGTGTTCTTCTCCATATTCAGGAAAGATGCCAACGAAAACATGGCGCGCTTCAAGGCACTGGCGGCATTCTGCAAAGTATTGCGGGCGTTCACCACGTCGAGTTTCAGCGTCAGCAGGTCGGCACGGCTGATGGCGGCTATTTTCAAGCGCTGCATGCCGATGCGGTAGAGGGTATCGGTGGAGACGGCATTGTCCTTGGCCAAGTCATATTCCGCCTGTGCCATGGCAAGCGCAAAGAAATAGGTAGTGGCCTGCTCGGACACCCGCTCTGCATTGTAGATATACTCCTTCTTCACCTTCTCGTACTTCAGCGGCTCAATCCTGCGTTCCCAACGGAAAGGATTGTAACCGACCAGACTCTGCGAGTAGCCCAGACGAACCGGAACACTGGTGAACTGGGTATACTTGTTTCCACCGAAGCTCCGCATATAGCCCAGCTCCGTATCCAGATAGAACGTACCGCCCGTCAAGTCGAAATTCTGTCTGACGGCAAGATTGCCGTATGCATAGAAGGATTGCTGGCTGCGATAGATGTCAAGGTCCTGTTCGGAGTCGTAACGCTTGGTGATATCGCGGTTGTACTGTGCCGGAGTCATGTTCAGCGTCAGGCTGGGAAGGCGGTTTGCCTTATAGGTGCGGTATTCCCAATAACCGGCCAGATACATGTTCTTGGTGCGGAAGGCTTCCAGCGAACTGTCATTCGCCAGGGCAATGGTCTGCTGCAAATCGAGCGTTATCCGCTGTTGGGCAAAAGCGGAAAGGGCTCCCAGACTGAACAAAAGTATAAGACTTAATTTCTTCATGCTCTTTCTTTTCTATAAATAAACCAATATATCAACGGGATGATGAACAGACTGACCAGTGTTCCTACAGACATAGCCCCAATCATCGCTATGGAAAGCGGCTTCTGCAGCTCCGAGCCCATGTCGAACGAGAACAGCAGCGGAACCATAGCGAAAATGGTGGTGAGCGATGTCATGATGATGGGCCGGAGCCTTCTGCGCCCCGCCTCGTGGATGGCCTCGAGCAACGGCATACCAGCCCTCCGTAATTCATTAATGGCATCCAGCTTTAGGATGGAGTCGTTGATGATGATACCGCACGTCACTATCAGTCCGATGGCAGACATCAGGTTCAAGGTATGCCCGCATATCCACAACAGAAGCAGGGCAAACGCCACATCTATCGGAATTTCCAGCAGCACGATGAGCGGCTGCACGAAGCTTTCGAACTGGGCGGCAAGAATGAAATACATCAGCAGGACAGAGATGAAAAGAATCACCACCAACTCGTCCAGCATCTGGCGGTTGGAGAAGAAACTGCCGGAGAAGGCCGTATCCCAGTCACCCGTGGCATCTGCCTCCCGCTTCACCTTTTCCATCAACTCCGGAGCATCGTCCACTTCATAGAAACGGAACGGTATATATTCACCGTTGCGTCCTGCCGTAATCGTTTTCAAGTCCTCAGCCGGACGCACCTTTACCAGCTCCCGAAGCGGAATATGCTCCACTTCGCCCTTACTGTCCGGACGGGTCTGTATCAATGTCTGCTGCAGCACCTCATTCACTGTCCGCTCCTCGCCCACAATGCTGATAGGCAGGTATTGCTGGTAGGAATGGAGCATAGCTACGCTGTTCTCCTTGAATGCCGTCCGCAGCGTACGGTAAAGCTCGTCATACGAAACGTCATAGAGCAACAGCTTTTCCTGCAGGATGCTTATGTCAAGCTGGTTCTCGAAAGCGATACCTACGGGCGCTGTCCCCGTAAGCTCCGCAAACTGTTGTTCCAGTCCGCGCAATTCTTCCGCCGCCGGCGCCTTCTCCTTGTTACGGGCATAAAGTTCCGCCACCACATCGGCCTCCCCGGTCACGAAAAGCTTCTCGAACACGGTTTCGGGTGGAGAAAAGGAGACTGTCGCCAACGGATATTCCCGTGTCAGCCACTCGCCCGCCTGCTTCTGCAAGGGAGCAATCCCGTCAGGCGAGGAAGTCTTGAAATACAATTCTGCCTCCGAAGAAGAGAGAGCCTGCTCACGGTTCAGCAGATAGTCCTGCTGGCCTATGGCAGCCGTCTGTTCCACAGTCTTGTCCAACAACTGTCCGAACAGCACATTCACACGATGCCGGTTCTCGTCCACATGTATATTTTCGTTCCATTCCACATGGACTATCAGTTCATTCTGGTCTATCTGCGGCATACGCTCCTTGGCTATGGAATAGAACAGAAAGACACAAAGAGGAATAGAAACCACACAGAATATGATACTTACCGTCTTATGGGAAAATACCCAGTCGATGCCCGCATCATAAAAACGGTCCAGCGTATGTTCCTTCAACGGATTGTTGATGCGGATGCGGGAGAACCACGACCTGCCGCGCAACCCCGTCCGGTAGACCAGCATATAGAGGACCGGCAGCAGCATGATACCCGTGAAGTAGGAAACCAGCAGCCCCACCGTAACAGAGAATGCCTGGTCGTAGAACAACGCCCCTGCAATGCCGCTCATGAATATCAGCGGCACAAATACGGCAATAGTGGTCAGCGACGAACTCAGCATGGGCGTAATCACCTCACTCGTTCCCGTCACGCAAGCCCGCCGCAACGAATAGCCCCGTTCGCGATACTGCGAAATGTTCTCCGTCACAATGATGCTGCTGTCAATCATCATACCCAACGCCAGGATTAATCCCGACAAAGAAATGATATTGAGTGACATCTTGAACAAGTAGAAGAACAGGAAGCAGATGACAATAGATACCACCATACTCAACCCGATGATGAACGGCGACTTGACATCCCCCAAGAAGAGTACCGCCACAATGCAGATGAACAGGAAACCCAACGACAAATTTTGCTGAAGATTGGAGATGGTATAGTCCAGCAACTCCGTCTGGTTACGGCTGATGCTAAAATCAATGTCGAGATATACTTTCTTGAAGTAGTCCATCGTGCTGTTGATGGCAAGCTTCATGTCTTCCATATTCTCGTCCGCCTGCTTGATGACGGCAAGGGTAACGGCACGCTTGCCATTGCTCATGGAGACACCTTTCTCCTTGGCAGGAACAATCTCTACCCGGCAGAAGTCTCCCAAGCGGATGATACGTCCTTCCTTTCGCAGCAGGATGCCCTTCACGTCCTCCTCTGTCCGCAGCAGGGTGGAGAACTTAATGTTGTATTCGTAGTAGCCGTCGCGCACGGTCATGCTGCCCGGCTCCACGTTGTTTTGCGCCAGCACGTTTTCTATGTCTTCAATGGAGAACCCCAACACAGCAAGCTTATCCGGGTCGGGCACAATCTGTAACTGGCGTTCGACCAAACCCGTGACATCCACCATTGCCACTTCCGCCAACTGCTCGATGCGACGCTTTATGACATTTTCGGCAAACTCGCACAAATCAAGAAACGCGCGTTCGTCCACCTTGCCGTATGCACTGTCGCTTTTTAGGGTCAGATTGAGGTAGAAGACAGGAATGTCCGTCGCACTTGCCTTTATCACCTTCGGGCGTTCGGCATCCTTGGGCAGATAGTTCATGGCGGCGTCAATCTTCTCGTTCACTTCTATGAAGGCAAGGTCGGTATTCGTACCGAAGTCGAAGCCCAGGCGGATGATGCCTGCACCATCGCGCGTCTCGCTGTCCATGTCCTTCAGTTTCGCCACCTGGATGAGCTGCTGCCGCAGAGGTTTCACCACCGTATTCTCTAATTCACGCGCCGAGGTATTCTGCGCCGACACCTGCACTGTAATTTCCGGGATGGCAATATCGGGCAGCAAGGATACCGGCAAGGTGAAGTAAGTCACCAGCCCGACAATGAAGCATGCTGTAAATGCCATCAGTACGGCAATAGGCCGCTGTATCAAAAACTTTATCAATTTTCAATTATGAATTTAAATTGTGAATTATGAATTTTCAACTTTCAATTTTCATCTTTCAATTTTCCACCACCTTCACCGGCGCCTCATGTGCCAAATTCACATTTCCCGTCACGATGACCGTATCGCCTTCTTTCAGGGCATCGTCGGCCATGCTGTAGCTTTCCGCATTCTCCAGTCCGGTCTGCACATAGTTCCACTGCGCCTTTCCGTCTTTCAGGGTAAAGACGACTTGCTTACCCGAACGCAGTACGACGGCACTTTTGGGTATCACGAGCTGACCGTCCAGAGAACGGTGTACATTTACCCTCACATTCATGCCGCTAAACAGACGTCCCCTGCCATTGACGGATGCCTTTACTTTCACCATTCCCTTATCATCTACCAGAGGATTGATTTGGGTGATGCGGCCCTCTTGTTTGGAAGCGGCATCCGAGTAAGGGGTGACAATCACCTTGTCGCCACTCTTTATCAGGGGGAGTTCACTTTCCAGTACCGTAAAGTCCACTTCCATGCCCTGAGTGCCAATGATGGAGCAGAAAGATTCCGAAGTGCTTGCCTCGTTGAAGGGCTTGGAAAAGAGGTTCGCCACCACGCCGTCGAAGGGGGCAACCAGCGTAGCATGCTCTTCTTCATAGGCGGCGAGTTCGTACTGGGAAAGGCTTTGGTCGTAACCGCTCTTTACTCGTGCCAGCTTCATGATGTCAGCAGGTACTTTGGAGGCATCCCCCACCGGATAGCCTTGCCCTATCAATACATCCTGCAACTCAAGTTCCGCTTTGTCCAGAGCATCCTTGGCCTGCGCGGTCTTGTTCTTCAGGCGGAACTTATCCAGTTCGGCAAGTTTCTGCCCTTTGCGCACCGGGTCACCGTTCTTCACGTAGATGTGTGCCACTACACCGGTGGTCTCAAAACGCAAATCCGCCATGGCACCGGCGGTAACTTTTCCGTTGCTCACCAGTTCATGCTCAAAGGTCGCCCGCTTCAGGACTTTCACGGTCACTTCATTGCTTTCACTTGGCAGGACGGTTGCCACCCCTTCCTCGGACTCTTTTCCCTTTCCGGCATCGGAGCAGGCGGCAAGCAGGGCAACGGCCATGCATAGCAGGTATCGATAGTTCTGTGTCTTCATATTCATACTCAATTATAAATTGACAAAATTAATCGTTTCAAAAAAACGAACCGATATTTGCATGTGGACACTTTTTTCATAGCACTTTAGCAATTAGTTCGCTCATTATTAACACTTTCCGTTTTTATTCATCTTTTTTGATATGGACAAAAATAAGCTGAATCTTTTTTATTTCCTCCCTCATCTGTCGTATTGCCGTAGAATGCACTTTCGGCTCTTTCGTCAATACCATCCGCTTCATTTTTTCAAACTTGTCCGGTTGTCTGAATCCTGGTTCCGCATAAAGCTTCGCAAGCAGATAATAGGGATAAATACGCCCCGGCAACCGATGGGTGGAACGGATAAACCAGTCTTCCGCTGACAAGCAATCACCCATCTGCTGATAGTTCTTGCCTATCACATTCAATATCATGGGGTCACAACTACGCTGTAAAGCTTCTTTCAAAATACGGTTGGATTTACTGAACTGCTGCTGCTTGTGCAATCCATGCCCATATTCGAACAAGAAAGATGCCCGGTCCCTCAACAGAGGATAAAGGCGCCCGTACTCTTTCTCTGCCGATTGATACGCACCTGCATTATACAACACCCGCGCATTCATCCACTCCCGACAGGCCTGCTCCACTTGCAAGTCATTCTTCAGGCGAAAACCGCCAATGATGCCTACTGATACAGCCAGCCCCAACCATTGCCAACGGTCGGCACCGGACAAGCACGCCACAAGCAATCCTCCAAATGTAACGATAAATACCGGAAGTTGTAGCGGATAGGAGGAAAAAGAGAATATCATCAAAGAAAGAATAGCCCCACAGATACCATAACGTCCTTTACGGACTCCCCTATACAAACACAGCACGACCACAACCAATAGACATACCGCCAAAGGAATGCCCAGTTCGACCGCAGCCTGCAGATATTCATTGAATGCATATTCCGGACTTCCCGCCACACGTTCCTCCCACGGTTCATAATCACCTGCTGCAAAATAAGTTTCCTGCGCATTTCCGTAGGCTGCTGCGAAATTATGAATCCCATATCCGGTCAACGGCTTTTCTGCAATGGCACGACAAGTTATCTTCCACATGAAAAGACGGCCACGTGCAGAATCGGGTTTCAAGACAAACAGTAAATAGCCCGCCAATAGCAAGACACAGAATCCACCGACCACTACCATCACCACACGCTGCCTTTGCTGCTGCCATAATAATCTGAACTTATCCGTCCAATCCATATGCCAAGCATATACACACAGACAGGAAACTCCTGCCGCCAACCATGCCGAACGGCTCATTCCTGCCGGAAGCACACAAAAGATAAGCAGCATCACGCCACCGGCAACAACACGTCCCCCCCTCCTGCCACAAACCAGCCATTGATACAAACATACCGGAAGTATCATAGCCAAATAGCCCGAATAAGGTCCCGGATTGAAGAAAGAACCCGTCAAGGCGTACATAGAGTGACCGGAAGTTGCAAAGCCATAGAGTTGGCGCAACCCTAAAATAGCTTCAGATCCTCCCAACACAACCAATACCCAGAAAATCACAGAATCCAAACTTATAAAATCCCCTTTAGACTTAAAGATAAGCGCCGATAGAATACATCCAGCCAACAAGAAGGACGCCTTGTCGAACCAGACCCACTGCCCGACAGTTTCAGCAGGAAGTAACCCTGAAGAAGCTACGCATACCATTGACAATAAAACTAGAACAGCCATCCAAAGCACAGTCCAAGTAACGACAGCCTTTATTTGCCTTATTCTATTTTCTTCCATACCCGTTCCCATTTTATACTTCCTGACATATCATCCTTCGATTTCCAAATGCGTAGAGCCATGCCTACAATAAAAGGTTCAGGCAACAATCCCCAATAGCGTGAGTCTTTCGAGTTCTCCATCTTGTCACCGGATACGAAATAATAATTCTCACGGAAACAGTATCTGCTTATAACACTGTCTCCTAA
>OICV01000866.1_pt1 | contig 12418 bp, 10 predicted proteins | sample 1581361 | NCBI WGS metagenome assembly OICV01 (sample SAMEA3882551, study PRJEB24775) | human gut metagenome | biome: human-associated habitat; feature: intestine environment; material: feces | place: Netherlands | collected 2009/2010 | reverse complement strand
GTAGAAATTACCAATCAAACTTTAGAAAATGTCTATGCTTTTTCACGATTATTAATGAAAAAATACAACATTCCAACAGCAGGATATGAGAACTTTGATTCTGACGAAGCAGCACTTGCTTACCTTGAAACTGCAAAGTTCCCAATTGTATTAAAAGCAGACGGTCTGGCACTTGGAAAGGGTGTATTAATCTGTAATACATTAGAAGAGGCTAAAGATGGTGTAAAGACCATCATGGAAGATAAGAAGTTCGGCGATGCCGGAAACCGTATGGTTATCGAAGAATTCATGACAGGACGCGAAGTTTCAGTCCTCGCTTTCTGCGATGGAAAGACCATCAAGTGCATGACAAGCGCACAGGATCACAAGCGTGCAAAAGACGGCGATCAGGGCTTAAACACAGGTGGTATGGGAACCTTCTCACCAAGTCCATTTTATACAAAAGAAGTTGATGCATACTGCAGAGAGCATATCTATCAGCCAACGGTTGATGCAATGCGTTCTGAAGGACGTACCTTCCAGGGTATCATTTTCTTTGGACTTATGTTGACCAAAGAAGGACCAAAGGTGCTTGAGTATAATGCGCGTTTCGGAGATCCAGAGACACAAGTTGTTCTTCCACGTATGAAGAATGATATTGTGGATCTGTTCGAAGCCTGCATTGATCAGACACTTGACAAAATTGATCTTCAGTTTGAGGATAATGCCGCTGTATGTGTTGTTTTGGCATCTGACGGCTATCCAGTTCACTACGAAAAGGGTCTTCCAATTTCTGGTCTTGAAGCTTTTGATGGCAAAGATGATTACTTTGTATTCCATGCTGGAACAAAGAAGCAGGGCGATACATTTGTGACAAACGGAGGACGAGTTCTTGGTGTAACAGCAACAGGAAAAGATCTAAAGGAAGCGCGTTCAAAAGCTTATCAGGCAACCGAGTGGATCTCATTTGACAATAAGTATATGAGACATGACATCGGAAAGGCCATTGATGAGGCATAATACAAAAAAGAACTCCTCTTTGAGGGGTTCTTTTTAATTCTGGTTTCTTGCAATTATCTTAACAATTCAAGCAAATCTATTGACAGAACACATTTTGTGCTTTAGTATAGACAAGTACGGTAAATGTTGATAAAACAAAGCAACACAAAAAAGAACAGATAATTTGGAGGATGAAAACATGAGACGTTTTGCAGGGCTGTTTATGGCAGCATGCATGACCGTAGCTGTTCCTGCAGCAACGGTTTTCGCAGACGAAGTCGCAACCGAGTCAGTTGAAGCATCAGCTGAGACTGATGGTGAGACAAACGCAGAAGAACAGGATTCAAACGCTGAGAGTCAGGAAGAATCTCAGGAAACAACAGATAATACGACACAGGAATTAAATATTGCACAGTCACTTGACGGAGTAACACTTCCGGCAGACTCTGAGCAAATTACGTATACTTATCATGGAAATGTATGCAACGCTGCTAAGACAGCAACAGGACTTTATCTGCTGCCAGTTGTACAGGATGATTCAAGCGTTGTATGGTATGTATACAATGAGGAGACGGATAAGGCTATCCCATATGTAGCATTTACATCTGTAACAACTTCTTATGCAATTGTTCTTCCTAATGATGATGTAACTGTTCCAAGCGGATATGAGCGTGTAGATATTAATGTCAGCGGCCGCGTTGTTCCAGCATGGTTTAAATCAGCAGCTGGTGACGAAAATATGTATCTGATTTATGCACAGGATTCTGATGGAAATCAGGGCTTTTATCGTTTTGATGGATCAAATGGTTCCTGCCTTCGCTATGTAGCTGATCCTGATACTGATCTGCAGGCATCAGCAGACAGCTTAAGTGCAGAGCTTTCAAGCTTACAGGAAGACTATAATTCCATGTCTTCCCAGAATAGTGATGAGATTGAGAAATTAAATAATTCTGCAAATCTGCATCAGCAAAATTATAACAATCTGAAGGAAAAGGTAGAGAAGTATGGTATGATCGGTGTTGCAGCATTGGGAGCTGTGACATTACTGATGCTGATTTTCTTTATCCGTATGATCTCAAAGTCTTCTAAGCTTAAGAAAGCAAATAAGAAGGTTACTGAGCTTGAGAACGCAGCTAAGACACGTGCACAGCAGGCAAGACCAAGATCAAGCCAGCCATCTACAAGAAGAGTACGCAGCGAGCATATGGGTGATACAAGAATGACAGAAGGCCGTGAGGAAGGTACTTCCAGTGTACGTCGTGTGCCAAGAAATTCTGACAGAGGTTTCGAGCAGAGTACAACTACATCTAAGGTTACACGTGTATCAAGAGAAGAAAGTTCTGAGCGTACACAGGGGGCAAGACCTGTAAGACAGCAGCTTTCAAGACAAGCAGGACAGACTGCTAGCCAGGCAAGACCGGCTAGAAGACCAGAGACAGCTGCTCCAAGAGCACAGCGTCCGGCTAGACCGACAAATGCACAGCAAAGACCGCAGCGTCCGACTAGACCAGCTGATTCCCGTCCATCTGGCGAGACTAAGATTTTTGATAAGGCTCCTGCAGAGTTAAATGATCTTGATGATGTAACACAGAGCACATCTTCAACACAGTCAAACGTTGCAGCAGCTGATATTGATAAGATCAGCGAGCAGTTAAATAGTCTTCATGCAGCAGAAAGCTCACCGATTGAAGATGATTTCATCGAAGTAGAGAGCACAACTCCAGAAGATATTTATTCAGATGATGACGATGATGATTTTTCTTTAACAGATTTTAAGGATATCTGATTCTAATAAATTTTGATACTAATTTGATATTAAGAAGGAATTAAGCAAACCAATTGGTGGGCGAAATTCCTTCTTTTTTTTGTAACTATTTAAAGCAGTACAAAATTTACTGAAAGTAATCTTCTTTCTTAAACTTTTTGGATTCTTTTATACTTGCATTCTATGAAGATTTGTGTAATAATAAATTCGTTGCAGGCAAAAAATGCCGCTAGGAATAAAATAATCGAATATGCAGTTGAAACGAAGGAGAGGACAATGAGAGCATTAATCAGTGTATCAGACAAAACAGGCGTAGTAGAACTTGCCAAAGAGCTAGAGGCGCTTGGGATCGAACTTATTTCAACAGGAGGAACCTATAAGAAGTTAGCAGAGGCTGGCGTAAAGGCGATGGAGATCTCCGAACTTACAGGCTTCCCGGAATGCCTTGATGGCAGAGTAAAGACATTGCACCCAGTTGTACATGCTGGATTATTGGCAATGCGTTCAAACCCAGAGCATATGAAGCAGCTTAAGGAGTTAGGTATTGAGCCAATTGATCTGGTAATTGTAAATCTGTATCCATTCAAGGCTACTATTTTAAAGGATGGCGTAACAAGAGCAGAGGCTGTTGAAAACATCGATATCGGCGGACCAACCATGCTGCGTGCTGCTGCTAAGAACTATCAGGATGTTGCTGTTGTGACAGATCCATCTGATTATGAGAAGATTCTTGCAGAGCTTAAGGCAGACGGACAGGTAAGTCTTGATACAAAGTTTTATTTGATGCAGAAGGTATTTATGCATACCTCCAGTTATGACACAATGATTGCAGATTATTTAAAGAAGGAGCGCGGTGATGACAGTCTGCCAGAGACGCTGACTATGACCTTTGAAAAGGTTGAGGATATGCGTTATGGTGAAAACCCGCATCAGAAGGCTGCTTTCTACCGCGAAATCGGCAAGAAGAAAGGTTCTTTGGTTGATGCAAAGCAGTTAAATGGAAAGTCTCTTTCCTTTAATAACATCAATGATACAAATGGTGCATTAGAGCTTCTTAAGGAGTTTACAGAGCCAACTGTTGTTGCATGCAAGCATGGAAATCCATGTGGTGTTGGAAGTGCTGATACTATTGAGGAAGCATGGAAGAAGGCATTTGCAGCTGATAAGGTATCTATTTATGGTGGTATTGTTGTTTCAAATCGCGAAATCAATGAGACCATTGCAAAGGATATGAAGTCAATGTTCCTTGAGGTAATTGTTGCACCGTCTTATACAGAGGGCGCACTGAAGATGTTAAGCTTCAAGAAGGATGGTTCTATGAGAAATGTCCGTGTTCTTGAGCTTGCAGATATCAGTGAAAAGCAGCCAGCAGAGGCACTTGATTTAAAGAAGGTAAATGGCGGACTGATTGTTCAGAACATCGACAGCAAGCTTCTTGACGGAGATGTTAAGGTAGTAACAGAAAAGGCACCGACAAAGAAGGAGATGGAAGATCTGCTCTTTGCATGGAAGGTTGTTAAGTTTGTTAAGTCAAATGGTATTGCAGTTGCAAAGGATCTTCAGACTGTCGGTATCGGACCTGGTCAGGTAAATCGTGTATGGGCGATTGAGCAGTGCTTCGAGCATGCAAATGAGCTGATCGGACCAGATGCAACAAAGGGTGCTGTATTGGCATCTGATGCATATTTCCCATTTGCTGATAATGTAGAGGCTGCTCATAAGGCAGGCATTACTGCAATTATTCAGCCAGGCGGATCTATTCGTGATAAGGACTGCATCGACAAGTGCAATGAATATGGAATTGCAATGGTGTTTACAGGAATGAGACACTTTAAGCACTAAAAATGAAATAATAAAAGTACCAAAGGAGGTGCTGCGAAACAGCAGCATCTCCTTTCTGTAAAGGAACAAGTAACGTATGGAAAATTTGAGTTTAAAAGAGTTTGCAGCGGCGCTTTCTGGAAAAGAACCAGTACCGGGCGGCGGCGGTGCAAGCGCCTGCACAGGTTCTTATGGATGTGCCTTAGGAATGATGGCTTGCGCACTGACCCATGGAAAGAAAAAGTATGCCTGCTATGAACAGGATATCAAAAGGATTGAGGGTGAGTTAGCAGTATGCAGGGACACACTTCTTAGCTGTATAAATGAGGATGCTCAAGGCTTTCTTCCGCTTTCAAAAGCGTATGGCCTACCAAAGGATACACCAGAGCAAAAAGCAAAAAAAGATGAGATTTTGGAGAAAGCACTGTATCAGGCCAGTCTTACTCCTATGAAAATTTTAAAAAATTCTGCTTATGCCATGACACTTTTGGATGAGCTTTCAGGAAAATGTTCGAAGCTGATTTTAAGTGATGTTGTAACAGGAGCAACTCTTCTTGCAGCCTCTGCCAATGGCGGCTTTATAAATGTCGGTGCAAACACGGGGCTGATGAAAAACACTGCAATAGCGCAAAAGTTTAATGAAGAAGCTAAAATGCTTCTTTCCCAAACAATGAAGCTTCATGATAGCATCAGTCAGCTTATGTCATAAGAATAAATTAAAAAAGGAAGTGTGTCTATGCAAATCTTAAAAGGTGCGCCGGTCGCAGCAGCGATCCGCGATGAGATAAAAAAAGAACTAGAAGGGTGTGAGACAAAGCCTTGTCTTGCCATTGTTCGTGTAGGTGAAAAACAAGAGGATCTTTCCTATGAGAGAAGTGCCCTCAAGCGAATGAGCGGTGTTGGAATAGAGACAAAACTGTTTGTATTTCCGGCAGACATTTCAATGGATGATTTTTCAGCAAAATTTGCTGCCATAAATGATGATCCAACGATCGATGGCATTTTACTGTTTCGTCCGCTTCCGGCACAGCTTAATGAGTCACAGATTGTTGAATCAATTGCTCCAGAAAAGGATGTAGATGGTATATCTAGTGCAGCGCTTGGAAAGTTGTTTTCAGGAGATAAACACGCATTTGCTCCGTGTACTGCGCAGGCTGTCATAGAAATTCTCCATTTTTATGGCATTGAGCCGCAGGGAAAACGAGCAGTTGTACTTGGACGAAGTCTTGTAGTAGGAAAACCGCTATCTATGCTCTTATTAAACGAAAATTCGACAGTAACAATTTGTCATTCCCGCACAGCTTCACTGCCAGAGGTATGCCGTGAAGCCGACATTCTCGTAACGGCGATTGGCAAAGCAAAATGGGTAGATGAGCGTTTTGTTTCAGAAAAAACAATTGTTATTGATGTAGGAATTAATGTAGATGAAAATGGAATGCTTTGCGGAGACGTAAACTTTGGACAAATTGAAGATAAGGTATTTATGGCAACGCCAGTTCCGGGCGGTGTAGGTGCCGTAACGACAGCAGTTTTAGCAAAGCATGTATTGGAGGCGGCAAAAGGACGCCGTGCTTTAAACAGCAAAGGAGGAAAAAATGGGCTTTCTGCCGATTAATCGCCGTGAAATGCAGCGGCTTGGCTGGGAACAGCCAGATTTTGTCTATGTGACAGGTGATGCCTATGTAGATCATCCATCCTTTGGACATGCCATAATAAGTCGTATTCTGGAATCTCACGGCTATAAAGTTGCTATATTACCGCAGCCTGACTGGCGTGACGATAATGCAATTCATGAGTTTGGCAAACCGCGCCTTGGTTTTTTAGTATCCTCTGGAAATATGGATTCTATGGTAAACCACTATTCTGTTTCCAAAAAAAGACGTCAGATGGATGCATACACTCCAGGTGGGGTGATTGGAAAGCGCCCAGATTATGCAGATGTTGTTTATGGAAATTATATACGCCGTAATTTTCCAGACAGTCCAATTATTTTAGGCGGAATCGAAGCATCTCTTCGCCGCCTGGCACATTACGACTATTGGTCAGATAAGTTAAAGCGTTCTATTTTGATAGAAGCACAGGCGGATATCATCTCGTATGGAATGGGAGAGCATTCCATTGTCGAGATTGCAGATGCATTAAACAGCGGTCTGCCTGTAAGTGAAATTACCTTTATACGCGGAACTGTATGTAAGGTGCGTTCACTTGACCGTGTGCCGGATGCCTTAGTGCTTCCAACATATGATGAGCTGACAAAAGATAAGAAACAATATGCAGCCAGCTTTTATAAGCAGTACTGCAATACTGATCCATTTACAGCAAAACAGCTTGCTGAGCCATACGGATCACATCTTTATGTCATTCAAAATCCACCTGCCTATCCGCTTACAACACAGGAGATGGATGACGTGTATGAGCTTCCTTATATGAGAACGTATCATCCGTCTTACGAGGCGCTAGGCGGTGTGCCGGCTATCTCAGAAATTAAATTTTCACTTTGCAGCAATCGCGGCTGCTTTGGCGGCTGCAGCTTCTGCGCTCTTACATTTCATCAGGGACGAATCATTCAGACAAGAAGTCATGAATCATTGATTCGCGAAGCAAAACTGATGACACAGGAAAAAGATTTTAAAGGATATATCCACGATGTAGGAGGTCCAACGGCAAACTTCCGTCATCCGGCCTGTCAAAAACAGCTGACTAAAGGTGTCTGCACGGGAAAGCAGTGCTTATTCCCGTCACCATGTAAAAACCTTACAGTTGACCATCAGGATTATATCCAGCTTCTTCGAAAACTGCGCGCTCTTCCAAAGGTAAAGAAAGTTTTTATCCGCTCAGGTATTCGTTTTGATTATGTGTTGGCAGATAAAAGCGATGCTTTCCTTAAGGAGCTTTGTCAGTATCATGTCAGCGGACAGCTTAAGGTTGCCCCGGAGCATGTTTCTGACCGCGTTTTAAAATATATGGGTAAACCAGAAAATGCCGTCTACAAGCGTTTTACACAGCGCTACAAAGCAATGAATGAAAAGCTTGGACTCAAGCAATATCTGGTTCCTTATTTAATGTCATCTCATCCAGGCTCCCAGCTTACGGATGCGGTGGAGATGGCAGAGCATCTGCGTGATTTAGGCTACATGCCGGAACAGGTTCAGGATTTTTATCCGACACCGTCCACGATTTCAACCTGCATGTATTACACGGGCATTGATCCGCGTACAGGAGAGTCTGTTTATATTCCAAAGGATCCTCACGAAAAAGCCATGCAGCGTGCGCTTATCCAATACCGTGATCCAAAGCTTTATGATCTGGTAAAAGAGGCGCTTATAAAGTGTGGCCGTCAGGATTTGATTGGTTTTGGCAAGGAATGTCTGATTGCACCAAGAAATATCAAACAGGGCAGAAATACAAATACGCAGTATGCAAAGAAACACAATGACAGCAGCAATACAAGACAACATCGTAGTGACAGCAAAGGCAGATATTCTGCGGGCAAAAGGAGGAAGTAAACATGTTAGGATTTGAGGAAGTAGAAAAGTATGACCCTGAATTGGCACAGGCAATGTCGGATGAGCTAACAAGACAGCGTACCCATATTGAGCTGATTGCCTCTGAAAATCTTGTAAGCAAGGCCGTTATGGCAGCAATGGGCAGCGTTCTGACAAACAAATATGCAGAGGGTTATCCGGGAAAACGCTATTATGGTGGATGCGAATATGTTGACGTAGTAGAGGAGTTAGCAAGAGAGCGCGCAAAGAAACTTTTTGGTTGTGAGTATGTCAATGTGCAGCCGCACTCTGGAGCACAGGCAAATATGGCAGTCTTTTTTGCCGTATTAAATCCTGGTGATACCTTTATGGGCATGAGCCTCGACATGGGTGGTCATCTTACACATGGAAGCCCGGTAAACATGTCAGGAAAGTACTTTCACGCTGTTCCTTATGGAATTAATGCAGATGGCTTTATTGATTATGACGAAGTTCGCCGTATTGCACTTGAGTGCAAGCCAAAGATGATCGTAGCCGGTGCCTCTGCCTACGCAAGAAAGATCGACTTTAAGCGCTTCCGTGAGATCGCAGACGAAGTAGGCGCAGTTTTAATGGTTGATATGGCACATATCGCAGGTCTTGTCGCAGCTGGACTTCATGAAAGTCCAATTCCTTACGCACATGTAACTACTACAACCACTCATAAGACACTTCGCGGACCGCGAGGCGGCATGATCATGTGCAGCAACGAGGTTAACAAAAAGTACAACTTTAATAAGGCAATTTTCCCAGGTATTCAGGGCGGACCGCTTATGCATGTTATCGCAGGAAAGGCTGTTTGCTTTAAGGAAGCACTTGATCCGTCATTCAAGCTTTATGCACAGGGAATTATTGATAATGCGCAGGCACTTGCTTCTGGCCTTATGAATCGTGGCTTTGAGCTTGTATCAGGCGGAACAGATAATCATCTAATGCTTGTAAATCTGATAAATAAGGGTGTAACTGGAAAGCAGGCTGAAAAGATGCTTGATGCTGCCAACATTACATGCAATAAGAACACCGTACCGAATGACCCACAGTCTGCATTTACGACAAGTGGTATCCGTCTTGGAACAGCCGCTGTTACTACCAGAGGCTTTAATACAGCTGATATGGATGTTGTCGCACAGGCAATCTCTCTTGTTATCGACGATATGGAGAAAAACAAAGAAGAAGCAATGGCACTTGTTAAGAGCCTGACTGACAAATATCCGTTATACGAATAATTGTAATTTTAGTAATGAGGTATCATGGAAACATTAAAAATTCGCTATTTGAGTGACAAAATTGAAAAACTCCGTTTCATCGACGGAAAATCTGATTGGATTGATCTAAGAAGCGCAGAGGAAGTAAATATGAAGGCCGGAGAGGCTCGTCTTATTTCTCTTGGTATTGCAGTGCAGCTTCCAAAGGGCTACGAGGCACATGTTGTTCCAAGAAGCAGTACATTTAAGAATTTCGGTCTCATCCAGACAAATCATATGGGTGTGATTGATGAAAGCTACTGCGGTGATCATGACGAATGGAAAGTACCTGTGATGGCGGTACGCGACACATGTATTCACGTAAATGACAGAATTTGCCAGTTTCGTATTATGGCACATCAGCCAGCACTTCAATTTGAAGAAGTGGAGCATTTAGAAGGCTGTGACCGCGGCGGTTTTGGAACAACTGGAAAGCAGTAATTGTTGCACAAAAATCTAAAAAAGGCGTCTCACAAAAATGTGAGGCGCTTTTTTAATAACAGCAATTTTAAGGCTCATTTAAGGCTCAAATGTTATAAGCTGTTCTGCATATGGAAGTGTTTCAATCCAATCACAGAATGTGTGCCACTCTGCCAGCTTATGATTCTTTCTTGCACGATAGATATTGATTAATGTCTCATAATTAAATGTGCAGGTGCGCATCTGGTTATAGCTGCTTGGAAGAAGCTGGATCATGTCATACCAGTCATCCTTTGATTTTGTCTCCTTAAAGCGAAGACGGATGTTTTCAAGCTCGGCAACAACTGTTTCCATAAATTTTTTTGTACCGTCTGTCATATGATCGCAGGAGAAGTCATCAATTGAGAATGGTTTGCTGTGGATTTTATGCATAGTACTTGTTGAGTTAGCAACAGTGGCTACCTTATAAGTATCATATTCCTTCCACCAGTAAAGTGGTGCAGTTACATCTACGCTGACAAAAACCATGCGCAGATATTTTCTATGATCAGAACCTGCTTTTGCAAGGCGCATTGCCAGATCAAGATCATTCGGTCCAAAAACAAAAGTGCCATCCGGCTCAGTATGGCTATCCATGCGGCCCCAGCTATTCATCGGATTTCGTGCTCCGCGAATGGCATTTTCAAAATTCATAACAGATGTATTTTTTAAAGTAAGCATTTGTGTCAATTCCTCCTGTACGATATTTTCACATCTGCCTTATCTTAACACATACAAAGCGCCTCTGCAACCTAATATTGCAGTTCACAGGACACTCATTCACAAAACAACACGTTACATATGCACTGTAACATCAAATACAAATTCCGCTGGGCCGCTTAAAAAAACGGCTTCTCCATTCCCATTCCAACTAATAGTTAGCGTCCCACCTGGCACCTCTGCCAAAACCTTATTTTCCAACCCCTTTTGCTGTATAGCACAAACCACCGCTGCACAGGCACCAGTTCCACAAGAGAGTGTTTCACCAGAACCACGTTCCCAAATGCGAAGACGAAGACGATCTTGTGAAACAACTTGAACAAACTCAACATTGCTGCGTTCCTTTAATCGTGAATGACACTCTAAAAACGGTCCCCATTTTTCAACTGGATACTCAGACGGCTGATTTGGCACAAAGTAAACAACATGAGGATTTCCGATTGAAACCGGTGTCAGCAAAAATGAATTGATTTCAATAGTTGGCAAAATAATAGGAATCCCCATATCTACAGAAACGAATCGAACATTGTAGTGATACAATTGACAAAGTAGAAAAGAAACTGGAGATCATAGAGCAGGAGGAAACAGAGGGGTGACAAGTATGACACAAGAACAATTTCAGGATGCATTAAATGCGCGAGTATCCACAATAGAAAAGGTATTAGTGAGTGCATTGCCAAAGAATATTACGATGCAAAAGACGATTGCAGATGCGATGGAATATAGTCTGATGGCGGGTGGCAAGCGTCTCAGACCGATGCTCATGTTAGAAGCTTATCGGTTGTTTGGCGGCAGTGATGAAGCTGAGATTGAACCGTTTATGGCAGCGATCGAGATGATCCATACGTATTCTCTCGTGCATGATGATCTGCCGGCGATGGATAATGATGAGTATCGTCGTGGCCGCAAAACCACACATATCGTCTATGGTGAAGATATGGGGATCCTTGCCGGGGATGCTTTGCTCAATTATGCATATGAAACAGCGGTGGAAGGTGCACTTAAGCTGAAGGATCCGGCAAATGGTTTGAAGGCACTGCAGATTTTAAGCCGCAAAGCCGGAGTATATGGAATGGTAGGAGGTCAGGTGGTCGATGTGGAATTGACCGGCAAGCCGATTTCGGAAGAGCAGCTCGATTTTATATATCGTTATAAGACGAGTGCACTGTTAGAGGCTTCTTTGATGGCAGGGGCTGCTTTAGCCGACGCCGCTGAAGAAGAGATTGCACAGATAGAGTGTGTCGGCAGATTAGTCGGGTTAGCTTTTCAGATCCAGGATGATATTCTAGACTTGACAAGTACGGCTGAAGAGCTTGGTAAACCGATAGGCAGCGATCTGCGTAATGAAAAGACAACTTATGTATCTTTACATGGGATGAGAGAAGCAGAGGAAGCAGTCGAAGAGTATTCCAAAGAAGCTGTGGAGATATTAGAAAATCTTTCAGAAGAAAATGAATTTTTAGATCAACTGATCGTGTCGTTGATCCACCGCAAGAAATAAATACTTTTGATGGATAATATTTGCAAAGAAAGAATTATGTCTGCGGATCAGAATCAGCGGATATAGAAAGGAATGACAGACTACTGTAATGTTAGAGCAGATAAAAGAAGCAAATGATATTAAATTGATAGATCCGTCCGAATACCGGGAGTTAGCGCGAGAGATCCGTAGATTTCTTGTGCGCAAGGTCAGCAGAACGGGAGGACATCTCGCCTCCAATCTGGGAGTGGTGGAGTTGACGATGGCAATGCATCTGTGCTGTGATCTGCCGGAGGATAAGATTGTATGGGATGTGGGACATCAGTGCTATACGCATAAGATATTGACCGGGCGACAGGATGCGTTTGACAGTCTTAGACAGTATGGCGGCATGAGTGGTTTTCCAAAACGTGGAGAGAGTGAATGT
>OICV01000862.1_pt1 | contig 12443 bp, 10 predicted proteins | sample 1581361 | NCBI WGS metagenome assembly OICV01 (sample SAMEA3882551, study PRJEB24775) | human gut metagenome | biome: human-associated habitat; feature: intestine environment; material: feces | place: Netherlands | collected 2009/2010 | reverse complement strand
AAAAGCAATAGATAGAAAAAGACTGCTTTGATTCCTATGTGTTTAGCATACCAGACCAGCTATGGATGAAAATGTAATTGAAATAAAAAAACAGGTTAGAAAAATAATTGAATTGTTGGAACAACGTATAATACTTGAGCCTAACAGACCTATTCTAAAAACATTATATGATAGATATATGAAAGCTGAAGAAATTATATCAAGTAATGAAGATATTAGTAAAATTATGATTAGTGGTGGGTGTAGAGCTTATTTAGATGCGTTTAGTGATTATATGAATCCTTTATTAGGCGAAATGGATAAAGCAGAGAAAATGCTTTCTAATTTAAAAAAGTAGTGTTGAAAGAGGATGCTTGGTTATTTATATGTTTATTCTTTCGGACTCCCAACAACCTATAACTCCTGCACGTCTAATAATTAACCATCATGGCTGCCCAGAAGCAATTAAGAATCCATGATGTTAATTAATAGACGCTAGCGAAATTTTGCCGAGTTGGGTATACGAACGAACATTACAAAATCAAAATAGAATATTTAGTTCCAATATGCTGATATAAACGCACTCTTAGCAACAAGAAAAAATGTTGCGAAACATTACCGAGAGAAGAACGGAAGCATCGAGAAGTTTACCTATGATATCCTCGGCCGGCTGCAGGGAACATATGGCGGATTACAGCTATGATGCCATGGGACGGCTGTCCTCTGCGCTTGGAGGCGGCATGCGCTATGATTACAGATATTATGAAGGTGGAGCAGGGCAGATGAATACAATTTATAGTTGGGGAACTTTAAAAGAAGCTGGAATAATTTTTGATATGGATACTGTTGTGATTAAGTAAGTGTAGAAATAAGAAAGTGGTGAATAATATGTTAAATGAAAAAGCGGAAAAAATAAAAAATGTGTTATTTGAAAAAACAGAGCAGAATCTGGAAAAGTATAGAGATTTTCATTTTGGTGAGTTTATCGAAAAGCCAAATCAGTGTGGATATTTTGAAAGAAATGGAAATTGGTATACATACGTAATAGATGAAAGAAATTTTTGTACATTTACAGGACCATTTAATGGGAGTGCAATAATATATGCGTGTTCCAAGGTATTACATATTTCAAAACTGTTCAAAGAATATAAATTTACAGAACAGGAACTAGAAATTTATATAAATAACAGTTTTCATTCTTTTGGTGAAATAGATAAAAAGTCAGAGAGACATTTCGATTGTAAGTAAAGACACAGGGAATCTGGAGGACAGTTGGAGGAGCAGTACTAATTGCGACGGGTGCAGCATGCCATATAAATACCTTTGCATTTGCGGCATCCGCAATGATTCCAATCGGCCAGGCATCCACAGCGGGAAATCTGACATTCAAATGCACAGTGGTATATTATTTTTTTAATATTTAGGGTGACAAAACAATATATTTATAATAAAATGATATTGTTAAATTATTAATAAAAAGCATACTAAAGAGAGGAGAAAGTTATGCAGGACATTAGTATCATTGGAATTATTGTTGCAGTTGTTGTTCTTGTTATCCTGTTGTTTATGGCAATCGGATACGTGAAGGCACCGCCTGATATGGCGTATATCATTTCAGGTGTGAAGAAAAAGTCAAAGGTAGTTATCGGAAAGGCGAGCATACGTATTCCGTTTTTTGAGCGTCTTGATAAGCTGAATCTCAGACTGATACCTATCGATGTAAAGACGAGCAATGCAGTACCGACAGCAGATTATATCAATATCAATGTCGATGCTACGGTAAACGTAAAGATCAGTAATAATCCTGAAAAGCTGCGCCTTGCGGCTGAGAACTTCCTTAACAAAAACACAGAGTATATCGCCGGTGTTGCCAGAGAGGTTCTCGAGGGTAATGTACGTGAGATTGTTGGAAAAATGAAGCTTGAGGAGATGGTCTCAGACCGTCAGAAGTTTGCCAATCTGGTAAAAGAGAATGCAGAGCCTGATCTTGCGGCAATGGGACTTGATATCATCAGCTTTAATGTGCAGAATTTTGTGGATGGCAACGAGGTAATAGAGAATCTTGGTATCGACAATATCGTAAAGATTAAAAAGGCCGCCGCCATCGCAAGGGCAGAGAGTGAGAGAGACATCAAGGTAGCTCAGGCTTCGGCTGACAAAGAGTCAAATGATGCAGCGGTTGCAGCACAGACAGAGATTGCCAAGAAACAGAATGAGCTCGCTATCAAGAAATCAGAGCTTCAGATGGAGGCTGATATAAAGAAGGCTATGGCGGATGCGGCTTACGACATCCAGAAGGAGGAGCAGCGTAAGACCATTGAGGTTGCCACAGCAAACGCTGATATCGCAAAGCAGGAGCGAGAGATTGAGTTAAAGCAGAAAGAGGTTGCAGTAACAGAGCAGTCTCTTGAGGCAGAGGTCAAGAAAAAGGCTGAAGCCAATAAATACGCGGCACAGCAGCAAGCAGAGGCACAGCTCTACCAGCGTCAGAAGGAAGCTGAGGCAAGACAGTTCGAGGCACAGCGTCAGGCGGAGGCACAGAAAGCAGAGGCAGAAGCCATGAGATATGCCAAGGAGCAGGAAGCTGCCGGTATCCGTGCAGTCGGAGAGGCAGAAGCATCAGCTATCCAGGCAAAGGGTATTGCAGAGGCTGAGGCTATGGAGAAAAAGGCAGAGGCATATGCCAAGTACAATAAGGCAGCCGTTGCAGAGATGATGATTAAGGTGCTGCCTGATATCGCAGCCAAGGTTGCAGAGCCACTTGGACAAATCGACAAGATTACTATTATCGGTGGCGGTGATGGCGAAAATGGTGTAGGCAAGGTTGCCGGAAATGTACCGGTTGTAATGGCAAAGGTATTTGAGAGTATGAAAGAGGCAACAGGTATTGATTTATCTGAGATTATCAACGCTGATTCATATGACGCAAAGGTAAATCGCAACGTAAATGTAACCGGACTTGATGGAGTAAATCTCGTTGTAAATGCGGATACGGACAAAAACGGTGAAAAGACTGAAAATTACATGATTATATGATATATTTTGTTGCATAAAAGCAGATTGCCTGTACATGGTGACATATATAAATAATGAAGAGGAAAATCTATGAACGATAAAAGAAAGATAATAGCAATATTTATAATTGTTGCGATAGTAGCTGCGCTGGCTGCAGTTGCCACATTTTTTGTGATTAAGTCAGCAAAAAACGAGGCTAAAGGCTCGTCACAGATGACGGAAACAGCCACAGAGGATAGTTCAGACAAGGACGACCCGCAGCATACGGGAGACAATGCCGGCTCAATGAGTGTGACATCTGATGATGGGGCTTCTGCGGATGAGACACAGATACTGTCTGCAAGCTCTGTTGCGGAAAACAGTAACCTGACCTTCGGAATTGATGTATCTAAATATCAGGGCACTATAAAGTGGGACAAGGTTGCCGCAGGCGGAATTGATTTCGCAATGATACGTGTGGGCTACAGAACCCAGAAAACAGGCGAGATGTGTGTTGATACAAATGCAAGATACAACATGCAGGAGGCGCAGAAAAATGGCATAAAGGTCGGGGTATATTTCTTTTCATCAGCAGTAAATGAAACAGAAGCCATTGAGGAGGCAGACTGGGTAGCAGACTACATCTCAAAATATCAGATTACATATCCGGTGGCATTTGACTGCGAGGGCTTCACAGACTCAGCCAGCAGACAGTATGGCATGTCATCAGAGGCACGCACCAAAGTAGCTGAGGCATTTTTGCAGGAAATATATAATAAAGGATATACACCTATGTTTTACGCTGCAATGAATGAGTTGTCGGCAAACAGCCAGTGGGATACTAAAACACTTGAGAGCAGGTACAAAATCTGGGTGTCACAATATCCGGACACAGCTTACCCGGAAACACCACAGTCATCTTATGAGGGCACACATGCCATGTGGCAGTATACCAATAAGGGAAAGGTGTCAGGGATTGATAAGCCGGTAGATTTGAATGTGGCATACTTTGGTTTTGATGAAACAGAGTCTGCAAAAAATGGGGATGCGGCTGACGATGCAACAGCTGATCCGGAAGCAAATATGAAGTTTTCGGATGTAAATGAGACTGTAACTGCCAAGGAAAGCGTCAATCTGAGGGATATTCCAAGTCAGGGCAATGACAGCACAATTAAGGTAACGCTGAATAACGGTGATACAGCAACAAGAACAGGCGTCAGTGACAGTGGATGGTCACGTGTCGAATATAATGGACAGACATATTATGCCATTTCAAACTACCTCACAACAGATATGAACTATGTAGTTCCCGGGCAGGACGGAAGTGGCAGCGGAGACGGACTGAAGACAAAGTTCAAGGAGTGTAATGATACTGTCACTGCAAAAATAGAGGTTAATCTGCGTGCACTTCCAAGTGTCACAAATCCGGATGCTACAGTTGTTGCAACGATAAAAAATGGGGAAACCGTCACCAGAACCGGAATCAATGAGGAGTTTGGCTGGTCACGCGTGGAATATAATGGACAGACACTTTACTGTGTGACAAGCTATCTGAGTGTGCAGTAATATAAGTAAATAAAAGCGATAGAACCACTTGCAACGCAGGTCATATTTGCAGCAGATGTGGCTTATGAGTCTGTTGACAGCGGCAGTGCATTATTGACAGATGAGTCACAGAAGGTGACAGTACAGCTTCAGAATGGAACAGCAGTTATTCCGCAGGGTGCAGATATTGAGACGGCTAAAGCGGCAATAGCAAAAGCGCTTGTTGTAAACGCAGACGAAGTTGATGTAAAAAACCTTGATTGGGAGTACGAGTGCGAGGGCAAGGATAAGACTAAATTACAGAAAAATACAGCATTCGGAAGCTTAGAGGGCTTTACGAGCACAACAACGAAAAAAATACTTTGGAATACTGTAACAACAGAATATAATCATCCGGCATTTTTAGAAAACGGTGAAGGAGATTTCAAATTCAGACTTAAGGGAAGCGATGAGGTTGTTACACTCCACAGAGCTTACAAGTATGAATCATCATTTGTTTTAAAGGATGCTCCGTATGAAGTGAGCATGGCTTTTAACGCGGATCAGTCATATGATTTTGATGCTACAGCAAGAGCAATTTATGATGCTGTGATAGCAGAGACAAATCCGGCAGGGCTTACATATGATGATGTGGCAATGGAGTACAATGCCGGAACAGATATAATACCAAACTGGCAGCCACTTAATTCTACAAACTGGACTGCAGCATTTAAAAAATTTGGTCCGGGAGAGTGGACTATCCGCATAAAGTGGGATGGAAATAAGAACTATAAAGGTACACAGACACAGGTAAATGTGACTACAGCCGATAACCGTATAGCAGCGGCCGTTGTATGCAGGGAGGGAGTATCTTTTTCATACAATATGGACACTGCCGTTATGAAACAGTCAATATTTGATCAGGTAATTGATTGGGACAACAGTACATTGCCTGCAAAGGATACGTTAAGTGTTGATGATTTTACAATGGAATACTATGGTGTTGATGATGTAGCCGGAGTTGAGGGAGTCACCAGGCAGTGGGCTCCGATAGAAGGCGGAAAGGTTAATTTACTTACTTATCTGCAGATGGGTGCAGGAGAGCAGCAAATCCGTATAACATATAAAGGCAATGCCGAGTATCGTCCATCAGCATCAGCAGAGACTAGTGTGACCGTTAATAAGGCAAAGGTAAATGTTAAAGTAAAGTCAACAAACATTTATGCCGGAGATGCACTACCACAGGATTTTGTTACAACAAATCTTTCAGACAGGTTTGATGTATATACAATCTATGCCGGTCTTACAAGCAATGTAAATGCAGGCATTTATCTTCAGATGCCTGAGAAGTATACAAACAGCACAGTACTTAAGCTTATAGATCCGGTTGTTTCAGAGCTATATGGAAAATCCTTTACACAGATGATGCAGGACGGTATGACAGTCGGAGAGCTTAGAAAACTTTTCAGCACACAGGAGCTGCTTGACACGTTGAAGAAGCTTCATATAGATACGGGTACAGTTGGACAGATTCTTGAGATAATAAATAAGCTTCCTTCTGTTGCAGACACAGTGAGAGTGTCATTTGGTACTCCAAACCGTGCCGGTCTTTATACGGTGACAGCGGTTACCGATAACAAGAATTATGAGACAGGTGTTGGAGTTGGTGCTTTACTTGTCAAGATGCATTCAAAAGGAACTAAGCTTAGTTGGAATCAGAGCTTTACAAATGGGAAGCTTAAAGCCTCAGATGTAGCATCCTTTGATTTTGGAGCAACGCTATCATATGATGGTGATGTCTCAATCAGCCAGAGCAATGTGCATTATCTATACAGTGGCTTTACAAGCAAGTGGAAGCCATATTCAAGCACAAAGGCTCCTACAGAGCCGGGCAGATATGTAGTCACAGTAGTTACAATTGGTGGCAATTATCAGGCAGCTCCTATTACTAGAAGCTTTCAGATCGTAAAATAACTAAAATCCGCTATACTTTAAAACAAAGTATAGCGGATTTTTTTGATAAATTTATGGAATCTATTTTTCAAGAATACCTGGAAAGGAGCATTAAAACTTATCTTCGTGGCGACAGCGGATTCTCTTCCCAAAACTTTATGAAACCTGTGAGAGTAATGGCTGTTTCCTATTGACATTTCAGTTTATCGGGAGTAAACTATAATTAGTTTATTAGCGATAAACTGAAAGGAGAAATCTTTATGGCTGAGATGAAGATGGGCGTAGTGGAATCCCACTTTGCCGATATTATTTGGGCGAATGAGCCTTTGCACTCCAGAGAATTGGTAAAGCTCTGTGAAAAAGAACTGAACTGGAATCGCTCCACCACCTATACGATATTACGCAAGCTTTGTGAGCGTGGTATCTTCCAGAATAATGGTGGCATCGTTTCCTCTGTTCTGTCTAAAAATGATTTCTATGCCGTTCAGAGCGAGCAGTTCGTTGACGAAACCTTTGAAGGTTCCCTTCCTGCTTTCATTGCGGCTTTTACACAAAGGAAGGGTATTTCTCAACAGGAAGCTGCGGAGATTCGACGCATGATTGATGCAGCCGCCGGAAAGGAGTAATCTATGAGTTCATTCTTTTTGAAAATTGTAAATATGAGTATCGCCGCATCTTGGCTGATCCTTGCGGTCGTACTTTTGCGTGTGGTTTTGAAAAAGGCACCTAAGTGGATCAATGTCCTACTGTGGGGTATCGTAGCTTTTCGATTGATTTGCCCATTCAGTTTTGAAAGCGCATTGAGCTTGATTCCAAGTGCCGAGACCATCAGTCCTGAAATCATGATGGACTGGACACCAGAAATCTCCACAGGCGTAAGCTCTATCGACAAGGTAGTGAATCCAATTATTACGGACACCTTTGCTCCAGAGCCAATTGCAAGCGCAAATCCACTTCAGCTTTTGATTCCTGTGCTGGCAATCGTATGGGCAATAGGCATCATAGCCATGCTCGTTTATGCTGCCGTCAGCTATTTCCGCTTGCAAAAGAAAGTCGGTGCATCCCTTTCTGTGCGGGACAACATTTGGATTTGTGACGATATACAAACACCTTTTATTCTTGGTTTCTTCAAACCGAGCATCTACATTCCCTCCGGGACAGATGAAGCACAGTTGCCCTATATCATTGCCCATGAGAATGCTCATCTGAAACGCTGTGACCATTGGTGGAAACCGTTGGGGTATTTAGTGTTGGCAATCCATTGGTTCAATCCTCTTGTATGGATTACGTATATTTTACTTTGCCGAGATATTGAACTTGCCTGCGATGAAAAAGTTATTCGTGGACTGAATCAAAACGAGTCTATTTCTTATTCAGAAGCTCTGCTTTCTTGTAGCGTGAATAGAAGAACAGTTATGGTTTGTCCACTTGCCTTTGGAGAGGTTGGCGTCAAAGAAAGGGTGAAAAATGTGCTGAATTACAAGAAACCTGCATTTTGGATTGTTGCTATTGCTGTGGTTTCAAGTATTGTTCTTGGGGTATGTTTCCTGACAAATCCGAGTTCATTCCCAGTGAAACTTGATTCTGTTCAAATTTCCAAAGCAAGCACCATGGACTTTAGAACAAATAGCGGACCGACCACATTCCAATTAAACGTATCGGAAATTGACGAGTTGAGCAGTCGTATTAAACACTTAAAGATTGGTCAAAAAGACCAATCTTTGCAGGGGCATACACCTTTCTATTCCCTTAATGTGGATACCAGGGAAAACGACAGAATCACATTCAGCGGTTTTGATTCCAACGGAAATCAAGCAGCAATTCTGTATGAGAATGTGTATTACCGAATAACTGACTCTGACTTTATCAGCTATTTACAACGCATCTGTGCCGGGAAAACCAGAACAGAAGCGATTGACGAAACCAATGTTGATACAGCAATCCATAATGCAATCATGGAACATAACAAAGATAGATACTATAAAGGTGTTTTTGCCTGCGAAAGCCATACTGTATTGGCTACGGAAGCAGGTAGGTCTGCAAACTCTGAGGAGATTGAGACATTGACCATATATGCTCTCACTCTTTATGAGGAATATAATTTGTCCGAAGAAGGGATTGAAAGTGTCAGTGGAGGTTGTGTTCCTGTTGCCTTAACTTTCAATGTGGCAGAGAATGGATATGAACTATCTGAATATTGGGAGCCGGGAGATGGCAGCCAATACTCTGATGATATTCGTAAAAAGTTCCCGGAGGATATATTAGATGAAGTCTGGAATCCTCAGGATTATGTGGATGCAATGACAGCAGAAAATGAACAAAAGGCACTCGAATTTTCGGCACAAAAGTGAGATTTCAAAGATTGATAATGAACGCAGTGTTTTAGGGAATAAAGTCAAAAAAATAAAATGTAATTAAGCTAAAATCATGCATAAAGTAGAAATAGTGAAAGAATGTCATGGATATAATGATAGAATTGTTTGAGATAGTGCGTTAAAATACAAAATAACGAAATACGTAAGTAAAGGGGCATTTTATGGAATACTCAGCAATTTTTCATGACATGGATAAAAGATTCTGCTATGCGATAGATAAGGATTTGTTTGTGATACGCGTGCAGGTAAAAAAGGATGATATGAAGGAGGTAATCCTTCACTATGAGGACAAGTATATACCTATGGAGCGCAAGGATACGCGAATGACTCTTCCTATGAAGAAGGTAGCAACCTCACAGTTTCACGATTATTATGAAGCTCAGCTTCGGATGAATCTGATATGTCTGAGATACTTTTTTGAATTTACAGACATGCAGGGTGAAAAGGTATATTACGGCAATTATGAGTTCGACAAGGAGTGCATTACAAACAGGGACAGAATGTTTGACTGCCCGCAGAACCTCAGGGAGGAAGAGATGTTTGAGGTGCCACAGTGGGCAGCAAACAAGGTAGTGTATCAGATTTTTCCATCGCGCTTTGCCACAACACAGCCGGTGGACAAAAAGCTGTGGTATAAAGCGCCGATTACGCCTATGGATGATTTGCATGGCAATCTCAGGGGAATCATAGAGCATCTGGATTATATTAAAGATCTGGGAATCGATGTGGTGTATCTGACACCAATCTTTAAATCAAATTCATGCCATAAGTATGATACCATTGATTATTATCAGGTTGACCCATCGTTTGGAACAACAGAGGACTTAAAGGAGCTTGTACAAAAATCTCACGAGCGTGGGATGAAGGTAGTGCTGGATGCGGTATACAATCACACAGGAAGAGAATTTTTTGCATTTCAGGATATACTTGAAAAGGGCGAAAAGTCAAAATATCTCGACTGGTATTTTATCGACGAGCTGCCACCTAGGGGTGAATGGGGAGAAATTCCAAACTTCAAATGCTTCGGTTATTACGGTGGAATGCCAAAGCTTAATTTGAAAAATCCTGAGGTTGAAAAATACATCACGGATGTTGCCTGCTACTGGATTAAGGAATGTGATATTGACGGATGGAGACTGGATGTAGGAGACGAAATCAGTCATTTCTTCTGGAAGAATTTCAGAAAGGCAATCAAGGCTGTAAAGAAGGATATGCTGATAATTGGTGAGATATGGCACTACGCAGGCGACTTCCTCGAGGGAGATGAGTGGGATACTGTAATGAACTATCCATTCTACCTGAATCTGATAGACCTGCTTGCAGATGAAAAGATAAATGTCAGTCAGTTTGTACAGAATCTGGGATATCTGAAGGGGCGCTTAAACAAAAAGTGCTATCCTCTGATGTGGAACCTGATTGACAGCCATGATACAGCAAGATTTCTACATCTGTGCAACGATAATAAGAAAAAACAGCATCTCGCAGCAGCCTTTCAGCTGTTACTGCCGGGAATGCCTATGGTTTACTATGGCGATGAGTATGCCATGCCGGGAGCAAATGATCCGGACTGCAGACGAGGCATGTACTGGGATGAGGAATACCAGGACAAGGAGATGTATAATTGGTATAAGAAGCTCATGCAGATTAGAAAAGCACATGCATGCATCGTAGAGGGCGAAATGATTGAGACAATCACAAATGACGATGATGATACGATTGTTATGATCAGAAAAAACGGCGAGGAGACAATCGCAATGCTTTTCAATTGCGGCAGCAGTGTAAAGGAATTTAATGAGTATGCCAAGAAATATAATCTGCTGACAGATAGCGCATTTGACGGAAAAGTAGAGGGGCTTGACGCTGCCGTAATTGTGCTTTAAAAACATTATATGGATTATCTATAAGAAGTCATGGAGCTTTGCACATCAGGTAAACGGAAAGACGGTAGAAGCGACGAAAAATAGGTAAATCGCAGTAAAATAATTTTATATGAGTTTTTATGGACAGGAAATTGCAGGCAGCTGCTTTTTCCTGTTTTTTTGCATAAAATCAATTCTGTTGAGGTAAAATTGAGATTGACATTGTATTGTATGAGTATAAAATACAAGGAATCAGGTGATGTACAATGAAAAGGCATAAAATATGTAAAATTATTTTGGCTATACTGGCAGTTTTTTTATGTGTGGCTTTTTATGAGTTAATCGGAATCTGCATCACATATAAAAAACAGCCGGCGGTGTCTGATGCTACTATAAAGGAAACACAAAATATTATGAGTGTGGCGGGGAGAGAGAATACGGAAAGAGCAGTAATCATTGAAAAAAATTCGCAGGCTCTTTTAGAAAGAGTTAGATTAATCCAAAATGCAAAGGATGAAATAATCCTTTCTACATTTGCATTTAAATCAGACGAAAGCGGAAAATTGATTTTAGGAGCACTGCATGATGCGGCAGACAGAGGCGTACATGTCCGCATATTGGTAGATGGAATGGAGAGCTGGATTGATATGGAGGGTAATCCATATTTTTATGGATTATCTTCGCATGAGAATGTTGAGATTAAGCTGTATAATAAAGCAAATCCGCTTAAGCCATGGAAGACAATGGGAAGAATGCATGATAAATATCTGATTGCAGATGGTAAAATATATATTCTTGGCGGAAGAAACACATATAATTATTTTTTGGGTGATTTTCCGGGGCATAAAAATTTTGACCGGGATGTGTTAGTTGTCTGCGATGAGCCACAGAAAGATAATTCGGTCAATCAGCTTTGGAATTATTTTGAAACAATATGGGAACAGGAGGACTGTCGGTATTTTCATAACAGTAAAAAATTAGCTGACAGACAGTCTGTAAAGAAAGCAGTTTTAGAGCTGCAGGAAGGGTATCAGCAATATTTTGAAGTTAATAAGGAAAAAATTTGTGATACAGATTATGCGGATGAAACCTTTGAAACAGAAAAGATTACATTGTTATCAAACCCAATCCACACCCAAGCTAAGGAACCGGTGGTATGGTATCAGCTGGGAGAATTAATGAAAAATGCAAAGGAACGCGTAAAAATTCATACACCATATATTATTTGCAATGATATGATGTATAATACATGGGAGGAAATTGCACAGAAGGTTCCGGACTTTTCTATTATGACAAATTCTGTTGCAAATAACGGAAATCCATTTGGAGCTGCTGATTATGCCAAAAACAGAAACAGAATTTTAGAAACAGGAATTGATATCTGGGAATATGAAGGCGGTTATTCGTATCATGGAAAAAGTATTCTGATTGACGATGATCTGTCAGTAATAGGTTCATTCAATATGGACATGAGAAGTACTTATCTGGATACAGAGCTGATGCTTGTAATACGCAGTAAAGAGATTAATAAACAGCTGGAGGATGGCATGATGGAGTATGAGAGCGTGTCCAGACAGGTATTAGACGACGGAACATATTATGATCCGTATCATGTAAAGCCGATTGAATTAACAGAAAAACGTAAAAGAAAGGTGTTTCTGGTACAGCATCTGCTTGGATGGGCAAGGGATTTGTTTTGATTAAAGCCTGCTAATAAAAAGTCAATAGTAAAATGAATTATTTTTATGATTGTGATTTT
>OICV01000857.1_pt1 | contig 12497 bp, 9 predicted proteins | sample 1581361 | NCBI WGS metagenome assembly OICV01 (sample SAMEA3882551, study PRJEB24775) | human gut metagenome | biome: human-associated habitat; feature: intestine environment; material: feces | place: Netherlands | collected 2009/2010 | reverse complement strand
AGTGTCCCAGCTGCGGCAGGAGCTATGAGCTGGACAGCCCCAAGTGCCCCTTCTGCGGAAAGAAGAATACCAGATTGTTTTAAGAAAGGATCAAACGTATGGGCTTTTTTGACAAGCTGAAAAAGATCAATATTTTTGCCAGCTTCGGTTCGGAGCTGACCGACGACTTTTACGATGAGCTGGAGGAGTCCCTGATCCTGGCGGACACCGGCATGGACACCACCCTGGAGCTGGTGGAGATCATCAAGAGCGCCATGCCTCCCGCAGCTCTGCGGGAGAAGCAGCACCCGGCCAAGCGGAGCTTTCAGGCCATCCGGATCGCGGTCAACGGCGAACTGGATGCCCTGCCCCCCATGCTGCGGGCGGCGGTGGACGGGCTGAACCCCGGCGGTCGCCTGGCCGTCATCACCTTCCACTCTCTGGAGGACCGGCTGGTCAAGAACAAATTCCGCCGCTGGTCCACGGCCTGCACCTGCCCGCCGGAGTTCCCGGTCTGCGTGTGCGGCGGCAAGGCGAAAGCAAAGCTCATTACCCGAAAGCCTATCGAGGCCGACCAGCAGGAACTGGAGGAGAACCGGCGGAGCCGTTCTGCCCACCTGCGCGTTTTGGAAAAGCTCTGAGCCGGACAGGGCACCGCTCAGGGTGAGAGGAGGAGATCACTATGGGTCAGCCAGCCTATGATATGTCGTCTGAGGTGCGCCGCAGAAAAGCACCTCAGACGCAGCGCAAGGTCGCGCTGCGGGTGGAAAAGGGCGGCAAGCGCCGTCTCAACCCAGTTCAGGCGGCCATGCAGCATCTGCTTCAGCTGATCTCGATGGCACTGCTGGCGGGCCTTGCGGTCAGCCTGCTCTGGAGCGAGGCCCAGCTGGTGGAGGTCAACGACCAGATCCAGAAGGCCAAGGCAGAGCTTGTGAGCGAGCAAAGCCAGTACACCTACTACAACAGCGTCCTCAACAGCAAGACCAACATCACCAGCGTGGAAGAGGTGGCCGGTCGTCTGGGCCTGATGAAGATGGACCAGAGCCAGATCACCTACATCCGCCTCGACAGCGAGAGCGTGCTGGTGCGCAGGGAGTCGGCTGTCCACCAGTGGACGGATTTTCTGCACGACGGCGCAATGACCGTTCTGGCCTCCGTCGGCAGCATAAAATAAGCAAACAGACAGAAAAGCGTGCGGCAGCGCACGCTTTTCTGGTTTCTGCAGGAGAATACCATGCAAAACAAGCCCTCCAAAAACCAGCACAGGAACGTCTACTACCGCCTTCGCCGCAGCGACCCGCACGAGCGCCTCAGCGCACGGCTGCGGCGTTTCAGCTTCGGCGCGGCGGTATTTTTTGTCATGGCGGCTGCGGGCATCGTGACCTACAGCCTGTATAAGATCCAGATCGAACAGGGTGCGACTTTCCGCCAGTATGCGGCCGAGCAGCAGCTGCTGGACAGCACCATTCAGGCGACGCGGGGCGAGATCTACGACGCCTCCGGCATTACGCTGGCCTCTACCAGCGTAGTATGGACCATCTGGGCCGACCCTAGCTATTCCACGGCCCTCTTCACCAGCCAGACCGCCGAGGAGACGGGCGAAGTCCTCAAGACGGTGGACGAGACGACGCTGGCTGAGGTGAGCCGTCAGATCACCCTGCGGCTGCTCTCCGGCGACGGGGAGAGTCTTGACCGCGTGGACACCTCTTCGGCGGAGTACCAGACCCAGTACCAGACCGTCCACGACGCGCTGGCGAAGAATACTTCCTCCTATCAGGTCCTTGCCACCAAGGTGAACAACGCCGTCAAGCTCTCCATCGAGAAATACGTCAGCACCTACAACAAAGAGCACACCAAGGCCAAGACGCTGGAGGACGGCACCACCGTCCGGAAGGGCCGCATCTCCGTCTCCTCGTCCAAGAGCTTCCAGCGGGATTACCCCTACGGCGCATTCGCCGCGTCGGTGCTGGGCTTCTGCAACGGCGATGGCGAGGGCTTCTACGGGTTGGAGAAGTCCTACGACTCCACCCTTGCGGGCGTCAACGGCCGCACCATCACCCGCCGCAACGCCTACGGCAACGCCATCGCCGACGCCAACGCCACCACCTATGCCGCCAAGGACGGCTCCAATCTGGTGCTGTCGCTGGACGTCAACGTGCAGGAGGTGGTGGAGCGCTACCTCAACGAGGCTGTCTACGCCAACAACGTCGAGAACCGCGGTGCGGCCATCGTCATGAATGTCAAGACGGGTGCCATCCTTGCAATGGCCTCCAAGCCCGACTTCGACCCCAATGACCCGCTGGATTTCAGCGCGAACCTGACCTATCTGAGCGAGCAGGTTCAGGCCGAGCCGGAGATCTATACCATCTACCTCAAGGACCCGGACGACCCCAAAAAATTCCTGCTGGACGAGAACGGCAAGAAGATCCCCGACCCGGACCCAGACTACACCGGCACCTACCGCGACATCCAGTGGAAGAACAAGGCCATCACCGAGCTGTACTACCCCGGAAGCGTCTTTAAGGTCATCACGGCGGCGATGGGGGTGGACTCGGGCAAGGCCACCTATTACACCACCCTCAACTGCTCCGGTGCTTACGGCGTGGCGAAAGAGACCTACCACTGCGCCGGAAAGAAGTCTCACGGGGTCCAGAACCTTGCCGAGGCCCTCCGCAACAGCTGCAACATCTACTTCATCCAGCTGGGGCAGCGGCTCGGCTCCAGCGTCTTTTATGACTACTTCGACGCCTTCGGCTTCACCGAGCGCACCGGCGTGGACCTGCCCAATGAAACGGGCATGATGAAGTATTACACCAAGAACCAGCTGGGGGAGGTCCAGCTTGCGTCCTCCGCCTTCGGTCAGGCCATGGCCGTGACCCCGCTGCAGGTCTGCACTGCCATCTCGGCGGCGGTCAACGGCGGCTACCTCGTCACCCCCCATGTGGTGGATAAGATCACCGACCAGAACGGCAATGTGGTCGAGGAGGTCGGCGCGAACGTCCGCCGTCAGGTCATCAGCGAGAGCGCCAGCGAGACCATCCGCCAGATCATGGAGTACGAGGTGGGCGACGGCTCCACCAGCGGCGGCGGCTCCAACGCCTACGTCGCAGGCTACCGCATCGGCGGCAAATCCGGCACCTCCGAGCAGCTGAACATGGAGCGCCGCGCCGACGGCGACTACAAGAAGGTCGCCTCCTTCGCGGCGGTCCTGCCCGCCAACGACCCGGAAATTCTGGTCTATGTCATGCTGGACGACCCCAACAACGCCCGCACCGACTACTCCTCCATTCTGGCCGCGCCTGTGGTCGGCAACATCATCAGTGAGATCGCCCCCTATCTGGGCATCGCCACTGACGGCATCGACCGCAGCCAGACCACCGTGAAGGTGCCCAACCTCGTGAGCAAGGAGTGGAGCAACGCGCAGGTTGCCCTGAACAACAAGGGCCTCAAGCACCAGCTGGTGGAGAGCGAGAGCAGCCAGACCGCCGCCGTCGTCACCTACCAGTACCCTCATGCGGGGGCGGAGGTGGCCAGCGGCACCACCATCTATCTGTATACCGATACCTATTCTGGCAGTCACACCGAGGTGCCGGACGTCAGCGGCAAGAGCGCCGACTTTGCCCGCCAGATGCTGACCGCCGCCGGACTGAACTGTCAGGTGGCAGGGGAAAGCACCGGCACGGTGCAGAGCCAGAGCGAGGCCGCAGGCGCCAGTGTCCAGAAGGGCACCGTCGTTACCATCACCTGCGGATAATGGAGGGAGGCTCTCCCGAAGGGAGAGGCTTTCGGAAGTCGTTACATCATCTTAATAAGGGGAGAATGATCTATGGAACATATCGCAGCAGATCTGCTTTTGAAGGGCCTTGCCCCCGAGGGCTTCGCCGACGGCCAGCCCATCGGCCTTGTGACCACCGACAGCCGCGAGGTCTGCCCCGGCTGCATCTTCGTGGCTTTTCCGGGCGAGCGGTTCGACGGCCACGATTTCGCGGCCAAGGCGCTGGAAGAGGGGGCAGCCTATGTCGTGCTGAACCACCCGGTGGAGGGGGTCCCGGCAGAAAAGGCGGTCATCAGCCCCGACAGCTACCACGCCATGATGGTCATGGGGGCGAACTACCGCAGCCAGTTCCACCCCAAGGTGGTGGGCGTTACCGGCAGCGTGGGCAAGACCACCACCAAGCAGATGACTTATGCCGCCATCGTAGGCTTTGGGGATACCATCAAGACCGAGGGCAACCAGAACAACGAGCTGGGCCTGCCCCGCACCCTGTTCCGCATCGGGAAGGAGACCGAATACGCCGTGGTGGAGATGGGCATGAGCCACGCAGGCGAGATCGAGCGTCTGGCCCGCTGTGCCCGGCCCGATGTGGGCATCATCACCTGCATCGGCGTGTCCCACATCGGCAATCTGGGCAGTCAGGAGAACATCTGCAAGGCGAAGCTGGAGATCTGCGCGGGCCTTGCGGAGGGTTCGCCCCTCGTGCTGAACGGCGACGACCCCTTCCTCCGCAAAGCTGCTCTGCCCGGCCACGTCCGTCCGGTGTGGTTCAGCCTCGGCGACGAGAGCGCCGACGTCTGTGCCCTCAATGTCCGGCAGGAGGGGGACGGCATGGCCTTCACCCTCTGCGACAGGGCCGCAGGCCGCTATGAAGTGACCATCCCCGCCATGGGCCGTCACAACGTGGCGAATGCGCTGGCCGCGTATGCCGCCGCCACCCGTCTGGGCCTCGCGCCCGAGGGCGTTATCGCGGGTCTGGCCGATTTCGAGCAGACCGGTATGCGCCAGAAGGTGGTCCACGCAGGCGGCATGGACGTCATTGAGGACTGCTACAACGCCAACCCCGACAGCATGAAGGCCGCATTGGCCATGTTCAGGGAGTACCCCTGCAAGCGCCGCTTTGCCCTGCTGGGCGATATGCTGGAGCTTGGGGAGATGAGCGCCTCTGCCCACGAGGAGCTGGGCCGTCAGGCGGCCGGGGCCGGGCTGACCGCCCTCGTCACCTACGGCCCCGAGGCTGCACGGACGGCGGAGGCCGCAAAGGCGGCGGGCCTTGCCGACGTGGTCCACGCCGGGGACTACCAGCAGGCGGCCGACGCCCTGCTGGCCCGGATGAAGGCCGGAGACGCTTTGCTGGTCAAGGCCAGCCGCGGCATGGCGCTGGAAAAGGCGCTGGCCCTGTTCTATCCCGTCTGCGGGAAGTAAAGAAATACTTGGAGTATTATTATGATTCGTTTTGCCTTGATCGTCGCCTCGACGCTGGGATTTTTCCTCACGGCGGCGCTCGGGAATTTAATGACCCCGCTGCTCCGGGCGTTCCACGACCGGCAGCAGCCTCAGAAGGAAGCCGAGCCGCCCACGATGGGCGGGCTGTGCCTCATGACGGGCACGATGGCGGCGGTGGGCGTCGGCTGGACGGCGGCCTGCGTCGCCCAGCCTGAGCTGCTGGGCAGCGAGAACCTGCTGACCACCCGGCTGCTCATCGCCCTCTTCGGGGCGCTCTGCTTCGGGGGCGTGGGCCTCGCGGACGATCTGGCCCGGCTGCGGCATCGCTCGCCGCTGGGGCTGCGCCGTCCGGTGCGGCTGGGGCTGGAAGCGGCCTCCGGCGCACTGGTGCTGGCCCTGCTGGGGCTGAACGACTGCCTGCCCGACGGGCTGGCCGTTCCGGGCCTTGGCTACTGCAGCCTCGGGCCGCTGGCCCCGGCGGTCTGGCTGGTGCTCCTCGTGGCGCTGGCCGAGAGCGTCCGCACCGCCGACGGGATGGACGGCACGGTCTGCGGCTGCGCCTTCATCGCCATGCTGGGCCTCATGACGGCCATGACGCTTCTGGGCTGGTTCCCGCTGGGCGTCCTCCCGGCGGCGCTGGCCGGGGCCTTGATGGCCTTTCTGCTCTGGAACTTTTATCCCGCAAAGCTCCGCCCCGGCGCGGTGGGATGCCAGTTTCTGGCCGGTGCGCTGGGCTGTGTGCCCCTGAGCATCGGCTGGCCCGGGCTGACCCTGCCGCTGGCTCTGCCCTACTGGCTGGAGGGCGGCATGGTGGCGCTGCAGATCGTCGTGTGGAAGGCCTCCGGCGGGCGGCGGCAGCTGTTTGGCACTGCGCCGCTCCACCGCTGGCTCGAGAAGCGGGGCTTTGAACCGGTGAATATCTTTTATATCTTTGGAGTTCTGGCCCTGCTGGGCCTCGCGCTGACCTTGCAGGCGGCGCGGGCCAGCTGAGCGGCCCATAAGGAGGGAGTGCGGATGGCGACCATCCGAAGAAAAAAGTCTGAGCCGTTTGCCATCGTCCAGAAAGACCCCGGCCCATGGCCGCAGGTGCTCATCAACTGGCTGGCGACGCTGGCGGTCATCATCGTGTTCGGGCTGATCATGCTGTTCAGCGCCAGCTACACCACGGGCTATCTGCGGATGGGGGACAGCTTCTACTACATCAAGTCCCAGATGTTCTGTCTGGGGCTGGGGCTGGGGGCGATGCTGCTCTTCTCCCGCATCGACCACCGCTTCCTGCGCAGGCTGGTCTGGCCGGGCTATTTTATCTGCATCCTCATGCTCATCGCGGTGCTCTTCAGTGCGCCCCTGAACGGCTGCCGCCGCTGGCTGCGTGTGGCCGGTGTCACGGTTCAGGTGTCGGAGATCGCCAAGTTCGAGATGATCCTGCTCACGGCCCATCTGGCCGCGAAAGCGCCCCATCTGGAAAAGCTCGACCCCTCCTCGCCCCGCCGGGTCCCGGTGCGGAAATGGCTCTACCAGCGCATCGTGCGGGAGCTGGTCATCCCGCTGCTGCCCCTCGTCCCGGTGGTGGGCCTGCTGGTGCTGGAGCCGCATATGTCGGGCATCGTCCTGACGACGGCCATCGTGGGCACCATCCTCATGCTGGGCGGCAGCGGCGGCGTCATCACATGGGCGTGTGCCGGCCTCGGCGCAAGCCTGCTGCAGACGCTGCTGGGGCATATCGACTCCATCCCCTACCTGCAGAGCCGCCTCGACGGCTGGACGCATGACCTTGCCAAGATGACCGACCAGACCCTGCAGAGCCTTTATGCCATCGGCTCCGGCGGCGTGACGGGCCTCGGCCTCGGCAACAGCATCGAAAAGCAGCTCTGGCTCCCCGAAAGCACCAATGACTTCATCTTCAGCGTCGTCTGCGAGGAGCTGGGCTTCGTGGGGGCTGTGGTGGTCATCCTGCTCTTCGTCCTCTTCCTCGTGCAGGGGCTGTGGATGGCGTTCCACGCCGAGAACCGCTACTGCTCGCTGGTGGGCATCGGCATCATGGCCCAGATCGCGTGGCAGGTGTTCTGCAACATCGCGGTCGTCACCAACACCCTGCCCAACACCGGCATCTCACTGCCCTTCTTCTCTTCCGGCGGCACCAGCCTCATCCTGCTGCTGGCCGAGATGGGCGTGATGATCAACATCGGCCGGGGCGGCGAGCGCGCCCGCCTCGAGCGGGAAAACCGCCGCGCCCTGCGGGAGCAGCAGGAAAAGAAACCGGATAACACCATTGTACTCAGACCCGATATGGGCCTCTGACCGTTCAAGGAGGAAATCATCATGCGTGTACTCATCGCAGCCGGCGGTACGGCCGGACACATCAACCCGGCTCTGGCCATCGCGGGAGCCATCAAAAAAGCCGACCCCGCCGCAGAGATCCATTTTGCAGGCCGGAAGGAGGGGATGGAATACCGCCTCGTGACGCAGGCGGGCTATCCCTTCCACCACATCGAGATCACCGGCTTCCAGCGGAAGCTCTCCCTCAACAACATCAGACGGAACCTCATCACCCTCTGGAATCTGGCCCTTTCCGGCCCGAAGGCCAAGGCGATGATGAAGGAGGTCCAGCCTGACCTTGTCATCGGCTGCGGCGGCTATGTCTCCGGCCCGGTGGTGCGCTGCGCCGCTAAAAAGGGCATCAAGACCGCCATCCACGAGCAGAACGCCTTCCCCGGTGTGACCAACAAGCTGCTGGCCCCCGATGTGGACATCGTCTTTGCCGCCGTGCCCGCCGCTGTCGAGAAGCTGGGCGCTCCCGAAAAGACGCAGGTGGTGGGAAACCCGGTCCGGCCCGAAGTGTTCGAGAAGGCCGGGAAACGGGATGCCATCCGCGCCCAGCTGGGCGCAGGCGACCGCACCGTCATCCTCTCCTTTGGCGGCAGTCTGGGCGCGCGCCGGGTCAACGAGGTGGTGGCCGACCTCTGCGCATGGGAGCAGAAGGAAAATAAGCCTGTGCTCCACATCCACGCCACCGGACAGTACGGCGTGGAGCTGTTCAAAAACCTTGAGAAGGAAAAGGGCTTCGCCCCCGGCGAGAGCCTTGAGGTGAAGGAGTACATCAACAATATGCCCGAGCTGCTGGCCGCTGCCGACCTCGTCATCAGCCGTGCCGGTGCTCTGACGCTGGCCGAGCTGGAAGCCGAGGGCCGTGCCGCCGTCCTCATCCCAAGCCCCAATGTGGCCGAGAACCACCAGTATTACAACGCCATGGAGCTGCAGAAGGCCGGGGCCGCTGTGGTCATCGAGGAAAAGGACCTGACCGGTGAGAAACTCATCTCCACCGTCTCCGGTCTGCTGTCTGAGCCGGGCAAGCTGGCGGCGATGGGTCGGAATGCCCGCAGCCTCTCGGTGGACGACAGCCTCGACCGCATCGTGGACGCCCTGCTCAAACTGGTCAAGACCCCGTGATTGATTCGACGGCCCTCTTGTGATAAAATCAGACGGAAAGGAGGCAGCGCCGCACCATGACCCAGAACCGAAATGACCGCCGTGCCGGGCCGCAGAGCAGCGCCCGGCCCCGCAGGCCGCAGACCCAGAACGGCTCCCACAGAGCCTACGACTGGACACAGGACCGGCGAGCCTCCGCTCCGCAGCGCCGTACCCGGCCGCAGGGCTATCAGGAACAGACGCTGGACTTCTCCGGCGGGGATGGGAGCTTCGAGCACTACGGGGACAACAGCATCCAGTTCCCTCAGCAGACGGCCCGCCGCCCCAACGGCCAGAGCCGGGCAGGACAGGCCCGCCGTCCGGCCCGGCCGCAGGGCCAGAGGCCTCGCCGCCAGAACACACAGCCATATCCCCGCAGCGGCCAGCGGCCCGGCAGCGCACAGAACAATGGCCGCTACCGCCCCACCGAAGCGAACCTTCGCAGCCCGGCCCGGCGGGAGGGCAAAAAGAAGCGCCGCCTGACCCGGGCCGCCATCCGCCGCCGCAGGGCCATCCGCCGCCTGACTGCGCTGGCGCTGCTGCTCTGCGTCATCGGGGTGGGCGTCTACCTCACTGTGACCATGCTTTTCAAGATCAACACCCTGCAGGTGGTGTCCGACGGAGCGGTGGTGAGCGAGGTGGGCGGCTATTCCAGCGCCGAAATTCTGGAAGCGCTGGGAGTCCACGCCGAGGAGAACATCTTCAGCTTCGACCCGGCAGAAAAGTCCGCCGCGCTGGAACGGCAGTTCCCTCTGCTGGAGAACATCCATGTGGAGCGGGATTATCCCAACACGGTGGTGGTGCGGGCCGATGCGGCCACCGCCGCCTACGCCATGCAGACCTCCGGCGGCTGGCTGAGCCTCTCCGCCGGGCTGAAAATTCTGGATAAGACCGCCGCCCAGCCAGAGCTGCCCGTCCTTTACGGCGGCGAGCCGGAGTCTGCAACGCCGGGCGTCCAGCTGGAATTTGCAGCGGATGCGCCGACAGCGTCGGACAGCGCCGCGTCCAGTGAGGCCGCAGCTCCCGCCGATAAGCGCCTCGACTCCCTGAATACCCTGCTGACCGCGCTGGACAGCAGCGGTCTGGGGGCGGACGTTACCCGCATCGAGTTCGAAGACCCCGAGCAGATGGCGTTCCTGTATCAGGGCCGCATCAGCGTCCTTCTGGGCACTTTGAACGAGCTGGACTATAAGCTCCGGCTGGCAAAATACGTCCTGCTGGACGAGGACGGCAAGGGCTGCTCGCCCACCGACACCGGGATGCTGGACCTGAGCCACCTGAGCGCCTCGTCCACCCGCAAATTCCGCTTCGCACAGGGAGAGCCGACTCTGCCCTCGGGCTATATCGCCCCGGTGCAGGCTGAGGCCCCGGCACAGACAGAGCCTCAGCCGGAGGAAGCCTCCGACCCCGAACCTGACACGGAGGGCGCGGACGCCGCGCCTGCCGATGAACCCACTGCCGCAGCGGCAGAACAGCAATAAGGAGCATCTGAACCATGAAACTGGAACAACTGTTGGAGGGCGTGCCCTATACGCTGGTGCAGGGCAGCCTTGAGCTTGACATCGAGGACATCATCTACGACAGCCGCAAGGCGGCCCCGGGGCGGCTCTTCGTCTGCATCGTGGGCACCCAGCGGGACAGCCATGACTATGCCGCCCAGTGCGCGGCCGATGGGGTCACGGCGCTGGTCGTCCAGCACGACATCGACCTCTCTGCCGTCCCCGGCGTCACTGTGCTGAAGGTGGAGAGCAGCCGCTATGCGCTGGCCCTCATGAGCGGCAATCTCTTCGGCAACCCCTCCCGCCGGATGACCATGATCGGCGTCACCGGCACCAAGGGCAAGACCACCACCACCCATATGATCAAGAGCGTGCTGGAGGCCGCAGGCCGCAAGGTGGGCATGATCGGCACCAACGGCATCTACTTCCTCGGCCATCATCAGGAGACGGCCAACACCACCCCCGAGAGCTATGAGCTGCAGAAGACCTTCCGGGAGTTTCTGGACGCGGGCTGCGACACGGCTCTGATGGAGGTGTCCAGTCAGGGCCTCATGATGGACCGCGTGGCGGGCATCCACTACGATGTCGGCGTCTTTACGAATCTCTCGCCCGACCACATCGGCCCCGGCGAGCACAAGACCTTCGAGGAGTACCGCAGCTGGAAGGGACAGCTCTTCCGACGCTGCACCACCGGCGTCGTGAATATCGACGACGAGAACACCGAGGCCCTGCTGGAAGGCCACACCTGCAAGCTGGTGACTTACGGCTGCGATGAAAAGGCCGACTACCGCGCCGGTACGTACCAGCTGCTGCGCACCCACGACTTCCTCGGCGTCCAGTTCCATGTCTCCGGCAAGGACGATATGGACGTCAGGGTCAATATGCCCGGCGAGTTCAGCGTCTACAACGCGCTGGCTGCCCTCACCGTGGGCAAGGTGCTGGGCCTGCCGGATGAGGCCATCCACGAGGGCCTGAGCCGCTGCGTGGTCAAGGGCCGCGTCGAGCTGGTGCCCATCAGCAGGAAGTTCACCATCCTGCTGGACTACGCCCACAACGAGGTCTCCACCGAGAGCCTGCTGACCACCCTGCGGGCCTACAAGCCCCACCGCCTCGTGGTGGTGTTCGGCTGCGGCGGCAACCGCTCCAAGCTGCGCCGCTATGGCATGGGTGAGATCTGCGCCAAGATGGCTGACTTCTCCATCCTCACCGAGGACAACAACCGCTTTGAGAAGGTGGAGGACATCCTCGCCGACATCCGCGTGGGCATGAACAAGGGCAACCCGGACGCAAAGTTCGTGGAGATCCCCGACCGTCTGGATGCACTGCACTACGCAGTGGATCACGCGCAGGAGGGCGACCTGATCGCCGTCATCGGCAAGGGCCACGAGACCTACCGCGACCGTGAGGGCGTCAAGACCCCCTTCCTCGAGCGGGAGCTGCTGGAAGAGTATGCCCAGCAGATCGGTCTCGAATAAAGTGTAATATCTGAGTATAAAAATACCGGCTGTGCAGCTGCACAGCCGGTATTTTTTTGGATTCCGGAGGGAATTAATTCTTTTCCGCCAGCGCCTTCTGGGCCTTTTCCTCAGGGATGAGGTTGGTCATGCTCTTGAGGCTGATACCGATGGTGGAGAGGTTGTGCAGCATGGCCGAAGAGGCAGGCTGCAGGATGCCCAGAGCACCCAGTGCGATGAGGGCAGAGTTGAAGGTCAGCACAAAGCGGTAGTTGGCGCTGACGCGGCGCTGCAGGGAGTTGGCGATGGTCTTGAGGATGACCAGCTCCTCGAGGCTGTCGGCCTTGATGGTCACATCCGCGATCTCGCGGGCGATGGCAGCGCCGGAGTTGATGGCGATGCCGACGTCGGCGGCGGAGAGGGCGGGGGAGTCGTTGATGCCGTCGCCGATCATCACGACGGTGTGGCCCTCGGACTTGGCCTTCTGGACGAAGGCGGCCTTGTCCTCGGGCAGAACTTCGGCGAAGAAGTGGTCCACGCCCACCTGCTTTGCGATGGCGGCGGCGGTGCGCTCGCTGTCGCCGGTCATCATGACCGTGCGGGTGATGCCGAGGCCGCGCAGGGCGCGCAGCACACGGGCGGCTTCCGGGCGGAGCGGGTCGGCGATGCAGATGACGCCGACCAGACGGCCCGAGGCAGCCAGATAGAGGTGGGAGTACTCCGGCTCGAGGTCGTCGAACTTCTGGCGCTCCTCCTCGGGGATGATGCAGTGCTCGTCCTCAAAGACGAAGTGATGGCTGCCGATGACGACCCGGTCGCCGCTGACCCGGCTGGCGATGCCGTGGGCCACGATATATTCCACCTCGGAGTGCATCT
>OICV01000856.1_pt1 | contig 12512 bp, 10 predicted proteins | sample 1581361 | NCBI WGS metagenome assembly OICV01 (sample SAMEA3882551, study PRJEB24775) | human gut metagenome | biome: human-associated habitat; feature: intestine environment; material: feces | place: Netherlands | collected 2009/2010 | reverse complement strand
GCATCTGGTGGCCGGCCTGCTCGAACATGTAGCACATGTCCGAATCGCCGGTCTGCCACAGCGGACCCTTGACGCGAATGACCTCGTCGGGCCACTCCTGCTCAACAAAATCGGTGAACTTCTGCAGGTCGAACGGCTTGCGGCGCGAGTAAACAAAGGTCTCAATGTCGTACTCGAGCACCTCGGGGTCGTCGTGCTCTTCGGGATGCTCCATGGCCTCGATCCAGGCGGCGGAGTTGTAGGCGCGCATAAAGTCGAAGCGGTCGGTATCGAGCAGCTCCTCCATGGGGACCTCGCCGTTTTGGGCCTCGACAATCACGGCGTCCTTCTGCAGGCTGCGCACGATGGCCTTGAGCTCGGCGATTTGTTCAGGCGTGACGGTATCGGTCTTGTTGAGGATCAGCGTGGAGCAGAACTCGATCTGCTGGATGAGCAGGCTTTCGATGTCGTCCTCGTCGATATCATCGGCCAGCAGGTCGCGACCGCCGTTGAACTCGTCGTACATGCGGGCGCAATCGACCACGGCCACGATGTTGTCGAGCGCGAGCTTGGGCTCGCCGCCCACCTTGGCCTCGTCGCAGAAGCTCGAGATGGTGTAGGCGATGGGGATAGGCTCGCAAATGCCCGAAGCCTCGATGATGATGTAGTCGAAGTTGCCCGAATCGGCGATGCCCTGCAGCTGGTTGGCCAGGTCATCCGAAAGCGTGCAGCAGATGCAGCCGTTGGTGAGCGGGATGAGGTCGTCGGTCTCGGAAAGGCCGCCGTCGGCGATAAGGCTGGCGTCGACGTTGATCTCGCCGATATCGTTGACGATCACGGCGGCGCGGATGCCGCCGTCGTTAGCGAGGATGTGGTTGAGCAGCGTGGTCTTGCCGGCACCGAGGTATCCGGTAAGCATGATGATCTTCACGGGTTTGTTGGGCATGTGCCCTCCTTTGTTAGACATGGCTTACAGTTAAATCTTATGCCAAACGCCTGCTCTTATACCCACGCGCCGGCAAATAACACAAGCTACTCCCAGGCTCCCCATACATCGGGGCAATAACCGACGGTGGCCTTTTTGCCGTTGCGCACGATGGGCTCGGCTAGAACCTGCTGGTTCTCGAGCAGCTTGTCGAAGCGCTGGCTAGGGGTGAGGTGCTGGATGAGTGCGAGCTTCTCCTCGTCCTTGGCTTTGGGGTTGAGCAACTTGTCGATACCGCCGACCGCCTGCATCACGCTCGTGAGCTCGCCTTTGCTCATCTCCTTTTCCTTAAGGTCAATAAACTGTACCTTAATGCGGCGCTCCTTAAAATAGCGCTGGGCCTTCTTGGTATCGAAGGACTTCTTGGTGCCGAAGATTTGAATATTCATATATTGTTCCGCCGTTCTAACGAACGGCGGTCACCTCGACGCTGCAAAGCCATCTGATGGCCTTTCAATCGTCGGGCGCGGGCAAAAGCCCAGCGCCCTCCTCTTTCAAGGCACCTTGCCTCATCAGCTGGCTTTTCGCTGACATTGATAGGACATCGAGATGACCACCGCTGGACTTATCGAATGAAGTTGGTCGTTGCGCGATCTGCCTCGGGTGCGTTGATACCGGCGGCCTGTCCTGCCTCGATGCAGCGCAGAAGCCAGGCCATGTTTTTGCCGATGTTTCGCATGGTGGCAAGGCCCTCGGCATCCCCATCGGCGTCGCCGGGCACGCGGCCGAACACGTTGTTCCAGTATGTGGAGGCGACCACGGGCATCTGGTTGATGGTGAAGTACTTGTTGAGCACGTCGAAGGTCGTCGATGTACCGCCGCGACGGGCGACGGCGACGGCAGCGCCCGGCTTGTGTGCAAAGGCCTTGCTGCCGGCATAGAATGCGCGATCGAGTGCCGAGAGGATGCGTCCGCTGGGATGCGCATAGTAGACGGGCGAGCCAAAGACAAAGCCATCTGCCTGCTCGGCGGCAGCGATGAGCTCGTTCACCACGTCATCGTCAAAGGTGCAGCGGCAATCGAGCTTGCCGCACTGACCACAGCCAATGCAGTCGCGAATGGGCTTGGTGCCCAGCTGAAACACCTCGGTATCAATGCCTTCGGCATTGAGTTGCTCGGCGACTTCGGCGAGTGCGCGGGCGGTGTTGCCGTTTGCCTTGGGGCTGCCATTGACCAAAAGAACCTTCATCACAAACTCCCTCTGCTGTCGGTGACTTCTGCAGAGGATTATCGCACGATGGGGGAGGCGGTGTGGGCGCGGTGCTAATCCAGTTTGGTACCTGGCACCTGCACGGCTTTCCCGAGCAACGCTTTAAGCTCGTTCAAAATGGAAACGGGCTGACGGTCGACGCCGTCCAGATGGAGCGTGGCCACGCGAATGGGCGGCTGATATTCAAATGGGCCAAAGAGCACGGGCGAACCCAGGAACCGCTCGATTTCCTCTGCAATCGTATCGGTTTCTTCGGGATCAAAGTCGTCGAAAAGCGCCACGAATGTCGGCCCCGTTGAGCGGAACAGGCGACCCTTGCCGCGCGAGCATTCCATAAGGCAGGCGGCGCTTTCGGCGAGCACGCGGTCGCCTGCATCGAATCCAAAGCGGGCATTGACCTCGGCGATATCGTCGACCTTAATGGCAATAAAGCCTGCCTCGTGCGGCACGTGGCGCATCTCTCCAATAGCGTTGACCAGTGCGTGGACATCGCCCAGGCCCGTTACCGAGTCGGTCGTATCCGCTAGGCTTCGGTTGATGATAATGCCCACATACATGTTGGGCTCGGTATCGGTTCCATCCAAGCGGTAGCCCGTGCAGTCGCAAAGCACGTATTTTCCGGTGGCATCCATTACGCGATACTGCATGTAGTGGAAGTGCCACGTGCCGTTTATCACCATGTCGAGTTCGGCACGTACGTTGTCGCGGTCCTCGGGATGAACGCGGGCAAGCCACATATCGACCGAGTTAAAAGGGTGCTGGGAGGGCAGGTCAAAATCGCGCACGGCGTTGACCGACCATTGCGATTCGCCCGTATCGAGATTGAGGATAAACGGATAGCGCGTCTCGGAGCTCATAGAGATCGCTTGGAATACGCGGTCGTTGCACGGAAGCTGCTCGGCAATTGGGTGCTGCGGCGCGTCATTGTCTTTCGGTTGCTGCACACGATGCATAAGCTTATAGCGATACATCTTGCGATCGGCATCCATCGTCATCTGGCGACGCGTGTCGCCAGCAAGTGGATCGACGCGCGAGCAGCCAAAGCTAAAGCTGCCGATCATGGGCGCCTTGCCACCTGAGCTCGCCTCGATCAGCCTGGTACGTACCTGCTCCAAGCGCTGCTCGAGTTCAATCTCGTTTGCGGAGAGCGAGATGAGCACAAACTCGTCTCCACCGATACGGAGCAGCATCTCATCGTGCTCCATGGTTTCGGAGAGCGTGCGGCAGATGCCCAGAATATAGCGATTGCCTTCGGCGTGGCCAAACCTATCATTGCAATGCTTGAGATGGTCGATGTCAATATAGGCGCAGGTGAAGGGGTCGCCTTTGTGCCAGAGTTGCTCGACGTGACGGTCGAATCCGTTGCGGTTGCCCAAGTTGGTGAGCGGATCGATATAGGCGTTGCGCTCAAGCAGCTGGCGCTCTTGTTGCAGGATGGCATGCGTCTTTTGCAGTTGCTCACCAACGGCGCGTAGCTCAGCAGGCAGCGCGGTAACATCGAGTTCGGCGGTCGAGACGCCGTTCGCAAGTTGCTGAAGATAGGCAATAATCGATTGCTCGCCCAGGCGATATGACTCGTTCATGATGGATAACCTCCTTGGGCGGAACAACGGTTTGTATCATATCCCCAATTCGGTTTGAATTGGGGATATAAGTTAGCCAATGGGGACAAATGCCCCCTTCGGCGGTGGCGTTTTGCGCGCGAGCGTATCAGTTGTTATTGCCACCATCGAGCAATGCCTCAAAATCCTTCGCCGGCATGGGACGGTAGTAGAGGAAGCCCTGAGCGTAGCGGGCGCCCATTTGTCGTAGCATGTTTGCCTGCTCATTTGTCTCGACGCCTTCAACCACGACGGGCAGATGGAGCGACTGCGCCATCTCGAGCATCGATGACACGATCTGCGCGCTGCGGCCTTGATCGCGGTCGGTGGGCACAAAGGTGCGGTCGAGCGTCACCATAAAGCCGCTTTCCTCGAGTGCGGGGATATGGGTGCACATGCTGTGGACGGCTATTATTCGACAGGCGGTAGCGCGACGATGCGATGTTCGATGAAAATGCGACTGAGACGATATATGTTGACGGGTATACTTGTCCCGGTTTAAAACGCAGGAACGGAGATGGTCGCATGGCACAGCCGGATACGACGCACACGGTGGGGCTTGCGCTCGAGGGAGGCGGCTACCGCGGTATGTATACGGCGGGCGTGCTCGACGTTTGGATGGAGCACGGTTTGACCTGCGACCATATGGTGGGTGTCTCGGCGGGCGCGGCGTTTGGCTACAACTTTAAATCGCGCCAGATCGGCCGTGCCATTCGCTATAACAAGGCCTATTGTGCCGATAAGCGCTATGCGGGTGTAGCAAGCTGGCTGCGGACCGGCGATATGTTCAATGCCGATTTTGCCTATCACGAGGTGCCTATCGAGCGCGATCCCATTGACTTGGAGGCGTATCGCGCCTGTCCCATGCGGTTTACGTGCGTGTGCACCGATATCGAGACGGGCAAGGCCGTCTACCACGACCTGCCCTATGGCGACGAGCGGGATATCGAGTGGATCCGGGCATCGTCGGCGATTCCTGTGGCGACGCGTCCCGTTGCTATTGACGGGCATAAGTATCTGGATGGTGGCGTGGCTGATTCTATTCCCAGTGCATGGCTGTTTGCGCAGGGGTATGACCGCAATATCGTGGTACTCACGCAGCCGGCGGGCTTTGTGAAGCAGCCCAACAGCGTGATGCCCATGCTGCGTCGCGTGTTCCGTCACTACCCGGAGTTTGTCGCAGCGCTTGAGCATCGGCATGAGGTTTACAATGCCACGCTCGATGACCTGGCACGTCGTGAGGCCGCCGGCGATATCTTTGTGGTGCGTCCGAGCGAATCGGTGAAGGTGCCGTCGCTATGCCGCGAGCCCGATGAGCTCGAGCGCATCTACCAGATCGGCCGTCGCGATGCGGGGGCAACCTTGCCCGCGCTGGAAGCGTATCTGGCGGGGTAAGGGTCGCATGCGGAAAGCGCATCCCGGAATGGAGGTCTAAACTGGGATGCGCTTTCCATTGCTGAAGATATGAGGTTGCGAATAAGCTGCTCGGCCTATGCCTGCTGCCAGGTGTCGACGAGCTCCTTGGCGGCGGCGTAGGGGTCGTCGGCACTGCAGACGGCGCTCACCACAAAGAAGCCATCGACGCCGGTGGCCTTGAGCTGCGGCAGGTCGGCTGTCTTGACGCCGCCGCCCACCACGATGGGCACGGGGCTTGCCGCGTGGAGGGCGGCCAGGTCCTCAAAGCTCTTGGTGATGATGGAGCCATCGGCTGCGCGTCCGCAATCGCGCTTGGTCTCGGTCTCGTGGAGCGGGCCGATGCCCAGGTAGTCGACTAGGCTCATGTCGGCGGTCTTGACGTACTCGAGCATCTCCTCGCAACGGGCGGAAAGGCCCACGATGGCGTCGGGGCCCAGCAACTTGCGACAGACCTCGACGGGAATATCGCTCTGGCCCACGTGCACGCCGTCGACGGCAATACCCTGCTCGCGCGCGGCGAGTACGCAGTCAAGGCGGTCGTCGATTAACAGGGCGACCTGACCGGTCTTGCCAGCCTGTGCGATTGCCCGCGCGGCGTCGCCGGTCAGCGCAATGATCTCGCGGGCACTTGCCACCTTAGAGCGCACCTGGATGCAGGTAAAGCCGGCGTCGAGCGCCTGGGCCACTACATCGCCCACGGGGCGCCCGAGCGTGTTTTCGGGGCCGAGTACCAGATAGGCCGAGATATCAAGGTTGTCGCGGATGCTCATCGTGCTTCCTCCTGCTTTTTGATCTGTGCTTCCATGCGCTCGAGTTTGCCGGTCATGGTGTCGGTAAATCCGGGCCGAATATCGGCTTTGAGCACGACTTCGGTGCGGATGCCCTTGCTCGCCAACACAAAGGTTGCGTCGCGCACGACCTGCATGACCTCGTCCCAGTCGCCCTCGATTTCGGTGAACATCGAGGTGGTGTGGTTGGGAAGGCCGCTCTCGCGAATGACGCGCACGACCTCGGCGACCTCGGCGGAGAGTTCATCGCCGGTGCCGCATGGGGCGATGGCCACGGCGACGAGCGTGTTCATGCCGGCATTGGTTACGGGCTCGGACATGGCTTATGCCTCCTCGAGCTCGAGTCGGTTATCGGCGATGTCTTGGGCGGTCGCGCGGTAGAGCTCGTCGATAAAGGCGACCTTAAAGCTTGCCGGGGCGTCGGCGACAGCGGCGGCACGCGTGCCGGCAACGTTGTAGACGGCGGTGCCGCAGATGGCTGCCGTAAACGGGTCGGCGGCACAGGCGTACACGGCCAGCACGCCGCCCTGCGAACAGCCGCAGCCGGTGATTTTGGACATGAGCGGGCTGCCGCCGTGGGACTTGGCCACCGTCGTGCCGTCGGTGATCAGGTCGACTTCGCCCGAGACCACAACGGCGCCACCGGTGTGGCGAGCGAGCGCCACGGCGGCATCGCGGGCGGCGTCGACCGTGTCGGTGGTATCGACACCGCGTACGCGGCTCAGATCAGCCGCCTCGCCCTCAAGACCCCACAGGCCGGCGAGTGCGATGATCTCGGAGGCGTTGCCGCGCACGATGGCGGGCTTGTACTGCTTGAGCTCGTTTACCAACTGGGTGCGCAGGCTGCCGATGCCCAAGCCCACTGGATCGAGCACCCAGGGCTTGCCGGCGTCGTGTGCCGCCTTGGCCGCGCGGGGAATTGTCTGCTCGTAGATGGGGAAGAGCGTGCCCATATTGAGATAGATGGCGCCGCCGCCGGCAACGAGTGCCTCGCCCTCGTCGGGCAGATAGACCATGGCGGCCGATCCGCCCACGGCGAGCTGCGCGTTGGCGACAAAGTCGATCGTCACCGTGTTGGTGATGGAGCCGGCCATCGGATTGGTGGCGCGAATCTCCTCTACGGCCTTGACCACATTTTGCTTAAGCTGTTCCGAATCAATCACTGCACATGCCTCCTTGGCATAGAAAAGGGGCGCTGTGCATAGACAGCGCCCCTGTAAAGGCGGCATGCTCCCTACGCCAGCATTAACTGACAGGTTCAAAGGATTGGGCCCCATGCCCTCTCAGCCTCGTGGTTTGCACCGCCGGCACTCCCGCATCGAATCTGTTGCTCCCTATACTAGCGCACCTGCCAAAAAGGGACAGGTTTATTTTGGCAGGTCGTTACAATAGGTAGGACCGATACGAATGGGGGACCTTATGATTAAACTTGTGCTGACCGATATGGACGATACGCTGATTCCAGCCGGGCATGACGGCGCTAGCGACTACGCCATCGAGGGCATTCATGCCATGCAGGCGGCGGGTCTGCACTTTGGCCCCGTTTCGGGTCGCCAGCCGTCCGCGATGGGTTGGATGTTCAAAAATCGTTCCGAGTGCTTTTCGACTGGCGCGTTCTGTAACGGACAGGTCGTGTTTGTGGACGGCGAGGCGGTAGCCTCGCATGCGACCGGCAACGCCGCCCTTATGCGTTTGGCTGACTACTTGGAGCAAGAGACCGACGATACGTACCTGAAGGTCTACAGCCTGGGTGATGATTTTTGGGACAACGATGCCTATTGCGTGACGAGCGATCCCGAGCGCGTGCGTCGCGCCATGGAGTCGGGCGGCAACGCGTGGCTCAAAGGCGAAGAGGCCCCGTGCCGTCCCGTCGTCGATGAGACGCCGGTGTTTAAGGCGAATATCTGGAGTGCCCGTTCACGTGAGGAGCTCGCGGAGCTACGCGAGCGCGTTGCTGCTGAGGTGCCGGAACTCTCGCTTGTGTTTCCCAACAACCGTGTGCGCCTGTTTGACATCCTTCCGGCCGGTTGGGACAAGGGCTGCGCTGCGCTGGAGCTGGCGCGCGCTTTGGGCCTGACGCCCGATGAGGTGGCCGTATTTGGCGATTCCGATAACGATTTGCCCATGATCGATGCCGTTCCCAACTCCGTTGCAGTCGCCAATGCCAATGAGGCCGTCACGGCTGCCGCGCGCTGGCATATCGGCGCCGCGGCAGATGATGCGGTCGCCGGGGCTCTGCATCAGATTGCCGCCTGCGCCGCGACGGGGGAGATGCCGCCGTTTATGCGTCAGGAGGGTGCAGCCGACGCGAATTTCGCGAACAGCTAAGGAGACAGCCATGAAGCTCCAGCAGCTCAGATATGTCGTCAAAGTTGCCGAATGCGGCAGCATCACCGAGGCCTCGCGCCGGCTCTTTGTGTCGCAGCCTTCGATTACCGCATCGATCCGCGATCTCGAAAACGAGATGGGTGTGCATATCTTTGAGCGCACCAACAAGGGCGTCATTGTGTCCGAAGAGGGCGAGACCTTCTTGGGCTACGCGCGCCAGGTACTCGACCAGGCCGACCTACTCGAGGGCAAGTACAAGGGCGCATCCGAGCAGGTGCCGCACTTTAGTGTGAGCTGCCAGCATTATTCCTTTGCCGTCAACGCGTTTGTTGATGTGATCCGCGAGTTCGATGCCGCGCGTTACGACTTTACCCTGCGCGAGGAACAGACTCACGAGATTATCGAGGACGTCGCGCATATGAAAAGCGAGCTCGGCATCCTGTATCTGTCGGAGCACAATCGCGAGGTCATCGAGCGCATGCTCGCCGCCAACGAGCTCGTATTCGAGGGACTCTTCTGCGCCGCGCCGCATGTCTTTGTATGCGCCGACCATCCACTGGCGGACCGCGCCAGCGTGACGCTCGAAGATCTCGAGGACTATCCGTTTTTGTCCTACGAGCAGGGCAGCTACAACTCGTTTTACTATTCCGAGGAACTGACCTCGACCTTTGAGCGCCGCAAGAATATCCGCGTGCGTGATCGTGCGACGCTGTTCAACCTGGCCATGGGCCTTAACGGCTACACGGTGTGTTCGGGCGTGATCAGCCATGAACTTAACGGCCCCGGTATTATCTCGATTCCGCTCGATGTAGACGAGTACATGGAGATTGGCATCATCACGCGCAAGAACACGACGCTTACGCGCTACGGTCGGGCCTATATCGACGCGATTCGTCAGCATATCTAGGCTGCTGTGCTCCGCACGGTTCAAGTCTCTTTATGACAGTCCAGACTGATATAGGAAACATCTATATCAAACTGTTATAAACGTATATTTTACGATGGTCATATGAGCGCTCATACTCTGTCCCAGTAAAGCAACCAATGCAAAGGGAGATATCTATGAGCACTTCGATTCAACCGAACGCGCCGTTTCGCGCCGATATCGTCGGCAGCTTTCTTCGTCCGCAGGCTGTAAAGGACGCCCGTGCCGCCTATGTCGCGGGTAAACTCGACGCTTCCGGCCTTAAGGCCGTCGAGGACGATGCCATTCGCGATTTGGTGGCCAAGCAGAAGGCCGCCGGCCTGCAGGTGATCACCGATGGCGAGTTCCGCCGCAGCTACTGGCACCTCGATTTTATGTGGGGCCTTAACGGCATTGAGCGCCGCACCTCACGCACGGGTTATATGTTCCATGACGAGGAGACGACGGCCGACACCGCCGTGGTTACCGGTCCCATTAGCGGCGAGAACCACCCGTTCGTCGAGCATTTTAAGTTCGTTAAGGCGCTTGAGGAGGAGGGCCAGGTCGCACGCCAGACCATTCCGGCGCCGATCCAGACGTTCTCTGAGGTCACGCTCGATCGCTGCGACGGCCAGCAGGAGAGCCTGCGCGCTGTCTATAAGACCGATGAGGAGCTTGCCGATGCCATTGCAGCCGCTTATCGCACGGTGATCGCCGACCTGTACGCAGCAGGCTGCCGCAACATCCAGTTTGATGACTGCACCTGGGGCATCTACTGCGATACCGATTTTGTCGCCAAAACCGGCATGAGCCCGGTCGACCTGCAAAAGGTAAGCGAGCTGGGCGTGGCGCTCAACAACGCCGCCATCGAGGGCAAGCCCGACGATTTGGTCATCAACACGCACGTGTGCCGCGGCAACTACCACTCCACCTACGCTTTTGAAGGCGGCTACGACCCTATCGCTCCGTATCTGTTCGCACATGAGAATGTCGATGCGTTCTATCTGGAGTTCGACACGCCGCGCGCCGGCGGCTTTGAGCCGCTCAAGTACGTCGCTCCCGGCAAGAAGGTCGTGCTGGGCTTGGTAACCACCAAGGCGGCAGAGCTCGAGAACGAGGATGTTATCGTCGAGCGCATCCGCGAAGCCGCTAAGTACGTGCCGCTCGAGAATCTGTACCTGTCGCCCCAGTGCGGCTTTGCCAGCTGCGAGATTGGCAACAAGCTGACCGAGGACGAGCAATGGGCGAAGATCGCGCTGGTCAAGCGTATTGCCGAGCGTGTCTGGAAGTAGCAGTAGCGTTCGCAGGTGACGGCGCGTGCGAGACATGGCGTATCGCGTACAATGGTTCGGATCGTATCGTTCGGGCAGGTTATCCGATATGCCCGATCGCCCTTCCATTCGAAAGGACTCCCATGTCCCAGTCTTCGACGCCCGTTGCCGCCGATGTCATCTACGACGCATCGTCGCTCGGCCGCCCGCGCATGTTCCTGCTCGGCCTACAGCACCTGTTTGCCATGTTTGGCGCCACCGTGCTGGTGCCCGTGCTCACCGGTCTCTCGGTTTCGGCGACGCTTTTGTTTGCCGGCTTGGGCACGCTGCTGTTCCACTTCCTGTCGCGCGGTAAGGTGCCGGCATTCCTGGGGTCGTCGTTTGCCTTTATCGCAGGTTATGCCGCCATCGCGCCCAACGGCGAGACCGAGCTTTTGCCCTACGCCTGCCTGGGCGTAGCCTGCGCCGGCCTGCTTTATCCGGTGCTTGTGGCGCTCTTCTGCGCCTTTGGCGCCAAGCGCGTCATGCGCTTCTTTCCGCCGGTAGTGACGGGCCCCATCGTCATTTCGATCGGTCTGATCCTGGCAAGCTCCGCCATTGCCAACTGCCAGACCAATTGGCTTGTCGCCGTTATCGCTGTTGCAGTGATCGTCATCTGCAACATCTGGGGCCGCGGCATGGTCAAAATCGTGCCGATCCTGCTGGGCGTCGTGGTGAGCTATGCCGTTGCGGCTGCGTTGGGTGAGGTCGACTTCTCTGGCGTCGCAGCTGCCCCCTGGGTTGGCTTGCCCGTCGTGTGGGACAACACCGTGTTTGCGCTCTTTGGACCGCAGTTCGATAGCGGTCTTGCCACGACGGCCATCATCACCATCATGCCGCTGGCCTTTGCAACTATGATCGAGCATATTGGCGATATCTCCGCCATTGGCTCTACCTGCGAACGCAATTACATTGCCGATCCCGGTCTGCACCGTACCTTGCTCGGCGATGGCCTGGCGACCATCTTGGCATCGCTTTTTGGCGCCCCCGCCAATACGACGTATGGCGAGAACACCGGCGTGCTTGCCCTGACGCGCGTGTTCGACCCGCGCGTGATTCGCATTGCCGCGTGCTGCGCCATCGTGCTTTCGTTCTGTCCCAAGTTCGCTGCCGTGATCGCCGCCATGCCGGCATGCGTTATCGGCGGCGTGTCGCTCGTGCTCTACGGCATGATCAGCGCCGTGGGCGTTCGCAACCTTATCGAAAACCAGGTTGATTTCCAGAACAACCGCAATGTGCTGGTTGCGGCTTTGGTGCTCGTGCTTTCGCTCGGCATTGCCTACAGTACCGCCGGTGCCATCGTGCTGGAGCTGGGCGGCGTGACGATTTCGCTTTCGGGCCTTGCCGTGGGCTCGCTGGTGGGCATTGTGCTCAACGCCATCCTGCCCGGTAATGACTTTGAGTTCGATACTTCCGAGCTTGAGGAGACTGCTGAATAGTAGCTGCGTTCAGCCAAATTAAAAATGGCGTCCATGCGCATGTACGCGTGGACGCCATTTTTAATGCGTCAGTATCCAGTGGATGCCGCGCGCCATGCGCAGGTCAGTTTGGGCAAAATGATTGCCGGGGTTGAGCTCCAGCGTTGTTGGGATGTCGCGCTCGATAAACAGCTCTTCCATCGCGCGCGTATCGTCGAGTACGTGCCGCATCATGCGGTTGGGCGTCTTGGTTTCCTTTTTACCGAGCGACAGATAGGCGGCGTCGGGCGTAGCCGTCATCGTGCGCTCGCGCGCGTAGTCGATAAAGCCGGGGAACCACAGCGACCCCGATGCACTCGCTGCGCGCTCAAAGACATCTGTTTGCCAAAGTGCCCACAGTGCAAAAAGACCCGCCAACGAGTAGCCGGCAACGCCGCGCCAGGCAGGCGGTTGCGGGAGCGATGATTCGGCCTGGGGGATTATCTGCTTCAACAACTCGTCAAGAAAACCAGCAGCCTGTCCGCCAAAGGGCTCGCTATCGCGTACGGTACCATCGCATGCCCAGGGGCTCAG
>OICV01000852.1_pt1 | contig 12592 bp, 10 predicted proteins | sample 1581361 | NCBI WGS metagenome assembly OICV01 (sample SAMEA3882551, study PRJEB24775) | human gut metagenome | biome: human-associated habitat; feature: intestine environment; material: feces | place: Netherlands | collected 2009/2010 | reverse complement strand
TGGCCCTCTGATTAAAAGTCAGATGCTCTACCGGCTGAGCTACGAGCGCATATTTCCGCAGTGAACATACTGCCGAATAATATTACCACAACTTGCGCAAAAATGCAAGGGTTCCCGGGCAAAAAGGCGCAAAAAGCTCCTGCATCGGTGTGGGCTTCCGCTTTTTATCCGCGCGGCAGATCGAAGATGCTCCGGTGTCGGCAGCGGAAGGGGCTTCATCCCGATAACTTCCTCTTTACAAACCCGGCAAGAATCGTTACAATCAAATCAAATCCGTCTGCAGTGCGCTGCGTTTTACTGCCCGGCAGTGTGCGCCCCGCCGCGCTGCACCCGCAAACTTTTTTCCGGCTTTGGCATTCTGCCGGGCCGCGCCGATACGTTTTTTGCAGGAGGTTTTTCCTATGAAGATCACTCGCCGTACTGTTCTTCGCCTGACCGGTGCCGCTGCCGCTTCGCTGGCGCTTTCCAGCTGCAGTGCTTCCGGCAGTGCCATTCTGGGCAGCAATTTTTCCAGCTGGCTCCAGCAGACACTGGGCATAGATGGCCGTCTTGATGGCCTCGCAGACCACGCCGGGGGCGTAGTAGAAGCCCAGATACATATCGCGGGGCGTCTCGAGGGTGCAGCCCAGCTCTTTGCCGAGGCCGGGGGCGTTCAAACGGTAGGCGCACAGCTCCACGAGTTCTTTCCGGCCTGCGATGTAGCCGCCGGTGGGGGCGATGCCGCCGCCGGGGTTCTTGATGAGGCTGCCCACCACGAGGTCGGCACCGGCCTGACAGGGTTCCTCTTTCTGGGTGAACTCGCCATAGCAGTTGTCCACAAAGACGATGATGTCGGGGTTGGCGGCGCGGGCGGTGTCAGCGACCCTGCGGATGGTGTCGAGGTCGAAGGCGTTGCGCTGCAGATAGCCGCGGCTGCGCTGGATGTGGCACACCTTCGCGCCCGGGGCCTTCTGGGCGATCAGCTCATAGTCCGGGGTGAAGTCCGCCTTCAGCGGCGCTTCGTCGTACCGGATGCCGTAGTCCATCAGGGTGCCGGTGCCCTTGCCCTTGCCGTCCAGACCGATCACGCCCTCCAGCGTATCGTAGGGGCGGCCGGTAGCGGCCAGCAGGGTATCCCCTGCCCGCAGCAGACCGAACAATGCCACCGCCAGCGTGTGGGTGCCGCTCTGGAACTGGCTGCGCACCAGCGCATCCTCCGCGCCCATCACCTCGGCAAAGATCTGCTCGAGCTTGGCGCGGCCGCTGTCCCACAGGCCGTAGCCGGTGGTGCCTAGCATATCGGTGGAGGACATCTGGGTGTCCGCAAAGGCTTTCAGCATCTTGAGCTGGTTGTAATCGCGGATGTCCTCCATCTGCTTGAAGTAGGGCTGGCAAAGCGCAAGGGCCTTTTCGTCCAGCGCCAGCACCTCGGGCTTATAATCAAAAAAGTGGTTCAGAATCGACATTATAACGTGATAGTTCCTTCCTGTTATTTTTGGGTTCTTTGTGCAAGAAGCTTTAGGCTTTCTCAGGCACATAGCGGGCGTACTCTGCCTGTTTTGCAAAGCCAAGGCGGGTATAAAACCGCACCCGCTCCGGCGCGCAGAGGAACACCGGACGCAGACCCTCGGCGGCAAGGCTGTTTGCCATTTCCACAATGAGCCGCCCGCCGATGCCCTTGCCCCGCAGCGGCTCAGCGGTCTGCCCGCAGGCCATGTAGGCTTGCCCGTTGCACAGGGCATAAGCACCCACGGTGCAAACGACTGTACTCCCCTGCTCCAGCGTCCATGCCACTGCCCTGCCCCGGATGCGCTTTGTGCACAGTTCTGAGTAAAAGTCTGCCTGCCGGGTGAGGTCTGCAGGGTAAAGCGCTTCTGCCACCCGGGCGGCGGGTGCTTCCCGGCAGAGGGACAGCTGCGTCCACAAAGCCTCGTCCACGGCGGGCAGGGGCAGCGGCCCAGCCTGCGGCAACCCGAACACGGTCAGCGTTTCCTCCTTGTGCCAGCCGTCCGGCGGCGGGCAGACAGTCTCGTCCAGAATGGCGCTCTCGCACCCGCAGAAGGACAAAAAGCCTGCCAGCTCTGCGGGGTTTGCGTGCCCGGCCAGCCATGCCGTGCTGCCGCCCACATCCAGCGCCAGCGTCGGCCCGGCGAAGAAGCGGCCCGGCCGGCTTTTGCCGAAGAGCGAGAGCGCCAGCGGCATCGTCGCCCCAAGACAGAGCTTTTCCCGGCAGGCGTTGAAAAACCGCTGCCGCTGGCGGGGCGTTTTGACCTGTGCGATCACTTGAGGGCGTTGACGATCTTCTTGAACTCGCGGCCGCGCACCTCAAAGTTGGGGTAGAGGTCAAAGGAAGCGCTGGCCGGCGAGAGGATGATGATGTCGCCGGGCTTTGCGCAGGCGCGGGCCAGCTCCACGGCGTGCTGCATATTGTCGGCGTGCCGGATGGGCAGCTCAGCCTCGTTGAAGTTCGGGTCCTCGCGCACAGCCTTCTCGATGCGGGGGCCGGTGGCACCCATCAGCACCAGATCCTTGACATGGGCGGTGATCTCCGGGGCCAGCGGCTCATAGGGGATATGCTTATCGTAGCCGCCTGCGATGAGGATGACCTTCTGGTCGAAGCTGCGCAGACCGGCGATGGTGCGGGTGGGGCTTGTGCCGATGGAGTCATTGTAATAGGTGACGCCGTCCAGCACCCGCACCGGCTCGATGCGGTGCTCCACGCCGGTGAAGCTGCTGCCCACCAGCTGGATGGCCTCCACAGGCACCTCGCCCCAGACGGCTGCGGCAGCGGCCAGCAGGTTCTCGATGTTGTGCAGACCCCGCAGCTTCACGTCCTTCTGGGCGAGGAAGGGGGTCACGACGCCGTTCTCGGCCATGCAGAGCATCCCGTCGTCCCGCAGGAATGCGCCGTTGTCCGTCTCGTGCAGGCGGGTGAACCAGACCTGTGTGCCCTTGCAGTCCTTCTGCATCGAGCGGCTGATCTCGTTCTCATAGCCCAGCACCGCGCGGCAGGGCTGCTTCTGGTAGAGCAGGATGTTCCGCTTTGCGTCGATGTACTCCTGCATATCCTTGTGGTGGTCGAGGTGGTTGGGGGTCACGTTGGTGACCACCGCGATGTCGGGGCTTTGGTGCATACTGATGAGCTGGAAGCTGGACAGCTCCACCACCGCCACATCGTCGGGGCTGACCTCAGGCAGCATGGGCAGCAGGGCTGCGCCGATGTTGCCGCCCAGATGCACCCTGCGGCCTGCGGCCTCATAGAACTTGGAAATGAGGGTGGTGGTGGTGGTCTTGCCGTCCGAGCCGGTCACGGCCACGATCTCGCAGGGGCAGAACTGGAAGAACAGCTCCACCTCGCTCGTGACCATCGTGCCCGCAGTCATCGCGTCCTGCAGCGGCTTCTCAAAATAGCCCACGAAGCCCGGGGTGCGCATGATGATGTCCTGCCCCTTGAAGCCGTCGAGATAGTTCTCACCGAGGCTCAGGCGGATGCCCAGCTCCTTGATGGTGGCGGCGTAGTCGCCGAACTCCTCCACGCTCTTTTTCTGGTCACAGAGCGTGACCTGCGCCCCCAGCTCCACGAACTCCCGGATGAGCGTCTTATGGCTGACGCCCGCGCCGATAAAGGCAACTTTCTTGCCCTTGATGAGGTTTGCAAGCTCCTGCTGTTCCTTCTGCATAAAAAAGGCCCTCCTCTATAAATATAAATATATTACGATCGTCCCCCGCCGCACGCCGCCGCAGGAGAAAATTCATTGCCGTCCTCCATTATAGACCATTTGTGCCCGCTTGGCAACGGAAAACCCCAAACCTTGGAACAAAATGTCCGCCCAAATCAACAAAATGTCGATTGTCTTTTCGTTTCGTTTCTGCTACACTTAGTATAACTCTGATTTTTGGCGCAGCATCAGCAGCATTGCGCCCCATCGACCGCAGAGTCTCCCTGCGCCCGGCCGGGTGCAGGCCGATCTTTGAACCTGCTTTTTATGACAAACAGGGCCACCGGCCCGGAAGGATGCATTTCTTGAGACAGTTTCGCCTTATCGCAGCCCTGCTGGCTGCGTTTTTTGTCCTGAGCCTCACCGCCTGCGGCTCCGGCTCCAACAGCTTTACATGGTTCGTGGATTCCATCCCCGCGAACCTCGACCCACAGGTGGCCTCCAGCGCCGCCGACGTCATCGCCTGCGAGAACCTCTACAGCGGCCTCGTCCGCCGCACGCCGGACGGCCAGCTGGCCCCCGAGCTGTGCGAACGGTGGGAGGTGTCCGCCGACCAGCGCACCTATACATTTTATTTGAAAGACGGCCTGACCTATACCGCCGCAAAGGGCAGCGCCACCGACTACGCCATCACTGCCGAGGACTTCGCCTTTGCGTTCCGGCGGATGTTCCTTCCCGGAACAAATTCTCCCTATGCCGTGGAGTTTTCCGTCCTCGAGAACAGCGCCGCCGTGCTGGCCGGGCAGATGCCCGCAAGTGCGCTGGGCGTCTCTGCCCCCGAGCCTCTGCAGCTGGTGTTCCGCCTCTCCACTCCCGACGAGACCTTCCTTTCCAAGCTGACGCTGCCCGGCGCGATGCCCTGCGACGAGGAGTTCTTCAACAGCACCCGGGGCACTTACGGCCTGACCAGCGCCTCCACCCTCTCCAGCGGCAGCTTCTACCTCTACAACTGGACGTCCGGCGGCCTCTTCCTTCGCCGGGCCGCCTCCGGGGAGCAGATCGACAGCCTGCGCCTTGTGGAAAACACCAACAACTCCGGCCAGTCCGCCGAGGAGCTTATCCGCAACGAGAAGTGCACCGCCGCCCTCGACGACAGCGGTACCCCTACCTCGCTCCAGAGCGTGACCTACTCCGACACCACATGGTCGCTGCTCTTCAACTGCAATTCCATCTTCGCCTCCACCGAGCTGCGGCAGGCGCTGGCCAGCGCTGCGGTCTCGGCGGTGGAAGTACCAGACGGCGGGCTGTTCGCGGAGGCCAAGGGCCTCATCCCCGACGGCCTGACTGTGGACGGCATCGACTACCGGCAGGCGGCAGGCGATGTCCTCCCGGCCCTCGGCGACCCCCGCAGCCTCTACATCGTCGCCCGGGACGGCGGCATCTCCCCCGCAGACTTTGGCCGCATCTCCCTGCTTCTGCCCTCCGGCAGCGGCCTCAGCGACGCCGCCGAGCAGATCAACAGCGCATGGCAAAAGGAATTTTCCCTCTTCTTCTCGGTAGAGGAGGTGGAGCCGGAGGAGTTCCAGAAGCGGCTCGAAAGCGGCGATTACACCATCGCGCTGGCCCCTGTACAGGCCGAGGGCGGCAGCGTCTACGCCGCACTGGCCCAGTTCTCCCCCACCGGCGGCGGGCTGACCGGCTACAGCGACACTCTCTACACCACCCAGCTCTCGGCCAGCGCCACAGCCACCGGCAGCACCCGCTGCTCTCTGCTGGCCGCCTGTGAGCGCCAGCTGCTTGAGCAGGCCGTGGCCGTTCCCCTCTTCACCCAGCAGAAGCGCCTGCTCCTCGCCAACGGCATCAAAGGGCTGGTCTTCGACCCCTTCGGCCCGGTACTGGATGTGACCTACGCGACAAAGAGCTGACCGCTCTCAGCATACTATCCCGATAACACCAAAGACGCCCGGCGGGGGATACCGCCGGGCGTCTTTGGCATTGACAGAACAATGATGGGAAAATAATTGGGAAATGGGAAATTGGATTAGGGCTTGATGATTCATGCGGCCTTTGCCGGGGCAAAGACCAGAGCCTTCTTGCGGCGGTTCTGCATCGAACGGACCACGCAGCTCAACGTGAAGTTGATGACGAAGTAGATGACACAGGCCGCACCGAACAGCACCATGACGTCGGAGACGTTCACCGTGCCAAGGCCGTTGTAGGTGCCTGCGGCGCTCAACAGCTGACGGATGCGGGCCATCAGCTCGATGGTGGCCACATTGGCCAGATAAGAAGAGTCCTTGATGGTGGTGATGACCTGACTGAGCAGGGTGGGCACGATGTTGCGGTAGGCCTGCGGCAGGACGATGTACAGCAGCACCTCAACGGTGTTGAAGCCCTGTGCATAACCGGCCTCGAACTGGCCCTTGGACACGCCATTCAGGCCGCCGCGGACGATCTCGGCGATGACGGAGGAGTTGAAGAGGATGAGGGCCAGAGCAGCCTTGAACAGCAGTTTCATCTCCACACTGGTCAGGCCGAACATCTTCCGGGCGAAGAAGTCCGGGCAGGGGCAGAACACGACGCAGATGAAGATCCAGAGCAGGTAGGGCGTGTTGCGGAACAGCTCGATATAAGCCGTGGCGAACCAGCCGAGGATGCGGGACGGGCCTTTCTTGCAGTAGGTGCGGGCCAGCGCCAGCAGAGAGCCGACGATGAGGCCCATGATGACACCCAGCACCGAGATGATGCAGGTGAAGGCCACACCCCGCAGCAGGTAGAGCATGACGCCCTGCTTCGTGAGGATGGAAAGGCTTGCAGCAAGCGTTTTCATATCAGGCAGCCTCCTTCAGCTCCACTTTCTTGTTGGCGGTCTTGAGGTTTGCGTTCACGCTGCCCTTGCGCTCCTTGAGGGAGGCTTCCCAGCGGGCTGCCAGCGTGGACAGCGGGAAGCAGACCACAAAGAAGATGACGCCGCAGACGATATAAGCGGGGGCGTATGCGCCGCCGGTGGAAGCACCGGTGACGAAGCTGTAGGTCACGCTGATGAGGTCAGCACCGCCCACGATGTAGAGGCAGGAGGTATTCTTGAAGAGGTTCACCACCTGATTGACCATCGGAGGGAGCATCACGGGGATGCTCTGGGGCAGGATGATGTAGCCCATCCGCTGCAGATAGCTGAAGCCCTGTGCCTGTGCGGCCTCGAACTGGCCCTTGGGGACCGACTCGATGGCGGCGCGGACGACCTCGCCCATGTAAGCGCCGGTGTAGACGCCCAGCGCGATAATGCCGGTGCGGATGACGCCGAGGCTCACGCCTGCAAAGGCCAGCGCATAATACAGGAAACAAAGCTGTAGCAACAGCGGGGTGTTCTGGACGAACTCGACATAGATGCGGGCGACGATGCGCAGCGGCTTATTGCCGCTGGTGGACATCAGACCCAGCGCAGCACCGATGATAAAGGCCAGCGCCAGTGCGCAGACAGCCGTCTGCAGCGTGTTGCCCAGACCCAGCAGAAAGCTCTCCCGATGTGTCCAGACGGTGGACCAGGAATCCAATGAAAACAAGCCAGACATGGCAAGCGCTCCTTTCCCTACACTCTCTTTGTTCTGGAAGATCCGGGTTTAGCCCAGACCGTTGTCTTTGATGAGCTGATCAATGGTGCCATCGGCCAGCCAGCCCTTGATGAGGTCGTCGCACACCGTGGAGAAGTCGCTGCCCTTCTTGGTAGCGACGCCGTACTCCTGCGGGCTGAACTCGGCGTCAATGTAGCTGCGGCCTTCGGTCTTGTAGATGGCGAGGATGGACTTATCGACGCAGAAGCCCTGCACCTCGCCTGCGCTCAGTGCGGTGCTGATGGCGGGATAGTCGTCGTACTGACGGAAGGAGATGCCGTCCTTCCAAGTGTCGGCGTTGAAGGTGTCGGCATCGAAGTTTGCACCGTCCAGCACGCCCTCGTCGATCATGGCCTTGACCAGTGCACGGGCGGAGGTAGAGCCGGAGGAGACGCCCACGACCTTGTCCTTCAGGTCAGCCAGACCCTTGATGCCGGTGGAATCCTCCACCAGAACGGAGACGTAGTCAGTGTAGTAGGGGGTGGAGAAGTCCCAAGTCTTCTTGCGCTCCTCGGTGATGGTGAAGGTGGCCAGAACAGCGTCGATGTCGCCGGAGTCCAGCAGCTCGCCACGGGTGGCGGCGGTAACGGTGGTGAACTCCACGTCCACACCGAGGTGCTCTGCGATCATCTCTGCAAGGCTGTCCTCGAGACCGGTGTACTCACCGGTGAGGGTATCCTGAAAGCTGAAGCCCTGCACGGCATTCTTGACGCCGACCTTCAGGACGCCGCGGTCCACGATGGCCTGCGTGTCAGCGCCCAGCGCTGCGGCAGAGGCGGCCGTGCTGCCGGCGGCAGAAGATGCCGTAGAGGCTGCGGTAGAGCTTGCGGAGCCGCCGCAGGCGGTCAGGGCAGCAGCAGCGCCCACAAAACCAGTGACCTTCAGGAAATCACGACGCGAGATCTTTTTCATAATAAACCACTCCTCTTTGTTTTTTCGGCCCGAGCGGCTTTCCCTGTCCGCTCCGAAACGGCCTGTTATCAACAACGGCGTCTCACCACAACTTGTGAGTCCCTGCCGTGTCAACCTTTGTGATGTTCGTCCTCAGCGGACGATCTTGCTCAGGAACTGCCGGACGCGCTCGTTCTTGGGGTTGGTGAAGAAGTGCTCCGGCGTGCCCTCCTCCACGATCTGGCCGTCCGCCATAAAGACGATCCGGTCGGCGACATTCCGTGCGAAGCCCATCTCGTGGGTGACGACCACCATCGTGATGTTCTTCTCGTGTGCCAGCCGCACCATGACGTCCAGCACTTCCTGGATCGTCTCCGGGTCGAGGGCCGAGGTCGGCTCGTCGAACAAGATGATCTTGGTCTGTGCGCAGAGGGCACGGGCGATGGCGATGCGCTGCTGCTGACCGCCCGACAGCTGGGTGGGGTAGACATCCGCCTTATCCCGGAGGCCGACGACCTCAAGATAATGATATGCCAGCTCCTCTGCTTCCTCCTTGGTCTTGTGGTGGAGCTTCATGGGAGCCAGCGTCAGGTTCTTGAGCACCGTCATGTGGGGGTAGAGGTTGAACTGCTGGAAGACCATGCTCATGTTGTCGCGGACGATCTTGGTCTTGTTCTTGTTGGTCAGCTCCTGACCGTCGATGTAGACGTGGCCGCTGGTCGGCTCTTCCAGAAAGTTCATGCAGCGGACGGTCGTGGATTTGCCGCTGCCGGACGGTCCGATAATGACCAGCTTTTCTCCCTCGGCCACCTCAAGATTCACATCCTTCAGGACGTGCAGGTCGCCGAAATACTTGTCAACGTGTTCGAGTTTGATCACTGTGATTCCCGCCTTTCCCTATCCTAGTTCTGTCGTCCGTGCTCTAGCGCCACGGACAGCGCATCCAGTGCGGCTTTCCCGGACCGCACACAAAAACGAAAAAACAAAAAAGGCGCAAAGTGAACACGTTCACTTAAGCGCCTTTGCTTTCGTTATCTAAAGTATAGTCTTTTTCCGTTCAACTTTCAATCCATAAAGTGCAACAAAAATCTGAACGGTCTTATCTGCATTTTGGAAAGCTGCACAAACATCATACTTAAAATCCGTAAATCAACGGACCATCAGCAGGAGCAGCGCCGACGCAACGGCCTGCAGGATGAGCCAGCGGGCCACCACCTGCTCGTCGCTCCAGCCCAGACGCTTGCGCACATGGTCGTGCAGCGGGGTGAGGGTGTTCCGGAGGATGCTGATGTGCAGGAAGCGCTTGAAGCTGATCTTCAGGATGCCGAGGCTGCCGTCCACGATGAACACCAGTGCCGCCAGCAGGAAGGCGAAGGGATGGCCGCTCTTGAGGGCGAGGATCGCAAGGAAGAAGCCCATCGCACGGCTGCCGGCGTCGCCCATCAGGAGGCTCGAGGGCTTGGCGTTGGACCACAGGTAGGCCAGCAGCGCACCGATGAAGACGATGGCTGCGGTGGAGTAGTCGCCCAGCTCCTCACCGTAGGCCAGCAGGAAGGTGCCGATGCTCACCACCGCAAGGCTGGCGGACAGGCCATCCACGCCGTCGGTGCAGTTGACCACGTTGATGCTGGCCCAGATGAGGATGACGATGAGCAGCAGGTAGAGCGGGTACGGGATGGCGAAGGTCATGCTCAGGAAGTGCACCGCCGTGCTGTTGAAGTTCAGGTAGGTGACGCCCGCCACCACTGCGATGACAAAGTCGATGAGTCCCTTTTTGTACTCGTTCCACGCCGTCTCGGAGGCGTCATCGAAGTAGCCTGAGAGCATGGAGGCGATGAGCAGGACAGTATAAATAAGGTATTCTACCTTAAAGGGCACCACCGCCAGCGTCACCAGCGCGATGCAGAGCACAAAGATGAGTCCCGAGCCCCGGGCCTTGCCCTTGGAAAGCTCGCCGTTGACCGCGAAGGCACGGCCATGGTCGTGGGGGAGCTTGTCGTGGAAGACCGAGTCCATCAGGGCGGTCAGGGCAAACGCCAGCAGGAACGCCAGCGCGTCCACGGTCTGCTGGCCAGTGGCTGAAATAAGCTGCAGCATATTTTAAACCTCTTTCAATGATATTCTTCTTACTCCGAGAGTGTATCACGCCGGGGCCAAAAAATCAATCACCCGGTCATAAAAGCTGTAACCCTCTTTTGCCGATGCCAGGACCTTCGCCCTTTAAAACTGTACTTCCGGTACAGACGCCCCCATTCGTCACCTGCGGTGACTGCATCCCCCGGCCGGGGGATGTTATAATGCGGAATCAATTTCATCACGGAAGCTGCTGGTTTGACAAATTTCAGCCTCTTACTTATAATAGGAGAGCAAATTCAACCATAACGAAACAGGAGACGACATGACACTTTCTTTGGAGCAGATCTCCGCCCGGATGCGGCAGGGCGAAGACATTCCGCTGTCCGATACTGCCCGCATCGCCCTGACCCTGAGCATCCCATCCATCTTGGAACAGCTGGTGGTCACAGCGATGGAGTACATCGACGCCGCGATGGTGGGCCACATCGGCGCAGAGGCCACCGCCGCCATCGGCATCGTCAGCTCGAGCACATGGCTGCTCCATGGCATCCTCGTGGGGCTGTACACAGCATTTTCCATCCAGATCGCCCAGTACCTCGGGGCCGACCGCCAGCAGGACGCCCGGGGCGTGCTGCGGCAGGCTATGCTTTTCAACCTGATGCTGGGCCTCGGCGCTGCGGTCTTCGGCGTCGGCATCAGCCGCTTTCTGCCCGGGTGGCTGGGGGCAGACGTCTCCCTTCAGGCCAACGCCAGCGCCTACTTTGCCATCTGGTCGGCGGCTCTCCCCTTCACCATGGCGATGGGGATGTATACTGCCATGCTCCGGGCCACCGGCGACGCCCTGACCCCCGGCCTCATCAGCGTGCTGGTCTGTGCGCTGGATGTGGTCTTCAACTTCTTCCTCATCAACCCCACCCGGCAGCTGGTGCTGTTCGGCCAGAGCGTCACCGTCTGGGGCGCAGGCCTCGCCGTGCCGGGTGCAGCGCTGGGCACGGCCCTCTCCACCGTCGTGGGCGGTCTGCTGGCGCTGGGCGTCCTGCTGCTGCGGGACGGCCCGCTCTGCATCCGTAAGCCCGGCAGCTGGCGGATCACCTCCGCCTGTCTGCGCAACCTCTGGCGGGTGGGCGCACCGCTGGCCGCAGAGCGCGCAGCCCTCTCCTCGGCGCAGGTGCTCCTTGTCCGGATCGTCTCGGGCCTCGGCACGGTAGCCATCGCCGCCAACAGCCTCGGCGTCAGCGCCGAGGGCCTCTGCTACATGGCGGGCTACGGCATTCAGGACGCCTCCATCGCCCTCATCGGGCAGGCTGTCGGTGCCCACCGCCGGGACATGGCCAAGCGGTTCGCATGGCTCTGCACGGCGATGGGCATAGCCATCATGGCCCTGTCGGGCGTAGGTCTCTGGCTCTTCGCCCCGGCCCTCATGGGCATCTTCACGGCGGACGCCGCCGTCATCGCGCTGGGTGTGCGGGTGCTGCGCATCGAGGCCTTTGCCGAGCCGATGTTCGGTGCCAGCATCGTCGCCAGCGGCGCGATGCAGGGCGCAGGCGACAGCACTGCCTGCTTTTTGCTGAATCTCCTCAGTATGTGGGGCATCCGGCTCACCCTCGCCTTCCTGCTGGCCCCTCGGCTGGGCCTCGTGGGCGTCTGGGCCGCCATGTGCCTCGAGCTTTGCATCCGGGGCGTGCTCTTCCTCCTCCGGCTTGCAAGAGGAAAGTGGCTCGACAAGGGCGCTTTGCAATAAAAAACAACCTCTCCGTCATCGCTTTGCGATGCCGCCTCTCCTCGGTAGGAGAAGCGGCAAAGCCGAAGGCTTTGACTGAGAGGTTTTTCTTTCTTACTTAATTACTTAATTACTTGATTACTTGCGGCCATGCAGGATGGGCGACAGCGGCTTATAGATGACCATGCAGAGCACGGCATCCAGCAGGCCCTTGACCAGCGTGAAGGGCAGGTTGAAGATGACGAGGCACTTAATGAGGCTGTCCGCCGAGGGCAGGATGGCCTGATACATCCCGAGGATGGCTTCCAGCGGCATATGGTAGAACTCCACATAGGCCGGGTAGGTGATGAAGTAGTTGGAGGGTACACTGAAGACGGCCATTGCGGCGGCACCCGCCAGCGCACCGAGGATGGCGGTCTTGCGGCTCTTGTGACGCTTGTAGATGAAGCCCGCCACGGCGGAGAAGACAGCGCCCAGCATAAAGTTGCACAGCTCGCCCACGCAGGCGGTGGAGGTGCCCTTGATGACGATGTGGAGCAGGTTCTTCATGAAGCTGATGACCACGCCGTACACCGGGCCGAGGGCGAAGGCACCCAGCAGGGCGGGCAGGTCGGAGAAGTCCATCTTGACGAAGGACGGGATGAGCATCGGGATGG
>OICV01000845.1_pt1 | contig 12655 bp, 8 predicted proteins | sample 1581361 | NCBI WGS metagenome assembly OICV01 (sample SAMEA3882551, study PRJEB24775) | human gut metagenome | biome: human-associated habitat; feature: intestine environment; material: feces | place: Netherlands | collected 2009/2010 | reverse complement strand
CATCGACATTGCCCTTAAACTTGTACAAACAAGAGCCGAAGTTGCTGAAATTAAGGCAGAACTTGCTGCCGCAGGTTTTATAACCGTAAAAAATACCAAAAATAAAATGCCGCAGGCAAAATCAACACCAGACAGGAAAAACAGCAATACAGTATGGAATATATTCGCGAAAACAGATCGGAATTCTGGAATCCCGTACATTTGCGCAAAAAGGCAAGCTATAATTTTGCCAACGGAAATCTGGGGGCCAGTGCATTTTTAAACGTGGAGTACAGCGATGGAACCCTGCTCTGGGAAATGTTTTCGCCCTGGGGAAAATACTACTGGCGCACCTGTCAGTATTGTTTCTGCTATCTGGTGTCCATGTATGTGCTGTTACTGATCGGAATGATCCTCAGCCTTCGCAATATTATCAGAGATCAGGAACCACCTGTAATGCTGATGATCTGTCAGTTGGGATTTATCGGTATCGTTGTTTTTTTAATGTTCTGGGAAGCCAGTGGAAGACAGATGTACAATCAGATGCCCGGAATCCTGCTGGGAAGTGTTCTGAGTATAGAGTATTTTTGGAAAAACTTATCACTAAAACCTCGAAAATAATAATTGACCATTATAACGCACATGTTGTACACTGTATTCGATATTATTTTATTGTATACCGAAGGGAAGTAGGGACATGCGCGAAGAATTGAATGTAGAGGAGCTTTTTGCCAGCAAGGTGTTTACCCTGGGCAAGATGAAAGAGAGGCTCCCAAAGAGTACTTACAAAGAAGTGAAGAAGATCATGGATCAGGGAGGAGAACTTTCCCTGGCAACTGCGGATGTAGTGGCAAGTGCCATGAAGGATTGGGCCATCGAGAACGGTGCCACTCATTATACCCACTGGTTCCAGCCGTTGACCGGCATTACCGCAGAAAAACATGATGCTTTTGTGACACATCCTGATGAGGATGGCCGGATGATCATGGAATTTTCCGGCAAAGAACTGATCAAGGGAGAGCCCGATGCATCTTCTTTCCCTTCCGGAGGCTTACGTGCTACCTTTGAGGCAAGAGGTTACACTACATGGGACATCACTTCCCCCGCATTTATCAAAGAGACCGCTACCGGTCCGACCCTTTGTATCCCTACAGCATTCTGTTCTTATAAAGGCGAAGCACTGGATAAGAAGACACCGTTACTTCGTTCCATGGAGGCTCTGAGCAAGCAGGCGATCCGTATCGTCCGCCTGTTCGGCAATACAGAAGCTACCAAAGTACTGCCTTCCGTTGGCGCGGAGCAGGAATATTTCCTGGTAGATTCTGCCAAGGCTTTGCAGCGTGAAGATATTATTTTCGCCGGACGAACCCTGTTCGGTGCTCCCGCCCCCAAGGGACAGGAGATGGATGACCACTATTTCGGTGTTATCCGTGAGCGTATCGGTGGTTTCATGCATGATGTCAATATCGAGCTGTGGAAGCTGGGTGTAACATCCAAGACCCAGCATAATGAGGCGGCTCCCGCACAGCATGAAGTGGCGCCCATCTACGAGTCTGCCAATGTGGCAGTGGATCACAACCAGCTGGTAATGGAGACTCTGAAGCGTGTGGCAGGCAAGCACGGTCTGCGCTGCATGCTGCATGAGAAGCCTTTTGCCGGAGTAAACGGTTCCGGTAAGCATAACAACTGGTCCATCACTACGGACAATGGTGTGAACCTTCTGGAGCCCGGCCAGACCCCCAATGAAAATATTCAGTTCCTGCTGGTACTGGCATGTATCATGAAAGCTGTAGATACCCATGCGGATCTGCTGCGTCAGAGTGCGTCCAATGTAGGTAACGATCACAGACTGGGCGGTTACGAGGCACCCCCTGCCATTATTTCGATCTTCCTGGGCGAACAGCTGGAGGATGTGGTGGCACAGCTGGTGGAGACCGGTAAAGCAGACAATCTGAAAGAAGGCGGTGTACTTCGCACCGGTGTATCCACATTGCCGGATTTTGTAAAGGATGCTACCGACAGAAACCGTACTTCACCGTTTGCCTTTACAGGAAATAAATTCGAATTCCGTATGGTGGGAAGCGAGGATTCCATCGGAAGCCCCAACACCACCCTGAATGCCATTGTGGCAGAGGCGTTCTGCGAAGCTGCAGACCGTCTGGAAGGTGCGGAAGATTTCGATATGGCAGTCCATGATCTGATCAAGGAATATATGACGGAGCACCAGCGTATTATTTTCAATGGCAACGGTTATGCCAGGGAATGGGAAGAGGAAGCAGCCAGAAGAGGACTGCCCAATATTCCTTCCATGGTAGCAGCAGTAGATACTCTGACTACTCCCAAGGCTATCCATCTGTTTGAAAAGTTCGGTATTTTCACCGAGGCAGAGCTGCGTTCCCGCGCGGAGGTACTGTACGAGACCTATGCAAAGACCATCAATATCGAGGCACTGACTATGGTGGATATGGCAAACAAGCAGATCATTCCTGCAGTAATGAAATACAGCAAGTCGCTGGCAGATGCTGTTATTGCTATTACGGAAGCTGGCGGAGACACCTACGTGCCTACCCGTATGTTGCAGCAGATCACACAGAAGCTGACAGAGATGGAAAAGGCATCCGAGGCACTTCTCGAGGTGGAGAAAAAGGCTTCCGCCATGGAGAGAGGCAAGGAGCAGGCATTCTGTTATCATGATGAAGTCATGGTGGCAATGAACGCACTGAGAAAACCTGCGGATGAACTGGAAAAGCTGGTAGACAAGAAGTACTGGCCGTTCCCGACCTATGCGGATCTGTTGTTTGAGGTATAGAGCACTTCAGAGATCGCTTCGGATGCAAAAGTAAAGCCTCGTAGAGGCGATTTTGCGAATGGAGTTCTGAATAGTTACAATTTTTTCAAAAAAGGTATTGCATTCAAAAAAAATCTGTTGTATAGTAATGAGCCATAGAGGAGCGATCCTCACAAGTTAATATTTTTCAATGCGAAACGAAGGCGTTTACACTAGGAAGTGTAGCGCCTTTTTTTGTTGCTATTCAGAGCCAGCCGGAAAGCATCGAAGATGCGATTTTGCGCATGTAAGTTCTGAATAGCAACTGTGCAAGTAAGTCGCAGGAAGCATGGAAAATAGCAAGAATAAGGAGGAAACGAAGATGAGTGAAGTATTAAACGTGGAAGAAATCTTTGGCAGTAAGGTATTCACTCTGGGTAAGATGAGGGAAAGATTACCCAAGAGCGTATACAAAGAAGTGAAGAAGATCATTGATCACGGCGGAGAGCTGTCTCTGGCCACCGCTGATGTTGTAGCAAAGGCAATGAAGGATTGGGCCATCGAGAACGGTGCCACCCATTATACCCACTGGTTCCAGCCTCTGACCGGTATCACCGCAGAGAAGCACGATGCATTCGTAACCCATCCCGATGAGTACGGCAAGATGATCATGGAGTTCTCCGGTAAGGAGCTGATCAAGGGCGAGCCCGATGCATCTTCCTTCCCCTCCGGAGGCTTACGAGCTACCTTCGAGGCAAGAGGCTATACTGCATGGGATATCACCTCTCCCGCATTCCTGAAAGAGGATGCAACCGGCGTGATCCTCTGCATTCCCACTGCATTCTGTTCTTACAAGGGTGAGGCACTGGATAAGAAGACACCGCTTCTTCGTTCCATGGAAGCAGTCAGCACACAGGCACTGCGTATCGTAAGACTGTTCGGCAATACCGAAGCTACCAAGGTCGTAGCTAGCGTGGGACCGGAGCAGGAATATTTCCTGGTAGACAGAGACAAATACTTAAAGCGTGAAGACCTGATCTTCGCAGGACGTACCCTGTTCGGTGCACCCGCACCCAAGGGACAGGAGCTGGAGGATCATTACTTCGGTACTATCCGCGAGAGAATCGGTTCCTTCATGAAGGATCTGAACATTGAACTGTGGAAGCTAGGCGTAACCGCCAAGACACAGCATAACGAAGTGGCTCCCGCACAGCACGAGCTGGCTCCTATTTATGAGACCGCCAACATTGCGGTAGATCATAACCAGCTGGTTATGGAGACTATGAAGAAAGTAGCAGGACGTCACGGTATGACCTGCCTGTTGCATGAGAAGCCTTTCGCCGGAGTGAACGGTTCCGGTAAGCATAACAACTGGTCCCTGGGAACCGATAACGGTGTCAACCTGTTGGATCCCGGCGATACTCCTAACGAGAACATCCAGTTCCTGTTAGTACTGGCATGTATCCTGAAAGCCGTAGATACCCATGCAGATCTGCTTCGTCAGAGTGCATCCGATGTCGGCAACGATCACAGACTGGGAGCTAACGAGGCACCCCCTGCCATCATTTCCGTATTTCTGGGCGAGCAGCTGGAGGATGTGGTAAAGCAGCTGGTGGAGACCGGTGATGCTACTCATTCCATCCAGGGCGGTAAACTGTTGACCGGCGTATCCACTCTGCCGGATCTGGATAAGGATGCCACCGACCGTAACAGAACTTCACCGTTTGCTTTCACCGGCAACAAGTTTGAGTTCCGTATGGTAGGTAGTGCAGACTCCATCGCCAGCCCCAACACCACTCTGAACGCTATCGTTGCAGAAGCTTTCTGCGAGGCAGCAGACATTCTGGAGAAAGCAGACGATTTCGATATTGCCGTACACGATCTGATCAAGAAGTACCTGACCGAGCATCAGAGAATCATCTTCAACGGCAACGGCTATTCTGAGGAGTGGGTAGAAGAGGCAGCCAGAAGAGGACTTCCCAACATCAAGTCCATGGTAGAAGCTTCCGAGACTCTGACCACCGAAAAGTCTATCAAACTGTTCGAGAAGTTCGGTATCTTCACCAAAGCTGAGCTGGAATCCCGCGAGGAGGTTCTGTATGAGACCTACTCCAAGACCATCAACATCGAAGCTCTGACCATGGTAGATATGGCGAAGAAGCAGTACATTCCCGCAGTTATGGAGTATACCAGGACTCTGGCGGATACCGTACTGGCTGTTAAGAGTGCAGGCGCTGATGCAAGTGTACAGACCACTGTACTGAAGAGCATTTCCGAGAAGCTGGCTGAGGCACAGGCTGCAGAGACTGCTCTGGAGGATAAGCTGGCTGAGGCAGCAGGCATCGAAGATCCCAAGAAGCTTGCTTTCTTCTATAAAGATGTGGTACATACTGCAATGGATGACCTGAGAACTCCCGTGGATGAACTGGAAATGATGGTCGACAAGAAGGTATGGCCGGTACCCACCTACGGCGATCTGATCTTTGAAGTATAAATAGCGTTGCAAAATACCATAATACGTTTCTCTCATTGTGTTGAATGAAAACGGGGCTTGCCGCAGGACGGTGGGCCTCGTTTTGCAGTTATGTATGTTTCTTGTCATTGCTATGGGGAAAATCCTGTGTTATGATAACTGCATGATGAAAAATATACTGAAAAATAAGAAATTTTGGAAAATTATCTGTATTCTTGCAATCATTGCATATACGGCAAAAAATTTATTTATTGGTGCAGATACGGACGAAGGCTATGGCATCATGGCGGGTTATCGTCTTGCCATGGGAGACCGGCTGCTGCTTGAAATGTGGGAACCACACCAGACTTCTGCCATTTTTACGGCGGTTTTTATCGGGCTGTTTGTGAAGCTGACAGGTGGAGTGAACTATCTGAACCTGTTTTTGCGGCTCGTATTTTTCCCAATCCAGGCGTGCGTCAGCGTCTTTCTGTATAAGACGATCCGCAGGACGGTGCCGCAGATGGATGAGAATGTGGCAGCACTGATGGGGCTTCTCTACTATGTGACAACACCCAAGTCCATTTTTATTCCGGAGTATTCCAATCTTCATAACTGGTTCTTTGCACTTATGGTGCTGTGCCTTCTGAGATACTTCGGAGCGAAGGACTCCGAGGGCAGACAGACAGCAGGAGAGCTGCGGTGGCTGGTGCTGGCAGGTATATTCATGACCTGTGATGTGCTGGCTTATCCAAGTATGGTACTGGTATTTTTGTGCTGCCTGGTATTTCTGCTGGTGCGCAGATCAGAGAAAAAATGGAAAGAACTCTGTGCTTATGTACTGCCCTGTGTGGCAAGTGCGGCAGTAATGTTTACATATCTTCTGAGTTATATGACACCGCAGAAAATGTTGGAGATGGCAGGCGAGATCCTGGGAGAGGGGTCCCATCAGACTACTGTGGGAGAAAAATTGTTGGGATGGGGGTCAAGCCTGGGAGAGATGGCCATGATCCTTCTGTGTGCCCTGCTGGTGTCTCTGGGAATCCGATGGTTTATAGAGAAAGTGTGGAAGAAAAAACTTCCCGGACTGCTACAGCTTCCGGGCATGCTGTTTTTCGTAATTGTATTTCTGATCCAGATCTGGTTCTGGCTGTTCAGTTCCTTTAATGCAATTTACCCGCAGCTTTTGCTGATGGCAGTATCCCTGACGGGATGTTATACCTATCTGCGCAGAGACAAGACGGAAAAACTGTTCTATGAACTGATCCTGCTGGCATTTGTCAATTATTTTTCGGTACTTCTGTTGTCTAACTGGGGACCGATGCTGCTGGTCACCTATCTCATTATGGGAGCAGTGGCCGGACTGGTATGTCTGGGAGACTACTGGCAGAAGGAAAACACCGCAGGAAAGAAGGCAATTCAGATCCTGTGCCTGATCCTTGTGCTTGGGAATGCATTTTCCTATACCTGGCTGATTCTGGGATCCCAGGAATATCATGCCTATGTGATTCAAAATGTGCGTGGCATCAACAGAGAGGGATTACGCGCCGGAATCCTCACGGATTATATGACTGCATACCGTTACAACAATAATCTGGCTGTATGGCCGGAGGCCGTGCCGGACGGCAGTACCGTGCTTTATGTGGGACCGTCCCAGTTCTATTGTATGCTCGGAGAACATAAGCAGGCATCCCCTGATACGATCTGCTCTATGATCTATGATGAGCGTCTGTTGGACTACTGGAAGATCAATCCGGACAGATATCCGGATGTGGTGGTGTTTGAAAGCTGTTATGGAGATATTGCCCAGGAAGGAGAGAACAGCTTTATCTGGAACTGGTTGATGGAGGATTTCCAGCCGGCAGAAAGGAAGGACTATCCCTATATCACGGTGTTTACGCGATGATTTTACGGAAATTGTTCTAATTTCATATATTTTTTAAAATTTTTTTAAATTGGGTATTGCAAAATGGGAACAGATAGTGTATACTTCATCAAGTAAACGACATAGGGCTATCGCCAAACGGTAAGGCAACGGACTCTGACTCCGTCATTTCAAGGTTCGAATCCTTGTAGCCCTGCGAAGCAGGAGTTGACCTGCGAATAGGAACCTCAGTAGAGAAATCTACTGAGGTTTTTTGTTGTCCGGAAATATCTCAGATATTCATGGTGAAATTCCCCTGATTGTGAATAAAAGTTGGCAATAATACACAAAAAAGCCACACAAAGTTGAAGAGAATTATAAAATGTGATAAGATAAACATAAAATTAAGGTAGGAGATCTGCAAAAACGGACAAACAGAAAAGGGGAATCTTATGAACAATATAAAAGTACAGACGAAAATGATCATAGTAATACTGGCAACGATGGCTGCACTGTTGTTGTGTACTATCTTTTCAGCACAAAGCATGAAAGAATTGCAGTCCAAAGCATTAGATACCATGGAGACTGATGAGCGGGAAGCCTACGATGAACAGATCAAGCAGCAGGTAGATAATGTGATCTCGCTCTGCCAGACCATTTATGATCAGTATCAGGCTGGTGTCTATACCGAAGCAGAGGCCAGGAAACTTGCGGCGGATGAAATCCGCCAGCTTCGCTACGGAGATTCGGGATATTTTTGGGTGGATCAGTATGACGGAACCAATGTGGTACTGCTGGGAAGTGCAACAGAAGGTACAAACCGTATGGAGACCAAGGATGCTAACGGGTACCAGATGGTAAAGGAAATCATCCGCATGGGACAGGAGCCGGATGGTGGTTATGTAGATTATGTGTTCCCAAAGGAAGGAGAGACGGAATCCTCTCCCAAACGTTCCTACAGCAAAGCGTTTGAACCGTTCCAGTGGGTCATCGGCACAGGAAATTACACCGACTATATTGATGATAAGATTGTCACGGTAGGTGATGAATTTTCCGGTTATGTGACAGGAAGACTGACGATGTTCATTGCATCGACACTTATAGAAGGTGCAATCGTGATCGTCCTTCTGGTTTTCATTATTATCAGCATCGTCCAGCCGCTCAAAAAATGTGTGGCATCTATCGGCGTGATGGAACAGGGAGATTTCTCAAAATCTATGGGAGATAAGCTTTTAAAACGCCGTGATGATTTCGGACGGCTGGCAGTCTCTCTGGAGTCTATGAGGACAGAGATGAGTGGACTGATCGGTGAAGTCAAAGAGCAGACTGCAGAGATCAACAATATGGTACAGAATATTGATAACAGTATTCAGGCTCTGGATGAACAGATCGAGGATGTGTCCGCTACCACAGAGGAACTGGCAGCCGGAATGGAAGAGACAGCGGCATCTTCTGAAGAGATCAATGCTATGTCTCATGAGATTGAGAGTGCAGCGAAGAATATTGCGACACGTTCTCAGGATGGTGCCACCGAAGCAGATGCGATCCGTGAGCGTGCGGTAGGAATCAAGAAGGATATTACACAAAATGATCAGCGTACCAAAGCCATTCATGAAGAGATCAACGAAGGACTGACCAAGGCACTGGAGGAAATTAAAGTAGTCAACCAGATTGGAGTTCTGGCAGAATCTATTATGCAGATCACGGGACAGACGAATCTGTTGGCACTGAATGCATCCATTGAGGCAGCACGTGCGGGAGAAGCCGGAAAAGGATTTGCTGTGGTGGCGGAGGAAATTCGTGTGCTGGCAGAACAGTCCAAGGCAGCCGTCTCTCATATCCAGGATGTGACCAACAATGTGATGGATGCTGTAAACAATCTGGCAGAAGGAACACAGAAGCTGTTGGGATTTGTCGGAACAGATGTGGTGGACAGCTTTGCAGCATTTTCCGGTATGGCGGATTCTTACAGTAATGATGCCGGTCAGATCGATGGACTGGTAACGGATTTCTCTGCCTCCTCCGAAGAACTGCTGGCATCTATCAGCGGTGTCATGGAGGCAATCAACGAAGTCAGCAAGGCAGCTACCGAAGGGGCTTCGGGAACTACGGATATTGCGGATAAGACGGGGATAATCGTAGAAAGAGCCAACGAGATCAAGGAAAAAGCGGAGGCTGCAAGAATTGCTGCGGACAAACTTCAGCAAAATGTGGAACACTTTATCGTGTAGAGAATGTGCATCATGCACAGGAAGAAAAATATAAAATTGTGCAAAAAGCACTTGAAAAGTAAAAAGTTAAGTGATACTATAAGCCACAACAAGAAATAAACGAAAAATATTATCATTCATGCAAAGAAGCATTTGTAGTGATACGAATGCTTTTTTTGCGTTATCTGCAGCAGGCGGATCAGGCGGTGAGAAACGGCGGTACCAGCGCAGGACTGTGTGGCAGAGAGATCCGGAGCAAAAAGGTGGGAATCATCGGCTGCGGTCAGATCGGTTTCATGACAGCGAAGCTTTTCCAGGCATTCGGTGCGGAAGTCTATGCCTATGCCAGACACGAAAGAGAAGAAGTGAAGGCAGCAGGAATTGCATACAAACCGCTGGATGACCTGTTGAGAGAGTGTGATATTATTTCCCTACATACGCCGAATAATAAGGAGACCAGAGGCATGATCAGTGCAGAGAAGATTGCTCTGATGAAAAAGTCCGCCATTTTCATTAACTGCGCAAGAGGACCGATCGTGGACAGCAAAGCATTGGCACAGGCTTTGAACGAAGGACGGATCGCAGGAGCTGCGGTGGATGTATTTGACTGTGAGCCGCCCATTCCCGCAGAGGAACCGCTGCTTCATGCGAAAAATACATTGTTGACACCGCACGTGGCATTCCTGTCGGAGGAAGCCATGGTACGCAGAGCGAAGATTGAGTTTTCCAACGTGTACGCTTATTTGGACGGAAAGCCGGAAAACGTCTGTGCGCTGTGATGTGGAGAGGAAACAACAAACCGAACATATTTTCGAATTCATCTGTACTTTTCAAAAAAATTCTGCTATAATCTGTGCGTAACGTGAAAAAATAGATAACAGTTCAGCCGTGAACGTATCCGGGAACAGGATCATGTCTGTATGATTTTAGAACCGAATACGTTCACGAACTGTGTTATTCCAGTAACATATTTGCACGGAGAGGCATCATGAATCCATCGAACGAACCCTCACAATTCAAATTACATTCCGAATATCAGCCTACCGGAGACCAGCCGCAGGCCATTGCGGAGCTGGTGGAAGGCTTCCGGCAGGGCAATCAGTTTGAGACATTGCTGGGTGTTACCGGTTCCGGTAAGACCTTTACCATGGCCAATGTGATCCAGGCATTGAATAAGCCGACGCTGATCATTGCCCACAACAAGACACTGGCGGGGCAGCTTTACGGGGAAATGAAGGAATTTTTCCCGGAAAATGCCGTGGAATATTTTGTCTCCTATTACGATTATTATCAGCCGGAGGCTTACGTGCCGTCTTCGGACACTTATATTGCCAAGGATTCTTCCATCAATGATGAGATCGATAAACTGCGTCTGTCAGCGACAGCATCCCTGGCGGAACGCAGGGATGTGGTGGTAGTGGCCAGCGTGTCCTGTATCTATGGTCTGGGAAGCCCCGACGAATATCAGGATCTGATCGTATCCCTGCGTCCCGGCATGGTGAAGGATCGTGACGAGGTATTGCGGGAACTGATCGATATTCAGTACAACCGCAACGATATGGATATTCAGCGTGCCACTTTCCGTGTCAGGGGAGATGTGGTGGAAGTATATCCGGCACAGGGTGGCGATTATCTCATCCGTATCGAATTTTTCGGGGATGAGATCGACCGGATCGCAGAGGTAGAGCCTCTTACAGGGAAAATTCATGCAGAGCTGAATCATGTGGCGATCTTCCCGGCATCCCATTATGTGGTATCTCAGGAGAAGATCAAGGCAGCCTGTGACAATATCGAAGAAGAGATGAAGGAACGGGTACAGTTTTTCAAGGGCGAAGACAAGCTGATCGAGGCCCAGCGGATTGCGGAACGGACGAATTTCGATATTGAGATGCTCCGGGAGACCGGTTTCTGTTCCGGTATCGAGAACTATTCCAGACATCTGAACGGACTTCCTGCGGGAGCACCGCCCATGACGCTGTTGGACTTTTTTCCGGATGATTTCCTGATCATCGTGGACGAGTCCCATATGACGATCCCACAGATCCGCGGTATGTATGCCGGGGACCGCTCGCGAAAGCAGACACTGGTGGACTACGGTTTCCGTCTGCCCTCGGCACTGGATAATAGACCGTTGAACTTTGAGGAATTCGAGGCGCATATCGACCAGATGATGTTCGTATCCGCCACTCCTTCCGATTATGAGAAGGAGCATGAACTGCTGCGGACAGAGCAGATCATTCGTCCCACAGGTCTGCTGGATCCGGAAGTACAGGTGCGCCCGGTAGAGGGACAGATCGACGATCTGATTGCGGAGGTTCGGAAAGAGACCGCACATCACAATAAAGTTCTGATTACGACACTGACGAAGCGCATGGCGGAAGATTTGACGGATTATATGCGGGAAGTGGGAATTCGTGTACGTTATCTGCACTCCGATGTGGATACGCTGGAGCGTTCCGAGATTATCCGGGATATGCGTCTGGATGTATTCGATGTGCTGGTGGGCATTAACCTGCTGAGAGAGGGTTTGGATATTCCGGAGATTACGCTGGTAGCAATTCTCGATGCGGATAAGGAAGGATTTCTGCGTTCGGAGACGTCACTGATTCAGACAGTCGGACGTGCAGCGCGTAACGCAGAGGGACACGTTATCATGTATGCGGATACGATCACCGATTCCATGAGGAGGGCTATCGACGAGACGGAGCGCCGACGTGCGCTGCAGCAGGCTTATAACGAAGCACACGGAATTACACCACAGACAATTAAGAAAGCCGTCCGTGATCTGATCAGCATCACGAAGGAAATCAAGCCTGCAGAGACTGCTTTCGAAAAAGATCCGGAATCCATGAGTCGTCCAGAGCTGGAAAAGCTGATTGCGGACGTGCAGAAGAAGATGAAGAAGGCGGCAGCAGAGCTGAATTTCGAAGCGGCGGCAGAGCTGCGCGACCAGATGGTAGATCTGAAAAAGCTGCTGGCGGATATGGACTGAGCGCCTGAATAAGAATGCGTTTGAATGTTATTTCTATAGAGTGAGGAAGAAATGGAAGAAGCAAAGAAAATACTTACGGGTTGTGAAACCTGTATTTGCACCTGCGAGAATTTCGGACCTTATAATATGTTAAATAAAGAACTGCGAAGCCTGGCAGAAGAACAGGGAAAATTGAAATAAAGAAATTGGAATAAAAGAAAAGCCCATGGAATCAAAGTTGTTTTATGATTTCACGGGCTTTGGTATATTTTACTGTTCAGTGTCTTCCGGTAAGATGAATTTTCCAACAAGTTCATCTAAGGAAGTTGCCTGTGCAGATAACTCCTGGCTGGTAGCAGAGGTCTCTTCTGCGGATGCGGAGTTGGACTGAACTACCTCAGAAATCTGGTTT
>OICV01000837.1_pt1 | contig 12725 bp, 8 predicted proteins | sample 1581361 | NCBI WGS metagenome assembly OICV01 (sample SAMEA3882551, study PRJEB24775) | human gut metagenome | biome: human-associated habitat; feature: intestine environment; material: feces | place: Netherlands | collected 2009/2010 | reverse complement strand
ACGCCACTCCACAGCGCATAGAGACGGAGGGCTTCGGGAAGCGTCACTACATCTATTTTCCGGATTAATACCCATGAAAAGAGTTTCAAGGCTATGGGTACGCAAGAGGCAGCCAGCAGAATGGTTACTGTCTCAGCCATATAGGTGGCACGTACATCTCCGGCATACATACCTACCCATCCGCCTCCGGTTTCTCCAAGTAGAACGAGCAGGATGGGAAGCATCCAGAAATAGGCAAAAGTTGTTCGGACACGCGCTGCGGTCTTCTTTATTTGTTCTTCCATTTAGTAAATTGATAGTGGATAATGAATAATTGATAATGGCCCAAACAATCAGGCAGTTCCGGAAAATGGAGTGCGGTTCACAATACTGCGTCCCAGAGTCACTTCATCCGTATACTCCAATTCGTCGCCGATGGAAATGCCACGGGCTATGACAGAGAGCTTCACGCCCAGTTTTTCCAGCTTGCGGTAGATATAAAAGTTGGTGGTATCTCCCTCCATCGTCGTGCTCAGCGCAAGAATCACTTCATTGATGCCGCCGGCGGCTACCCGCTGCACAAGGCTTTCTATCTGCAAGTCTCCGGGGCCAATGCCATCCATCGGCGAGATGACACCTCCCAGCACGTGATACAAACCACGGAACTGTTGTGTGGCTTCCACAGCCATCACATCGCGGATGTTCTCTACCACACAAACCACAGAAGCGTCCCGTTGCGGACTGGAACAGATGCGGCACGTCTCCGTATCTGATATATTATGGCATACCTTGCAATATTTCACTTCATGCTTCAGCGTCACGATGGCATTGCCGAACGCTTCCACCACTGCCGTATCCTGGCGGAGCAGGTGAAGAACCAGCCTCATAGCCGTCTTGCGTCCCACTCCGGGCAACTTGGCAAACTCATTTACCGCCTTCTCCAATAATGTAGAGGGAAACTGTCCATTCATACTTAAAATTCTCCTATTGGCCACAAAGATAGTGCAAACCGAATGCAGAATAAAATGAACTCGTTCATTTTTTATGCTGAGGTGCAGCCTATCTTCACTTTTTTAAGCAAAGATAGTACTTACCGGGGAAAGTGGGTATGTTAATTTGCATTAAAAGCACGAGAGTAAAATGATAAATTGATAGTTTTGTCGCAATTATAAATTTAAGTATCATTCTATAAATCAATGCGATTATGAAAAACAAAGTAAGAAAAATTCTGATGATTTTCTCATGTCTCATCGGTCTGTCTTTTACATTATCTGCACAGAATCCTTATCTGCCGCTTTGGGAATTTATTCCTGATGGTGAGCCCTATGTGTTTGAGGATCCTGACTGTCCCGGCAAGTACCGTCTTTATATTTATGGTTCGCACGATAATCTCAAGTGGATGTATTGCGGACGTGACCAGGTGGTGTGGTCGGCACCCGTAGAGGACCTGACCCGTTGGAGATATGACGGCGTGATATTTAAAGTCAATGAGTCGCCCGAACTGTATAAACTGAATGCTGATGGAACCGACGACGTGCTTTTTGCCCCTGACGTGACAGTAACTACCGATGCCGATGGTAAGAAAACTTACTACCTCTTTCCGAATAATCAAGGTGGTGGACGCAATTCCATGATTGCCAAAAGCGACCGTCCCGATGGCCCGTTTACGGTATGCAACTGGCATAAGGAGCGTCCTCGCGAGACTTTCGGTTGTTTGGGATTCGACCCCGCAGTGTTTGTCGATGATGATGGACGTGTGTATGGTTATTGGGGATTTGGCATTTCGCATGGCGCGGAGTTGGACCCTGCTACCATGTGCACGGTAAAGCCGGGTACCGAAGTGGTGGAGAACATGATTTCAGGCTATCGGCAGGAAGGTATATTCCGCTTCTTTGAGGCATCTTCTATCCGCAAGATTGAGGATAAATATGTGTTTATCTATAGCCGTACTACCGCTGAGGGTGAAGATGGCCTGCCCAACGCCAGCAACTATACGTTGGCCTATGCCTACAGCGAGCATCCCTTGGGCCCGTGGACTTATGGTGGGACAATCATCGATGCGCGGGCGCGCGAATATGATGAAAAAGGCAATGTGATAGCTTCGGCCATGCCCGGTGGAAATACGCATGGCAGTATCTGCAAGATAGGTGAGCAATGGTACGTGTTCTATCATCGCCAGATAGGTACCGATTGCTATGCACGCCAAGCTATGGTGTCGGCCATTGATGTAAAGGTGGAAAAAGGAAAAGGCGGGAAAGTCGTGATTTCACGCGGAGAGTTCAATTCTGAAGGCTTCCTTCTTGAAGGGCTCAATCCTATGCAGCGCATCTCGGCCGGGCTGGCTTGTTGGCACACCAATCCCGGAGGAATCAAAGAGGTCTATCCCCATTATGTGTATACGGGGTCTTATATCCGGCCTGTGTACCGGGATAATAATCCCTATGCCGGCGATAACAACCACAAAATCCCGTTCGCTCCGGTGGTGAATAACACAAGTGGGTCGATTGTAGGATATAAATACTTGAATATGAATGCCGTTCCGCGAGATAAGTCTTTGCAGATGCAGTTAAGGTTGAAGGCTGAAGATACCGACGGGCGCATCCGCATCATGCTGGGTAGCCCTTGGACAACAAAAGGCGGTGTAGAGATAGGACTTGTGAATGTGAAGGCTGGCAGCACTTGCAGGGAGTTCTATGCTTCGCTCTCTATTCCGGCAAAGCTGCATAAGGGAAAGCAGCCGCTCTTCTTTGTCTTCGAATCAGAGACCGAAGGCCAGTCCATCTGTGAGTTTTATGATTTCCTCATGTTGGCACGCCCATAAGTCTTTATACTTATGGAGGCGGATACTTATCTTGTGAGACCTTCTAAATAGAGCTATTGTATTAGTTCACAGCACTGAACACTTTGTTACACCCCGTCGGAACAGATTGTTTCTCTTGTATGAAACGACTTGTTTCGACGGGATAAAACGATTTGTTCCGTTATAGGAAACACTTTGTTTCCTTATAGAGAACACTCTGTTCCATTATAGGAAACAAACCGTTTCCATAGTCGGAAATGAAATGGGGCATATGCTTCATTGATACCGCTATTACTTTTCCTCCTCGAATATTCGGTTGAAAACTTGCCGCAGCTGTCCTTCGTCTGCGATAATGGCTTGGAGCTTCTTCAGCTGTTCCGCATTCTTCCCCTCGGGAAACCAGAGCTTCAGATAACCGCCAGGTGCATATTTTGCCATGAGATGCTGATGGAACCGCTGGTAGTGCCACTCCTTGTCGGCGGCAGGATTCTGTTTCAATCCGTACTGCACGGTGCGGCGCAGGGTGATGTCCGGGTCGATGATACGGTCCGCTTCGGCAACAATCTTGCCGTAGATGCTACGAGGTTCGTGGTCTGTAGAGGCGCGGTGGTCTTCTACGGCTTCTTTCATGAGGAGGATTTCCGTGTCGGAGAACCATTGCCGCAGGGTAGAGTCCGCCATCAGTATCTCGCCGGAGACAAGGTGGTGGGTGGCGCGGTCGCGGCACAGTCCCGTGTCATGGTAGGCGGCAATGACGTATGCCAGGCGTTCGTCCGCTTCGGGATATTGCCGGGCGAGGGCAAGGCTTTCTTCGATGACGGTGCGGACGTGTGAGAGGTTGTGTGCTTTGTCAAACTCCTTGTAACGGGGGATGATTGCTGTCTCGATGTAGGTAATGAGGGGCTTGGGTATCATGTGGCATTCCTTTTTCGGGTAAAGGTACGAATAATAACCGATAGCTGAATAACGAGGAGCAGGGAATGGCTCATAATCAGGTACCGATTACTATCTGTCTGTTTACTTAATGTTCCAAAGACTGCTCGTAGCTTTTCCCGTTGGCGTCAGTCACCACGATTTTTATTTTCTTTGCTTTATCGCTCGGTTTTGTAGAGAAAAAGAAATAAGCATTCTTGTTAGCTTGGCGACCACGTTCCTTCATATCCTTTCCCTCTGTGACAGCTTTGCGCTGCAGGAAGAAATCATAATCAGGATCCATGCCTTTATACTGCTTCATTTCGCCTTTCAACTTCCCGTCTTCGTAGTATTCCACTTTCCAGCGGTTATCCCAATTCCATACCTTGACGCAGAGTTCGTCTTCATGGCCGGGTACTGTACCCACGGGATAGTAACGGAACTGATAGTCACGGTCATGTCCTAATGACTTGAAATAATTTGCAATTCCGTTCTTGCCGGATTCGAATACTTGGTAGCCAATAGGGGTACCGTCTTTGCTATAGATGCCGTCCCATAACCACCACGCGCCTCCGATGGAGGCGATATTGTACTCACGAATGTTGTTTCTGATTTGTGTGTTGCATTGTACATGAGTGTGACCACTGAGAATATCTACCTTATAACCCTCGAAAAGGTCGAGTAACTCGGCTACGCGTCCCAACTTGTAGTTCTCGTTATAGAAGTATGCCGGAGCATGCATGCAAACAAACAGATGAGCCCCTTTGGGGACGTACTGCAGATAGCTCTTCACCCAATTGAGCTGCTGATCATTGAGCCCCACTTCATACTTCTTGTTTCCTTTATAAAGGATATTGTCCAAAACGATATAATAGTCTTTTCCAGCATTGAACGCATAGTAAGTGGGTCCAAAGAAATGCCGATAAAGATGTGCACTGGCATCATCGTCGCTCACCTCCTTGTCGTGGTCGTGGTTGCCGATAACCGGATAGATGGGAATTTGGATCTTTGCTATCTCTTGCTTGATGTGGGGAAACATTTCCAGGTTATCCCATAAGATGTCGCCCAAGAAGATGGCGAAAGCAGGAATATTCTGGCTCATATATTCAAAGCCCACTTGCTTGAGGTCGGGGAAAGCTTCCGTTTCAAGCCGATGGAATGCGTTCTCTCCGCGCGGTTGTGTATCGGCTGCTGCCATCATGGCGTATTTGCCTCCTACTGTTCCCCAGCGATGGAGCTGGAAATCGTGGCTGTTCTCGTTCAGAGTCTTATAGAAGACGGGAGTACCCCCGTTGCAAGGAGCCATATAGCCTGAAGGTGTCACTACATAGATAAAGTGGGCCTTCTCATCAGCATCAATCATATAGCTTCCGTCTTCACTGGTAAGAGCGAATGCGGTGCCATCGGTTACTACAACTTTGGCCAGCCCCTTGCCGTCGGCCATGACTTTGCCTTTAATCTCTTTAGCTTCTGCCCCTATTGCCATAAGCAGCAATGCGGCGTAAAAAATGTTCTTTTTGTTCATTGCTTTTCTCTTTCAATTATTTGTTGTTTGAATTGAGAGCAAAAATAGGTGAGTGAAATTACTTCGTCGTTTCTATGGGGTTACGTTCAAGTTACATATGTCGGGCTCTCATCCGGTGTCATATCAAAATCACAGAAGTGACACAAGTCTGTAATACAGCATCCATTCTTTTGCAGCCGAAATTAAAATCATCATAGAAACTAATGAAAACAAGAATGATTAAATCCTTTGTGTGTGTATGTGGGCTGCTTGTTTCGTTGAATGTAGTCGCAGCTTCACTGAAACCCGTCAAAGGTAAAGTGGTGGACCGGTTCAATAATCCACTTCCCGGTGCTACAATTCAAGTGACCCATTCTCCCGAGAAAACCATTACCGATGTGGACGGCAACTTCAATTTTGAAACCATCGAAGACGCGGAACTCATCGTATCCTACATCGGCTTCCGTACCCTCAAGCTGAAGACTGCAGGGGAGAACTTCATTCATGTGGTACTGGATGAAGACTCACAATTGCTTAACGACGTGGTAGTGGTAGGTTATAGCACTAACAAGAAGGTTAATCTGTCAGGCTCGGTTTCTTCGCTTAACAGCGAGAAGCTTGCAAGCCGTCGAGTATCAAACGTATCTTCGGCTCTGCAAGGCATGGCTGCAGGTGTAACTGTCACTACACAGAGCGGTGAGCCAGGCGGCAATGGCGGTCATATACGTATACGTGGTATCGGAACCTTCGGTGGTGATAGTGCCGCCCCGTTGGTGTTGGTCGATGGCGTAGAAGGAACCATAGATGAAGTGGATCCTAACATCATCGAGTCAGTGTCCGTCTTGAAAGATGCTGCATCTGCATCCATCTATGGCTCACGTGCTGCCAATGGTGTCATTCTGGTGACTACCAAACGGGGTGGCAGTCAAGACAAGTTCAGCATATCCTATAAAGGATATTTTGGATTCCAAGGCGCAACGATGCTTCCTCAAAAAGTGGATGCATTGGAATATATGCAATTGGAAAATGTGGCAGCAGGTAACGACGGATCCGACCTGCCCTATAGTGATGAATATATAAGGGAATATGTGGCTGGCATGGCTACAGACTGGCAGGACTTGATTCTTACAGAAAACGGATTCAACCATGGGCATACGCTTACTCTGACTTCTTCATCAGAACGTATCAAGACACTTACTTCTATAGGGTATCTGGACCAGACGGGTATAGTGGTCAATTCCTCTTACCGTAAAATCTCTGTACGCAACAATATGGACATCAAGCTTAGCGACCGTCTGGACATGAAGTTTGACATACAAGTAAGCAATGCCAATAAAAATAGTTCTCCCTACGAAGGACATGCCTTCAATTATATGAACACCCGAACCCCGAACATTGTCAATCAATTTACTACTGGTCTTTATAATGGGGCAAATGGTCTGATGGGCAATAACCCCGTGCTGTTGTTGCGTGAAGGCGGTATTGTGAAAAACAATGTTATCCGTGCTACCATGGCGATGGCTCTGACCTATAAGATTCTCGATGGATGGAATGTGTCAGTTCAAGCCACTCCACGTTATATCACCAAGAATAACCATAACTATAAGAATTCTGTCACCACGTATGGTGACCCGGAAGGTACTACCAGCTTCAAGAGCGGCGAAACCTACAACTCGCTTACAGAATCGGCCTATCGTTACTTCTACTGGAACACACAGGCACTGACCAACTATGAGAAACAGCTGGATGACCACTACTTCAAAGTAATGGCAGGTATGGAGTGTCAGACCTATACAGAAAAGACTCTTTCTGCCTATCGTCAAGTATTCAACTTCCCTCAATATGACCAAATTGATGCCGGTAACATTGAGAACATGAACAATGGAGGAGGGGAGTACCAATGGGCCATCAACTCCTTCTTTGGCCGCTTGAATTACAACTACAAGGAACGCTACCTTGTGGAGGCCAATATCCGTACCGACGGTTCTTCCAGATTTGCAGAGGGTAACCGATATGGCGTGTTCCCTTCATTCTCTGCAGCATGGCGCATCAGCGAGGAACCCTTTATGGAATCTATACGCGATAGAGTGGATAATCTGAAATTACGTGCCTCTTGGGGCAAACTGGGCAACCAGAATATCGGAAGTTCCTATTATCCCACTACTCAGCAACTCTCTACGGGCTCTATATCTATGGGAGGTAATCTTTACACGACCTCTGCTGTTACCTCGCTCTCCAATAGGGACCTTACATGGGAGACTTCTACCATGACTGACTTAGGCATAGATCTTTCACTGTTCGGCTGTATCAACATCACTGCCGACTGGTATAGGAAGATAACGGATGGTATCCTGATGAAGCTGGACATCCCCAACCACATTGGTATGGGTGCTCCCTTCCAGAATGCCGGCAAGGTAAGAAACCAGGGATGGGAGCTAAGCGTAGGCTACAGCAAGAAGCTGACGAGGGACTTTTCGCTGGATGCCGCCCTTACGCTGAGCGACGTGAAAAACACCATCACCGACATGCGGGGCACAAGCAGCACAAGCGGTGATATTCGTAACCAAGAGGGGTCTTCCATTAACTCCATTTACGGATTGATATGCGACGGTTTCATCAATTCACAAGAAGAAGCGGACGAAATCAATGCCAACTGTCCCCAATTCGGTACAACCGTATATCCCGGTGACCTGAAATACCGGAATGTCAGCGGAGACAACAAAATTACTACAGATGACAAGACGATTATCGGAAGTACAGTTCCACGCTATAGTTATAGCTTTAATTTAGGAGTGGGATACAAAGGAATTCGTCTTTCGGCTTTCTTGCAAGGAGTTGGCAAGGCCGACGGTTATCTCAATTCCTACTACGTGATGCCTTGCTATCAGGGAGGAACCTACCGCAAGGAACATCATGATGCATCCACGCCTCGCCTCTCTTATAAGAGCAGTAACAACACCTATACATCATCCTTCTGGATGAAGAGTGCCGCTTACCTGCGTCTGAAGAACCTGCAGCTGGGTTACGACCTGCCCTCCAAGTGGATGAAAGCCATCGGACTGAAGTCTGCCTACATTTATGCCAATGCTGAGAATCTCTTGACTTTTACTGACTTTTGGGATGGCTATGACCCCGAAGTCAACTATAACGCATCAGCAACAGATGGGGTATCTCTGGGTGCGGCAAACAATTATCCCCAGACGAAAGCCTTCACTTTTGGCGTTGACATCAAATTCTGATTAGCCGGAATAGGGAAACCGTCTGTATTCAAGAAGACATAAAAAGAAAAAATGATATGAAACGAAACAATATTTATACAGCACTCCTTTCGCTGTCTCTATTAGGTCTCGGTGCTTGTTCACTCGACCTTGAACCACTCACTTCACCGTCTTCTTCCTCTTATCCTTCGAGTATGGAAGAGGCGAATTTCGGTTTGAACGCTGTTTACTCATCTCTGACAGCTTATAGTGCCAGCACCACCACCTGGTGGAAGGTGACAGACAATATTACCGATATTGGTGCTACACGTGTCAACACGGCTATGTATACGGAATTAATCACCTCCGGAGCTTCTGCTGAAAACGCGGTGGCAAACAAGCTTTATAATTGCGTGTATAAGACCGTGGCACGTATCAACCAGCTTCTCGATGCGCTGGATAATCTGCGTGGCACAGCCTCTGATACGGATATAGAGAGTATACGGGCAGAGCTGCTGTGCATACGGGCATTCTGTTATGATCAAGCTTGCCAGCACTATGGAGACTTGCCGTATGTGGTCCACACAGCGGGTATAAATGACAGCCAGACCCCACGTACACCGAGAGAGACCATTGTAGAGAATCTGCTTTCGGATCTTAGCGACGAGTGTTTGGCTAACCTTCCACTCCGCCATAAAGCAGAAAGCTATGGCAGTGCACGCATCGGACGGGTAGCAGCGTATGCGTTACGTGCCCGTATTGCCTTGAATTGGAAAAAGTATGACTTGGCTGCCAGTTCGGCCAAACAAGCCTTGAATTTGGCTAAGGAGGCAGGCTTTGAATTGGAATCCATCAATACACAGTATTGTGGAGAAAGTCATGAGGCAGGAGAGCCAACCGGTCAGACGGCTCTGTTTGGTTATGACGGTGAGGCAAGCAATGAGTGGCTCTGGTCCGTGCAGTATGATGCGGTAATATCCAGTAATAAAACCAAGGAGGCATATTACATGGCTCCACGTACACTGGGAGGATGCGCCTATTTTGGTCCTACACAAACATTTGTTGATATGTTTCAATGCAAGGATGGCAAATCGATTACGGAATCTTCTCTGTATGACTGGCAGAACCCTTGGCAAAACCGGGACCCTCGTCTGGATCTTTTCTGTTTGCGACCTGGTTCACGCATATTCAATCTAGAATTCCAGACTTCCACTACCAGTAAAAAGATTCACGACTATAGCACGGGCAAGGACGTGACAAACATGGAGTCACAGGGAACCAAGGGCGTATACGGTGCCAATGGCACTAAAGGTCCTGCTGGATATCTCTGGAGGAAATATTTGGATATAGCCGAGTTGGAAAGAGCTGCAATCTCCAACCATGAAACCAGTGATCTTAATTGCGGCTTGATGCGTTTAGCAGAGGTTTATCTAATAGAGGCAGAAGCCAATATTGAAATGGCTGATGGCAATCTGGAGTTAGCACGAACGGACATCAATATAATTCGTAATCGTGTAGGAATGCCCGATGTGGTAGTTACTTCGCAGAGCGGACTCCGAAAGGCATTACGTTACGAACGTACTGTTGAACTTTGTAATGAAGGTTTTCGTTGGTTTGATCTCCGTCGTTGGGGTATGGCTTCTACAGTGATGACAGGTAAGATTTATGCTCCCAATCAAAAAGGGCTTATGTCCAATGCCAAGCCTTCATTTGATGACAACTGGCATCCGGCATATTCAGAGGGTAGTTCTTGGGATGGGAAAGCACTGAATCTCCGTGTGTATAACACGATGAAGTATATCAAAGGAAAGGATGAACTTTGGCCGCTTCCCCAAAGTGAGATTGATACAAACAGTGCCATTATAGAAAACAATCCAGGATACTAATCGTGTAAGGTTATTGGTATCTGACGGAAAGGATTTGTTTTTCAAGATATAATAAAAGAGCCGGAATGTGCGAATCATTCCGGCTCTTTTATAAAAGGTTTCGGTTATTGTTGTTAGGAATAAGATTTCTTACTTTAAGAGAGAGTTTGTCAATTACATGTTAGGGTTGTCCATGATTACTGTCATCTCGGGAACCAGTATGTATTCGCCTTTCTTGTTGTTCCATTTGTAGTATGTGGTAGTCATCGTCTTGCCTTGGTATGCATAGCGGATGCACATGTCATGAGTCCATGCGTTTTTTACGGCATTCCATTTCAACGCTTCGCTTTCTGTTATACGCTTTTGGTCATCGTATTTATAATTGTACTTCATATAGTTGGCAAGCGTGTTTCCGTCCATCTTGTATACGGTCTCTGCCACTTTCATGCCATTTACTTCTTCCGAATTGTAAATGAGGTTGCTCTTATTGTCGGCTGAGGCATTTAATCCGCAAACTAAGAGAAGTGCTGAAACAATCACTGTTTTTAAAGATACTTTTGCTTTCATGGTTTTATGTCTTTTTTAGTTTAACTTTCTATTTTCTATCAATATGTCATTGAATTCGCTGCAAAGGTACGTATTTAATTGACATAAATATCATATATGAATTAAATATAGTCAAAATGTCAGATGTGATTGCTTTCTTATGCTTTCTTTTTGCCAAGATTGATGACAAAAAAATATCCGGCAGTGATGTTGCCGGATATTATGGTGAGCAAACTGTATTTCGAACAGATTACTTCAGTTGCTTTCTGATTGTAAGTTAAATAAAGTTATAGGTGGAATTAATGGGCTTCCAACCAGTTCTTTCCCCACCCACAATCGGCTCTCAGGGGTACGTGCATGCGATATGCACGTTCCATTTCTTCAATTACAATTTGTTGCACAAACTCTTTTTCAGCCTCTGGAACGCTGAAATTTAGTTCGTCATGGACCTGTAAAATCATCTTTGCTTTCAGATTGTTACTTTGAAAGCGTTTGTAGATGCGTGCCATGGCAACTTTAATGATATCAGCTGCACTTCCCTGGATAGGCGCATTGATGGCATTGCGCTCTGCATATCCGCGTACGGTTGCGTTGCGGGAGTTGATATCGGGCAGGAAACGTTTGCGGTGGAAGATCGTTTCCACATATCCTTGTTCGCGTGCTATCTGAATACTTTTATCCATATATTCACGAACTTGCGGGTAGGTTTCGAAATATCCGTCGATCAATTCTTTGGCTTCTTTACGGTCCACATTCATACGTTCTGCCAATCCAAAGATAGAAATACCGTAGATGATACCGAAATTGGCTGTCTTGGCTTTGCGACGCATGTCGGAAGTGACGTCCTTTATGTCTACCTTATATATTTTAGCAGCAGTGGCGGCATGAATATCATAACCACTGAGGAAGGCGTCAATCATATTCTTATCTTCGCTTAGATGCGCCATAATGCGCAACTCTATCTGTGAATAGTCGGCGGAGAAGAACTCGCAACCATCGTCCGGAATGAAGGCTTTACGGATTTCCTTACCGTCTTCGTCGCGGATAGGAATGTTTTGCAGGTTCGGGTTGCTGGAACTGAGTCGTCCGGTAGCTGTGACTGCCTGGTTAAAAGAAGTATGAATACGCCCTGTGCGTGGATTGATCAGCAGGGGGAGAGCATCGATATATGTTCCTAATAATTTCTTCAATCCACGGTATTCGAGGATCTTTCCGATAATCTCATGTTTATTGCGCAGGCTTTCCAGCACCTCTTCCGAAGTGACGTATTGTCCTGTCTTGGTTTTCTTCGCCTTATCCGTAATCTTCAGTTTGTCGAACAGGATTTCGCCCACCTGCTTGGGTGAAGCTATATTGAACGTTTCCTCTGCCAGTTCATAGATTTCTTTTTCTATCTCTTGCAGGCGGACAGTGAAATGTTCGGAGGTTTGTTTCAGCGCTTCGGTATCAATGCGCACCCCGTTACTTTCCAGATTGGCGAGTACGCGTACGAGCGGCATTTCTATTTCATAGAAGAGATGTTCAACCCCCTGTTTCTTCAATTCTTCTTCAAGTACATTCTTTAGCTTTAAAGTAACGTCTGCATCTTCGCATGCATATTTGTAAACTTCTTCTGGTGGAAGGTCCCGCATGTTCTTTTGATTCTTTCCTCTCGGGCCGATAAGTTCATCAATGTGGATGGTTTGATAATGCAGATAAATTTCTGCCAGATAATCCATGTTATGACGAAGTTCGGGTTGCAAAACGTAATGTGCGATCATGGTGTCGAAAAGTTCACCTTTCACTTCCATCCCGTAATTTTGAAGGACAAGAATATCGTACTTGATATTTTGTCCGACTTTCATTGAAGTTTCATTTTCGTAGAGCGGCCGGAACTCATTTACTATTTTTAACGCTTCTTCCCGTTCTGCCGGAACCGGAAC
>OICV01000835.1_pt1 | contig 12767 bp, 8 predicted proteins | sample 1581361 | NCBI WGS metagenome assembly OICV01 (sample SAMEA3882551, study PRJEB24775) | human gut metagenome | biome: human-associated habitat; feature: intestine environment; material: feces | place: Netherlands | collected 2009/2010 | reverse complement strand
TGGAACAACGGCAAATCACAGTTTCTCATAAACATTTGCAGCAAAGACAGCACCTTTTAATGCCGCTGCGGTAACGGTCGGTGCCAGGAAGAATCCCTGGTAGAAGGAACCGTTCACACCGAGTGTTGCGCCAACCTCTTTTCCAAGTCCCGGGGAGAGCAGACGGTATGCTGCATTTTCCACGTACTTTTTCTTTCCAACAATGTAACCGCCGGCCGGAGCCAGTCCGCCGCCCGGGTTTTTGATCAGGGATCCGACCATCAGATCTGCACCGACATTGGTCGGTTCGATCGTCTCCACGAACTCGCCGTAGCAGTTATCGACCATACAGATGACATCTGGTTTGATATTTTTAATAAATGCAATCAGTTCACCGATGCGGGTAACAGAAAGCGTCGGTCTGGTCTGATATCCTTTCGACCTCTGAATCGTCACCATCTTTGTCTTTTTGTTGATGGCATTTTTGATTCCTTCGTAATCGAAAGAGCCGTCCTCTTTTAAATCTACCTGGCGGTAAGTTACGCCATATTCCGCAAGAGATCCGACGGACGGGCGGATGCCGATCACTTCCTCAAGGGTGTCGTACGGTTTTCCAACAGGAGAAAGCAGTTCGTCGCCCGGGCGGAGATTTCCGGAAAGCGCCGTTGCAAGCGCATGGGTTCCGCAGGCGATCTGCGGGCGTACCAGTGCATCCTCAGTGCCGAAGCACGTTGCATAGACCTGCTCCAGCGTATCACGTCCCAGGTCATTGTATCCATATCCTGTGGTTCCATATAAGCATGCCTCGCTGACCTTGCTTGCCTGCATGGCGTGGATGACCTTTAACTGGTTGTATTCTGCGATTTCATCAATTTTTGCAAAACGCTCTTTTAATTCTTCCTCAATTTTCGTTCCAAATGCGAAAACCTCTTTGGAAATGCCAAGTGTGCTGTACATAGCAGCTTTTTCTGTCAACATGATTGTTCTCCTTCTTCCTTTGCATCGGCCGAAACGATTTCGTTCCAGCGATCCAGCATATATGATAATATTTTTTCTTCGTCGTAGTCAAAATCCGGCTTGTTCAGCCAGATTACATCCTTTTCTCGTCGGAACCAGGTCAGCTGCCGTTTGGCAAAATGACGGGTGTCCCGCTTGATGATATAGACGGCCTCCTCCAGCGTGCATTCGCCCGCAAGATATGGGAACAGTTCTTTGTAGCCCAGTCCCTGCATGGAGACAAGATCTCTTGTGTATCCCATTTCTTTCAAACGGAAAACTTCATCAACCAGTCCGTCGCGGATCATCTGATCGACACGCCTGTCAATGCGGTCATACAGAATCGAACGTTCGTCGTTCAGCACAAAATAAGCAGAACAGTACGGAGATTCCTTCTGCTTCTGCTCCTCGTTGTGCTCCGAAATCTTCTGTCCTGTCTCGTGATAATATTCCAGCGCCCGGATTACACGTTTTACATTATTCGGGTGAATCGTCTCCGCGGAAGCAGGATCAACCTCGGAAAGTTCCCGGTACAGTTCTGCCGCGCCTTCCTCCGTTGCTGCTTTTTCTTCCAGCTGTTTCCGGATCGGCAGTTCACCGTGCGATTCCGTAAAATCAACTTCTTTTAAAAGCGCCTGGATATAAAAGCCGGTGCCGCCCGTCACGATCGGAATCTGTCCGGCGGCGTATATTTTTTCCATCGCTTCATGCGCCAGTTCCACAAACTTCACGACGTGAAACTCTTCGGAAGGATCGAGCACATCGATCAGATAATGCGGAACGCCGCACATCTCCTCCGGGCGGATTTTGGCAGATCCGATATCCATATGGCGGTAGACCTGCATGGAATCCGCGGAGATAATGGCCCCATTTACCGCTTTGGCAAGCGAAATCGACAGCTTCGTCTTACCGACAGCGGTCGGACCGGTCAGGATAATCAAAGGTTTTTTCAAAAAAATCACCTACACAATTCTCTTAAATTTCTTTTCCAGCTCCCGTTTCGAGAGGGAAATGATCGTCGGCCGGCCGTGCGGGCAGTGATACGGATCTTCGAGCGTCAAAAGCTCGGCAATGAGCTGCTCCGCCTCTGCATAGGAAAGATGATTGTTGCCCTTTACGGCGGCCTTGCACGACATCGTCGCCAGACGGTCTTTTAAAATCTCCAGCGGCTTTTCGCGGACCTCCTCAAGATTGTCGAGAATCTCGATAAACAGCTCCTCCGTCGAAATACCGTACAGATTGTGCGGCACGGCGTTGATTGCATAGTCTTTTCCGCCGAACGGGGAAATTTCGTAGCCGAAGGACTGGAAAACGTCCATGTAACGGGTCACAAGATCTGCTTCCTGCGGCGTTAAGGAGACGATCAGCGGAGGACTCACCATCTGGGAGGTGACGTTCTTTTCCCGGTAATTTTTCATCATCCGCTCGAACAGTACCTTTTCGTGCGCGGCATGCTGATCGATGATGTAGAGATTCTCGCCGTACTGAATCAGCCAGTACGTATCGAAAACCTGGCCGATGATGCGGTGCGATTTCTCTGCCTCCGGGGTAAGAAACTGCTCATCAAAGAGCTGCATCTGGCCTTCTGGCTCAGGCGAAGCAGATGCAGATGAGGATTCTTCCGGCATGGAAGATACCGTTGGAGCTGCATCTGGCTCCTGCTGATGCTGTATTGCGTCCGCGTTTGAGAGTTCTGCCGTCTTTGGCACGTTTCCTGCACCCGGCTCAAACAGTTCTTCCTCTTCCCGCGTCATTCCCGTCATCTGCTGAACCGGCACATACGTTTTCGCTGCGCGGTATCCATTTCGTTCCACCTCCGGGAAAATTGGCATTCTTCTGCTCTGGCTGGAAACCGGCTCCACCGGAAGGGACTGCCGTGCAAAGCCTTCTTTTACCTGCCGTTTCTGCTCGAACGGTTCCGGAACAACAATCTGTTCTTTCCGTGCCGCTTTTTCCTCTGCTTTCCGTTCCCTGTCGGAAGAAAGCGAAACCTTCACAATCTGCTCCCTGTGATTCAGCGCATCCGAGATCATATCACGCATCTGGCGGTAAATCTCCTCCTGATGGGAAAAACGAAGCTCCATCTTCGTCGGATGCACATTGACATCCACCGCCTCTCCATCCATCTGGACATAGAACAGCGTAAACGGATATTTATGCTGCATCATCGATGTCTGATATCCGTCCTCAATCGCACGGGCGAGCAGCTTGCTCCGCACATACCGTCCATTCACGTAATAATTTTCAAAATTCCGGTTTCCCCTCGAGATCACCGGTTTTCCAATAAAACCATCAATCGTCATCAGCGGGCTTTCCGAGTGAATCTCGATCAGCTCCCGCGCGATGTCGCGGCCGTAAATATTATAGACCAGTTCTTTTAAATTCCGGTTGCCGCTTGTATGAAGCTTCACCTGCGAATTGACCATGTATTTAAACGAAATGCCCGGATGGGACAGAGCGAGCTGCTCCACCACAGAAGTCACCGCATTTGCCTCCGTGACCGGCGTTTTTAAGAATTTCTGACGAGCCGGCGTGTTGTAAAAAAGATTCCGGACCAGAAAGGTTGTTCCGGTCGGGGCACCGACCTCCTCATTGGCCTTCTCCGCGCCGCCCTCAATCACATACCGCGTTCCCGTCAGCGCATCCGGCGTTTTCGTAATCATCTCGATCTGCGCAACCGCCGAGATACTCGAGAGCGCCTCGCCGCGGAAGCCAAGAGATGCAATCTGCACGAGTTCTTCCACGGAACGGATCTTGCTCGTCGCGTGGCGCAGAAAAGCGAGCGGCACCTGTTCGGCCGGAATGCCGCTTCCATTGTCCGTGATCCGCACCAGCGAGATACCGCCGTCGCGGATTTCCACGGTAATCGCCGTCGCACCGGCGTCCATTGCATTTTCCACCAGCTCCTTTACCACGGAAGCCGGCCGTTCCACGACCTCACCGGCCGCAATTTTATCGATCGTATTCTGATCCAGTACTGCTATGGTAGCCATGTTGTTCCTTTCTGTTTCGGATTGATTCTAACTTATGTTCTGATCCAGCATTCCCCTATTTCCAGCGGTTTTTCACCTTTCCCTGGAAACGGTACAGGGTATTTAAAGCATCCATTGGTGTCATATTCGAGATATCAAGCTCCGAGAGCTCTTTGATGATATCATCGTCCTGCACCGTATCGAACAGCGACATCTGTGCCATATCGACCTCGTCGTAGTGAACAGGCTTTGCCTTCGGTTTTTTCTGCATGGTCAGATCCTTGACCGCAGCAGTGATATCGGCATCGCTCAACTGCTCCACCAGCTCCTGCGCCCGGGAGAGCACTGACTCCGGCACTCCCGCAAGACGCGCTACCTGGATACCGTAGCTCTTATCTGCGCCGCCCTGTACAATTTTACGCAGGAATACGATATCGTCGCCCTTTTCCTTAACGGCAATACAGTAGTTGTGCACGCCCGGAAGCTTTCCTTCAAGCTCAGTCAGCTCATGGTAATGTGTAGCGAACAGTGTCTTTGCGCCGAGCAGCTTCGGATTCGCCACATGCTCAATCACCGCCCAGGCGATCGAAAGACCGTCGAACGTACTCGTTCCTCTTCCGATCTCATCGAGAATCAGCAGACTGTTCGAGGTTGCATTCCGAAGAATATTCGCCACCTCCGTCATCTCAACCATAAACGTACTCTGGCCGCTTGCCAGGTCATCGGATGCGCCGACACGGGTAAAGATCCGGTCCACAATACCGATGTTTGCCTTCGAAGCCGGAACAAACGAACCGATCTGTGCCATCAGCACAATGAGGGCCGTCTGGCGCATATACGTCGATTTACCGGCCATGTTCGGTCCGGTGATGACGGAAACGCGGTGGTCACCGTTGTCAAGCAGGGTATCGTTTGCGATAAACATATCGTTTGGAATCATCTTCTCGACCACTGGGTGACGGCCGTCCTTGATATCAATCTTTCCGCGGCTGTTCAGCTTCGGACGCACATAGTGGTTGTGCTCGGCAACGTAGGAAAGCGATGCATACACATCGAGCCGTGCCAGAGCCTGCGCCGTGCGCTGAATCCGCTCCGCCTCACCGGCAACCGTATCGCGCACCGTACAGAAAAGATCATATTCCAGCGCGTACAGCTTGTCCTCTGCGCCAAGAATCGTATCTTCCAACTCCTTCAGATGCGGTGTGATGTAGCGCTCGGCGTTCGTCAGCGTCTGTTTTCTGGTATAGTAATCCGGTACAAGGTCTTTAAACGAGTTCGTAACTTCCAGATAATAGCCAAATACCTTGTTGTACTTGACCTTCATGTTTTTGATACCGGTTTTCTCCCGCTCACTCGCCTCAAGTTCACTCAGCCACTGCTTTCCTTCTGTCTTTGCATGGCGGTAATTATCGACCATCTCGTTGTAGCCGTCTTTGATCATACCGCCGTCGCGCATCAGATACGGCGGATCATCGACGATAGCTGCATCGACAAGCTGATAGAGATCCTCGAGCGGGTCCAGATCCTCCTGAACCTGCGCCAGTGCGCCGCCCTCAAACGAATTTAAAAGCTGTTTGATGTAAGGCAGCATCTGCAGCGATGATTTAAAGGCGATCAGGTCACGCGGGTTAGCAGACTGGTAACTGATTCTTCCGACGAGACGCTCCAGGTCATAGACCGGGCGGAGATATTCGCGGATTTCCTCGCGGATCATTGCCTGGCTGGTCAGGGCTTCCACTGCATCGAGCCGTGCGTTGATTTCCTCCTCGTCGATCAATGGCTGCTCTACGTAGCTTCGCAGAAGACGTGCGCCCATCGCCGTGCGGGTTTTATCGAGAACCCAGAGCAGGGAGCCGCGTTTCTGCTTCTCACGCAGCGTTTCCACAAGTTCAAGATTCCGGCGGCTGGAGCTGTCGATCAGCATATATTTGTCTGTCACATACGGTGTAATCGAATTCATGTGAGACAGATCCGATTTCTGTGTCTCATGCAGATATTGGAACAGCGCACCGGCTGCAATTGTTCCGCAGTTGTAATCGGCGATGCCAAGGCCTTCCATCGTAGCAGCATGGAACTGTTCCTGCAGTGTACGGCGGCAGATGTCATCGTCGAAATACCAGTCTTCCAATGCATTCACGCAGATATGAAGGCGGGTCCGGAGATCCTCCACATCAATCCCGCAGAGCAGGAACGACTGATTGCAGATGATTTCCGCCGGCATAAACTTCGTGATCTCATCCACCAGGCGGCGCGGCTTGTCCATTTCCGTGACGAAGCACTGGCCGGTCGAGATATCTGCTGTAGAGATGCCGAAGCATCCCTCCATGCAGACGATCGACATGATGTAGTTGTTCTTCGTCTCATCAAGTCCCTGCGGGATCAGCGTCGTACCCGGTGTGACAACGCGGATGACTTCGCGCTTTACCATGCCCTTTGCCTGTTTCGGGTCCTCCATCTGCTCGCAGATCGCAACCTTATGGCCGTTCTCTACAAGACGGTTGATATACCCTTCTGCAGCGTGATACGGGATACCGCACATCGGAGCGCGCTCCTCCATGCCGCAGTCCTTTCCGGTCAGCGTAAGCTCAAGTTCTTTGGATACCAGGGTGGCATCCTCGAAGAACATTTCGTAGAAATCACCTAAGCGGTAAAACAAAATGGTATTAGCCGGGTCAGTCAAGCCCGTCTTCGTCTGGCAATAATGTACCATCATAGGCGAAAGCTTCTCACACTGATCCAGCGCATCCTGTGCTGTCACAGGCCGCGTGGACATCAGTGCCGGCGCTTTTACCGCTGTGTTTTTTGTTTCTGTATCATTCATTTGTATTTCATACCTTTTCTCAAGAATAAATATAAGAAGTATAACAAACGTCATACCTGCACAATTTTAGCATGAAACCAGAAATTGTGCAAGATTCACAAACGTATAAAATGCCCCTTCCTGTCAGTGGTTTTTTTCGAAACCAGCCGTCCAAGAAGCGAGCATTCCCTTTAATATAGCTTAGATGGTCTGCATGGAGATCATGGATGCATTCGAAGCCTGTTTTATCTGAATTTTTAATTCTATTTATGAAATTGGAATCACGCGTCCTGTTTCCGCCATGGTCCGGTGGGAAATGGAAATTACGGTACGGTCTTTGGATACTCTCCGCAGTGCATTCAACACCATTTTCTCGGTTTCTGCGTCGAGGTTTGCCGTAATCTCATCGAGGAGCAGGATTTCCGGCTCTGCCGCGGCCGCACGGGCAATCGAGAGAAGCTGCCACTGGCCCTGGGAGAAGAGGTCCGGTGTGCATAAGGTATCGTACTTGTCCGGAAGCGCCTCGATCGTCTCGGCAAGTCCGGTCAGCTCCGCAGCCTTTTTCACATTTGCAGCCGAAATCTTCGTATCGTACAGCGTAATCTGGTCTTTTACTGATCCCGGCACCATATGGAACGACTGCTCCACATAGCCGAAAACGTTTCGTTTCTTTTCATCCGGCAGATCAATGGACGGAACGCCCTGGATCAGAACCTTTCCTTTCTGCGGCCCATATAAGCCGAGCAGCAGTTTGAAAATGGTACTCTTTCCAGCACCTGTTCGTCCGAAGAGCGTTACCTGCTCGCCTTTTTTGATCTGCAGACTCACATGATTCAGAATGACCTGGCTTTCATCGTATCCGAACGTAACGTCTTTTAACTCCGCGGCTATATCCTGCTCCGCGCGTCCTGCGATGGCAGCCGGCTCTTTTTTCTCCTCCAGACCGTAGAACTCATTGATTCTTGCGATACCGGCAAGGGCGGACTGAATCGTCTGGATTTCCATACCAAGGCTCTCGACCGGAGTAAAGATCTGGGAAATGTAATTCATGACTGCAACAGCGGTTCCGGCGGACATACCGAACAGTTTTAACACGTTCGGATTGCCGGATGCGGAAAGCAGCATGACAACAGCAACCACAATGGCATTTAAAATCAGGATAACCGGAGAATAGACGGCATCGTAAAAGTTGGTCTTCTCCATCGCACTGTAGCTGTCATCGATATAGCGCGCATACTGCTGCTCCATATACGTCTCTTTCTGCAGGCAGTGGATGGTCCGAATGTTGTGCAGCGTCTCCGGAATGTGGCCGGAAGCACGGCTGACCGCGCGGCGGTTGGCAATCTGGGATGCCAGCATGTTTTTCTGTACGTAACGGGTAAAGAGGAACAGGACCGGCAGAAGGACAATCAGAACAATCGTAAGTCCGCGGTTTGTCATCCAGATGACAACAAGAATACTTAAAATCTTGCACGCATCGGCAAACATACTGATGATACCGGAGGTGAACAGATTTTCCACGGTATCGACATCACCGACGAATCTCGATACCAGGCCACCCGGCTCCTGGCGGTTCAGTTCATTGGCAGAAAGGCGTCCGAACTTTTCCATCAGACTGCTCCGGAGTGCATGCGTAATTTTCTGGCCGAATACTGTCAGAAGACTCTCCCTTGCGGATTCGAGAAGGCCAGTCAGGGCGAGCAGTCCGAAATACAGCAGAAGTCCGCCCGTCCAGAGGGTGTGATTCTTGGTGAGCCGGTCAATCAGCTGTGCCAGAATAAGCGGCGGGAGCAGTGCGAAAATAACGGCACCGCAGACGGCTGCAAAAAGTCCGGCGGACAAAACACCGTGTTTTCGGACCGTCTCTTTGATGACCTGCAATACAGATTCTTTATTTTTCATCGTTACTGCCTCCCTTCGTCTGATCACGGCAGAGTTCTGCGTAGGACGGAACCTCTGCGAGGAGCTCCTCATGTGTGCCGACTTTCGTATGTCCCTCATCCATCCAGATCACCTGATCCATCTGATCGAACAGATAGAGACGATGAGAAATCAGAATGACAACGGAATCCCGTGCCAGCTCTTTTACGTTTGCAAAAATCTGTGCTTCCGTCTTTTTATCGAGTGCCGAGAATGGATCATCGAGAACCAGAACCGGCCGTTTGTGATACAAGGTTCTCGCAAGGGCAAGGCGCTGCGCCTGGCCGCCAGAGAGACGGACACCGCTTGTTCCGACCAGGGTATGAATGCCGTCCTCCATTGCTTTTGCCTCTTCTTCGAAGCAGACAGTCCGAATCATTTCCTCCGCGCCCTGTTTTCCGCCGAGGCGGATATTGTCTTCCACACTTCCATGAAACAGCTCCGGATCGTGGCCGAGATAACCGATGATGCGGTTCCGGTCTGTTTTTTCCATTTTTCCAAGCTCTTTTCCGCCGAAAGTGATGCTTCCCTCATACGGTGATTCGCAGAGGAAGGTCTTTCCAAGCGTTGATTTTCCGCATGCAACCGGTCCCGTCACACCAATGATCTGGCCCGGAGCTGCTTCAAACGACAGATCATGGATGATCTCTTTTCCGTTCGGATAGGCAAAATGCAGATGATCGACCGAAAGCTTTGCAGGCGCTGCGGCCGGAAGCTCTGGTTCTGCTTCGGAATTCTGCAAGAGCGGCTTGATTCGTTTCCAGGAAACCTGTGCTTTATGTACCGCGTTGAACAGCTTTGCCGCACTCGATGATTTAGTAGCAAGCTTTGTGTAGCAGGACAGGAACGTCGTAAATACGGCGATAGTCCACGGTGTCCAGCCCTCATGAAGAACATTTCTGCCTCCGAAGTACAGGATAAACAGAATGCTCGCCATCGAGATGATCCGGTAAATCGGCGGCATTGCCGTGTTCCAGATACTGGCACGGACAGCAGCATTCTCGTAAGCGGAAAGGTTTTTCTCATATGTAGCTTTTCGGTCCTCCTCGCAGCCAAAGACACGATAGGTGATCGCGTTTGCCGCACGGTCCAGGGTTACGGCACTTAAAGCACCCGACTGCACCTTATAGGCGGCGCCTGTTTTCTGTACAATGACCTTCATCTTTTCCGCAATCACGTAGGAAACCGGCGGGAAAATCATACAGAGAAGGGCCAGCTTCCAGTCGTACCAGAGCAGCATGCACGCATAGGCAAGAAGGGCAACGCCGGTATCAAAGATTTCCGTTGTAAATTTCCGCATGCCCTCGACACAGTCGTCTACATCGAGAATCGCTTTGGTCAGTACATTTCCGGCGCCTTCCGCTTCGAGCTCAGAACGGCTTTTGCGGACCAGCGTTCCGTAAAGGATCTGTTTCATATGCCGGTTGACGTTGTTGGCAAACCGCCGGACATAGAACCGTTTGAAATACCGGGAAAACTGTACAATGCCGATGCTCACGATATAGGCAATGACCAGCACCAGCATCTGGTGGAAGATTCCTGTTCCGCCTAGAATATCGACCAGCTTTCCCGCCATTTTTCCCTCAAACCAGGGGCCTGCAAGAAGTCCCAGGTTGTAGATGAGGCCGGAAACTGTGACGAAAAAGAGCGGCTTCCATTCCTCTTTAAAGTAAGAGAGCACCCGGTTCGGGCGAAAGGTTTCATTCTTCATCTCTGCTGCCTCCTTCCTCTGCTGCCTTCGTTTTTGTGCTTAAAATCTGTGAAAGCTCCGCAAAATGATTCTGCCGTTCTTTCTTTGATTTCCAGTACAGCTTGTCCAGCGTTCTGCAGAAGTTTTCTGCCTCCTCTTTGGGAAGCTCCGAGAACAGCCATTCGTAAAAGACCGTTTCAATCTCCGCCTTGGAATTTTTCAGGGATTCTGCTTTTTCGGTAGCATACAGAAGCTGGCTTCTGCCGTCCCACGGATTCGGCTTCCGGACCAGATATCCTTTTGCCTCCAGGTTTGCAGCACGTCTTGCGGCAGCTCCTTTATCAATCTTCAGCTGTTCGCGCACTTCCGTCTGCGTGATGCCGGGATTGTGGCGCACCAGATGAATAAAATCAAATTCCGCCGTGCCGATGCCTTCTTCCTTCATCGCCTGAACCGTAAATTTCCCGGCTTCCCGTGCGATTTTCGTTATTTTTCGTTCGGTTGGATCCATTTTTATGCTTCTCCTGTTCTGTTTTGCATGTCCTAAATAGATGTATATACAACTAATTAGATGATAGTACAACTAAATAAAATTGTCAATCCCATTTGAAAAAGTCTGTCAAAAACTGAATTTCATCAAAAAATCTGTTCTTCTTCTGGTTGACGAAGTTCCGTCCGCCCTCTATAATAGAAGTATTCGGCTGAAAAAAGAACAGCCAATCTATCAATAAGGAGATGTATCTTATATGGAAAAGAAACATGCGCGCGGCAGCTTTACCGGCTCCATCGGTTTCGTGCTTGCTGCTGCCGGAAGCGCGGTCGGACTGGGAAATATCTGGCGTTTCCCTTATCTTGCAGCAAAAGACGGAGGCGGAACCTTTATTCTGGTTTATATTGTACTGGCTCTGACATTTGGCTTTACCCTGCTGACCACCGATGTTGCCATCGGAAGGAAAACCGGACAGAGTCCGCTTACTGCTTACGGAAAAATTCACCCAAAATGGAACGGTCTTGGCCTCCTCGCCAGCATCGTACCGGTTGTCATCCTGCCTTACTACTGCTCTATCGGAGGCTGGGTATTAAAATATCTTTCTGTCTTCCTTACCGGACAGGGTGCCGCAGCCGCGGAGGATGGTTACTTCACCGGCTATATTACCGGCACCTGGCAGCCGATTGTATGGCTGTGTATCTATCTTTTTCTTACCGCATTTGTCGTATACCGCGGTGTCAACAAGGGAATTGAAAACTACAGCAAAATTCTGATGCCGATTCTTCTGCTTCTGATCACCGGAATCTCAATTTTTTCCCTGACGCTGAACTATACGGATGCAGACGGTGTTGTCCGCACGGGACTGCAGGGTATGAAAGTTTACCTTGTTCCGGATTTTAAAGGCATGACACCACAAAAGTTTTTCGTTATCTTTGTGGATGCACTCGGACAGCTTTTCTTCTCGATCAGTGTCGCCATGGGTATCATGGTTGCGTACGGTTCCTACGTCAAAAAAGAAACAAACCTGATGAAATCGATCAATCAGATCGAGATTTTTGACACGATTGTTGCACTGCTTGCCGGTTTGATGATTGTTCCGGCTGTTTTTACCTTCATGGGAACGGAGGGCATGTCCGCCGGACCTGGTCTGATGTTTGTCTCCCTGCCGAAGGTCTTCAAAGCCATGGGAGCTGCCGGCGGTTTTATCGGAACCATTTTCTTTCTTATGGTTTCTTTTGCAGCCGTTACGTCTTCTGTATCGGTCATGGAGTCCATTGTTTCCTGTATGATCGACAAGTTCCATACCAGCCGGAAAAAGAGCACCGTTATCGTAACAATCTATGCGTGCCTCATCGGCATCATCGTATGCCTTGGCTACAATGCACTTTATTTTGAACTGAAGCTTCCAAACGGCGCAACCGCTCAGATCCTGGATGTGATGGATTTCATCAGCAATAACCTTCTGATGCCGCTTGTTGCACTTCTCTCCTGCATTCTGATCGGATGGGTGGTAAAACCGCAGGTCATCATCGATGAGGTGACGCTGGGTGGATATAAGTTTGGAAGAAAGAAACTGTATATCGTCATGGTCAAAATTATTGCACCTGTGCTTCTTGCAGCACTTCTGCTGCAGTCCTTCGGTATCATCAAGGTCTGATTGCTCTGCACAGCGCATCAAAAAAGCATGTTTTCCAGTGGAGATATTCCCGGAAAACATGCTTTTTGTTTTTATGCTGCAAATATGAATTTTATTTATTCAGGATCTCGGTTACGATCGCTTTTATAAGAAAGTTAACGGCAGTGGCGGGCGGAGAGAAATCGGTATCCCCACTGACATGAGGCAAACCACAGTCAGCATTCTGCTGACATGTCAGACTCTGTGAAATTACCGACTGTGGATTGAAACAAGCAGTTCTTTTT
>OICV01000832.1_pt1 | contig 12794 bp, 7 predicted proteins | sample 1581361 | NCBI WGS metagenome assembly OICV01 (sample SAMEA3882551, study PRJEB24775) | human gut metagenome | biome: human-associated habitat; feature: intestine environment; material: feces | place: Netherlands | collected 2009/2010 | reverse complement strand
TCTTGCCGGCACCGGTGGAGCCGACAAAGGCGATCTTCTGGCCCGGACGGCCATACAGGTTGATATCATGCAGGACGATCTTGCCCGGATCATAGCCAAAGTCTACATCCTTAAAGACGATATCTCCCTTCAGTTCACGGTAGTCTGCGCTGCCATCGGCGTTCACACGCTTCCAGGCCCACAGGTTGGTGCGCTCCTTGGTTTCGGTCACAGAATCATCCGGCAGGCGTTTGGCGTTGACCAGCATGACCTTGCCCTCGTCCACTTCCGGCTTTTCGTCCAGCAGGTCAAAGATACGCTGGCCGCCAGCCAGAGCCATGATGATGGCGTTGAACTGCATGGAGATCTGGCTGATGGGCATGTTCAGGGTGCGGTTGAAGGTCAAAAAGCTGGCCAGCTTGCCCAGGGTCAGGCCTGTCATGCCAGACAGAGCCAGCGCACCGCCGATCATGGCGCAGAACACATAGGAAAGGTTGCCCAGCTGGGTGTTAGCCGGACCGCCGAGGTTGGAGTAACGGTTGGCCTTATCCGCGCTTTCAAACAGCTGGTCATTGAGCTTATCAAACTGCTCAATGGCTTCTTCCTCGTGGCAGAACACCTTAACGACCTTCTGGCCGTTCATCATCTCTTCAATGTAGCCGTTCACCGCACCAATATCACGCTGCTGGGAAACAAAGTACTTGGAAGAGTTGGTGGTAAGATACTTGGTGACCAGCAGCATAATCCCGACCATGACCAGGGTGAGCACCGTCAGCGGCACGCTGAGTACAACCATGGAAACCAGCACGCTGACAACGGTAATAGCGCTGTTCAGCAGCTGCGGCATGCTCTGGCTGATCATCTGGCGCAGGGTATCAATATCGTTGGTATACAGCGACATGATATCGCCGTGGGCGTTGCGGTCAAAGTATTTGATGGGCAGCATCTGCATATGGGTAAACATTTCATCGCGCAGGCGCTTCAGGGTGCCCTGGGTAACGTAAGCCATCATACGGGCCTGGGCAAAGGCGGCAACAATGCCGATGCCGTAAAAGCCTGCCGTGCGGGCGATGGCATGGGCCAGGCCGGAAAAATCACTGCTCTGCTCTTTCAGCAGGGGCAGGATGTAGCCATCGATCAAGGTCTGCATGAACAAAGTGCCCTGCACGTTGGCAAACACGCTGACAAAAATGCAGATGACGACCGCAACGACCTGAATGCGGTAGCATTCCATCACATAGCGCAGGATGCGCATGAAGATCTTGCCGGGGTTCTGGACTTTGGGGCGCGGGCCGCGGGGGCCACCGCGGCCAACCTTAACCACTTTTGCTTTCTGCTCAGCCATTGTTATCGCCTCCCTTTTCGTCAAAGTCGCCGGAGCCTTTGGTCTGGCTGTTATAAACTTCCTGATAGATGGGGTTGGTGGCCAGCATTTCGGCCGGGGTACCGTAACCACTGATCCTGCCGTTATCCAGCACGATCACATGGTCGGCGTTTTCCACGCTGGAAATACGCTGGGCAATGATGAACACCGTGGTGCCGGGAATCTTTTCGGCAAAGCTCTTGCGGATCTTGGCGTCGGTGCCGGTATCCACAGCGGAGGTAGAGTCGTCCAGAATCAGGATGCGGGGCTTTTTCAGCAGAGCACGGGCAATGCAAAGGCGCTGCTTCTGGCCGCCGGAAACGTTAGTGCCGCCCTGGTCAATGTGGGTGTTGTATTTATCGGGGAAGCGATCAATAAATTCATCGGCGCAGGCCTGCTTGCATGCCTCCTCGATCTCGGCATCGGTGGCATCCTTATTGCCCCAGCGCAGGTTTTCCTTGATCGTTCCGGAAAACAGAATATTTTTCTGTAATACAACTGCTACCTGGTTGCGCAGCGCTTCCAGATCATATTCTCTGACGTCTTTTCCGCCAACCTTTACAACGCCCTCTGTCGCGTCATAAAGTCTGGAAATCAGTTGGATCAGGGAAGACTTCGAAGAACCGGTGCCACCGATAATTCCAATCGTCTCCCCGGAACGGATATGCAGATCGATATCGGCAAGCGCCATCTTCTCCGCCTGCAGAGAATATTTGAAGCTGACATGGTCGAAATCGATCGAACCATCTGCCACTTCCTCCACCGGGTCTGCAGGACTTGTCAGCGTACTGTCCTCTTTTAACACTTCCACGATTCGCTGTGCGGATTCCGCAGCCATCGTCACCATGACAAATACCATTGAGAACATCATCAGGCTATTTAATATCTGGAAGCTGTATACTAAAAGGGCAGAAAACTGTCCGACGTCCAGATCCAGACCGCCGCTCGTGATGATCGTATAAGAACCAAAGGACAGGACAAAAACCATAACCACATACAGGCAGAACTGCATCAGAGGGCTGTTGATCGCCAGAATCTTCTCCGCGCGGGTGAAATCCTGACAAACCTCTTCTGCCGCATGATGGAATTTTTCTTTTTCGTACGCCTCGCGCACAAAGGATTTTACCACGCGCATGCCCTTGACATTTTCCTGAATCGAATTGTTCAGAGCGTCGTACTTACGGAATACCCGTTTAAACAGCGGACCTACCTTATGGATCACGGCAAACAGTCCGATCCCCAGAATCGGGATGACCACCAGGAAGATCAGCGCCATCTTTCCGCCCATAATAAACGCCATCGTAAAGGAAAAGATCAACATCAGCGGGCTGCGGATCGCAAGTCGGATCAGCATCATAAATGCCAGCTGGACGTTCATAACGTCCGTCGTCATTCTCGTCACTAAAGACGAGGTAGAAAATTTATCGATGTTTTCAAAGGAAAAATCCTGAATCCGGTAAAACATATCCTTGCGCAGGTTTTTGGCGAATCCGCAGGACGCGGACGCGCAGACCGAACCGGCTCCGGCTCCGAATGCGAGGGACATAAGCGCCATCACCACCAGAATCAGACCATACCGTGAAATGACGCCCATACCGCTTCCGGCTTTGATTTCATTGACCAGCTGAGCGACTACAAACGGGATGATACATTCCATGACCACTTCCAGAGATACCAGAATCGGTGTCAGGATCGAATCGCGCTTGTATTCCCTGATCGACTTCATCAGTTCTTTTATCATACTTTTTACGTTTGTCTCCTTTCATCTGTGAAATTGCCCGTTCAAACGAGCTTTGTATCCACCTTTTGCCCCGGCAGGCTATGTATACGCTCAAGCCGGTGCGTAAAGAGGAAAAAAAGCGGCGGGCGATAAGGCTCGCACGCCGACTTTTTCTGCTCTATGCAGATATGGAATAATTATACATGGATTTTCTTGTAAGTCAAGTCCCGGACTCCAGATGTACATCCATCTGCGGATACGGAATGCGGATGCCCGCTTCATCGAAGCCGTACTTGATATCCTCCAGCATCGTATAGCGCGCCTGCCAGTAGTTTTCCTTCTTCGCCCAGAATTTCACAACAAGGACAACACTGCTGTCTGCCAGTTCGTCTACGTTGACTGTGATCTCTCGTTCCGGAAGCACATACGGGTTTTTCTTCGCAATTTCCTGCACTGCTTTCCGTGCGCTGCGGATATCAGAATCATACGAAATTCCGACTTTCAAATCCACACGCCGTTCCGCCTCATCCGTCACGTTCGTCAGGCTGCTGTTTGCGAGGTTTCCGTTCGGGATCAGAATAATCTGATTGTCATAGGTTGCAAGCTTCGTATAAAAGACAGATATCTGCTGAACAATCCCTTCGTTACCGCCCCCTTCGATGATATAATCTCCGACATGAAACGGCTTCAGCATCATAATCAGGATTCCGCCAATGCAGTTACTTAAGCTTCCCTGGATCGCCAGACCGATCGTTACGCCGACCGAACCGATCACCGTCGCAATGCTTGCTGCCTCCACACCAAACAGCTGCAGAATCATGAACACCAGAATCGTATACGAAACAAACTTAATCGAGGAGTCCAGAAACTGCGCCGCTTCCTCCGACGCGCTGGAACGCTCCATCGCCCGTCTGAAAAAATGCCGGATCATCGCAATCAGTCTGCTGCCGATCGCAAACAGGATGAGCGCCAGCACCGTGCGGACGCCCAGCCCCAGAAGCTTGTCCGGCAGCTCGTTTAAGTAGCGTTCCAGCAGGCTCAGCTGTTTTTCCATATTCTTTAAGGATTCGTCCGACGCGAGGCTTTCTATCTCCTCGCCTGTCAGCGTCACAGAGGATGTCAAAAATGCTGCGCCGGACATCAGCACCTTCCTCATGCTTTGGTTCCTTTCGTCACTTTCGCGGAAGAGGTAGACTTCTTAGCTGCAGACGCAGGCTTCTTAGCCGTCGGCTCTTTCGGTGCGACAGCCTTCGCGGTCGCTGTCTTTTTGCGGGTCGTGCGGCGTGCAGGCTTTTCTTTTTCTTTTCCCTCAAGAATCGCGCTGTCCGCCTGCTCTGCCTTTTCGGTCAGCTCTTCCTTCAGGGTTTTCTTTTTCATGGCAGCTGCTTTCTTCGCAGCCTCTTCCACCGCTTTTTTGGCAGCAGCCGTTTTTCTTACAACCTCTTCTGCTGCCTGCCTTGCCACCGCTTCCTTTTCAGCCGCCTCTTCGGCAGCTTTTCTCGCAGCTTCTTCCTTCTTTGCAGCCTCCTCCGCTGCTTTTTTAGCGATTGCTTCTTTTTTCGCAGCTTCCTCTGTAGCTTTTCTCACAGCCTCTTCCGCCGCATTTTGGGCAGCCTCGGCGATCTTTCTGCGCTCTTCTTTTTCTTCGTCCGTGTAAGGCGTATAAGCAAAAATGCTCACAGACAGCGGCGCCTGATGCATCAGGATCGAATTTTCCCTGCCGTCGGATGCGATTTCTTCCGCTTCCAGTACATAGGAGTTAATTCTTCCTTTTCCGCCAAAGGCGATATCGTCAGAGTTTAAAACTTCCGTATATTTTCCTTCAAAAGGTACACCCACCCGATACTCCGGTCTGTCCACGTTTGCAAAGTTCAGGCATACCAAAAGCGTCTCTTCCTCTTTGTCGCTCTTTCTCAGATAGGAAAGCGTGCATTCGTTCGCATCAATGCAGTCAATCCATTCGAAGCCGTCCCAGCTGTCGTCTTCCGCATACAGCGCAGGGTTTTTACGATACAGCTCGTTTAACCGCTTCACAAACCGGCGTATTTGCTCATGATAATCGTATTTTAACAGTTCCCATTCCACGCCCCGCTCTTCGTTCCACTCGTCGTACTCTGCGATATCCTGTCCCATAAACAAAAGCTTCTTGCCCGGATGCGTCATCATATAACCGTAGCCTGCGCGCAGGTTCGCGAATTTGTCCGCTTCCTCTCCCGGCATCTTGCTAAGCATCGACGCTTTGCCGTGAACGACCTCGTCATGGGATAACACGAGCATGAACTTTTCGGAATACGCATAAACCATCGAAAACGTCAGATCGTTGTGATGATACGCACGGAAATATGGGTCATACTGCATGTAGTCGAGAAAATCGTTCATCCAGCCCATATTCCATTTCATCGTAAAGCCAAGACCACCATCGTTTAAATCGCCCGTCACCTTCGGCCATGCTGTGGATTCCTCCGCGATCGTAACCGCGCCCCTGCCGCGTTTTTGAATCATGCTGTTTGTATGCTTTAAAAATTCGACCGCTTCCAGATTTTCATTGCCGCCGTACATGTTGGCAATCCATTCGCCATCCTGCTTTCCGTAATCGAGATACAGCATTGAAGCGACCGCGTCCATCCGGATTCCGTCTGCATGGAACTGCTCCACCCAGTAAAGTGCATTGGCAATCAGGTAGTTGCTTACCTGCGGTCTGCCGTAATTATAGATCAGCGTTCCCCAATGCGGATGCGCCCCCTGTCTCGGGTCTTTGTGCTCATACAGGCATGTCCCGTCGAACCCGGACAGTCCGTAAGCATCTCTCGGAAAATGGGCCGGAACCCAGTCCAGAATCACGCCGATTCCTGCTTTGTGCAGCTCGTTGACAAAATACATAAAATCCTGCGGTGTGCCATAACGTGCAGTCGGCGCATAATAGCCGATGACCTGATAGCCCCAGGATCCATCCAGCGGGTGCTCCATAACCGGCATCAGCTCCACATGGGTATAGCCCATTTCCTTCACATAGGAAATAACCTTCGGTGCAAACTCCCGGTAGTTATAATATCTGCGGCCATCCTCTGGCTTTGCAAAGGAGCCCAGATACATTTCATAAACGCTCATCGGCTCTTTTTCAGGACAGCTTTTTTCCCGTGCCAAGATCCATTCTTCATCTTCCCAGGCAAAACCATCGATGTTGCGAACAACAGACGCCGTGTCCGGGCGGAGCTGTTGTCCAAACGCATAGGGATCTGCCTTCAGGTAAGTCAGACCGCCCTTTAATTTCAGCTCAAACTTATAATTCTCGCCCTCTCTAACTCCGGGGATAAAAATTTCAAAAATACCAGAATCCCACAGGCGGCGCATCTGATGTCGGCGTCCATCCCAATGGTTAAAATCTCCCACAACACTGACCCGCAGCGCATTCGGTGCCCAGACTGCAAAATGCACGCCCTGGGTTTTGTCGATGGTCATCATATGCGCACCAAGGATACGGTAAGCTTCATAATGGATTCCTGCCGCAAACCGCGCCGTATCCTCTTTGGTAATGACCGGAGCAAACCGATAGGGATCTTCAAATTCTTCTGTTGCGCCATCTTCCAAAGAAGCCTTTAATGTATAGCTTCCAATTTCCTTACCGCCAACCAGTGCGGCATAATAGCCAGCCTCGTCCGCCTGCTCCATTTCCACGGTCTTTTGACCGGGCAGCTTCAGTTCCATCGAAACAGCGCCCGGATAAAATGCCTGCACCACCGTCGCATTGCCTTCCCGGTGCGGTCCCAAAAGCCGGTGCGGATCGTCCTCCTCAGAATAAATAATTGCCTCTATTTCAGGCCAGTTCATCAGCCTATACAGTTTTTCGTTCATTCGATACCCTCCTGCCTGACGCATTTGCCGCGCTCCTCTTATTTTTATTTTACCCTTCCCGGGCACAATAGGCAAGGGAAAATGTCTAAGCAGTGTACCTCAGCAGTCCCCCGCGATTTCCCTGATGATCATCTGCATCATGTGCCCGACCATGAGTCTCGTCGCTACCCTGCTGTTCAAGGAGCCCAGCTTCGGCACATGGGCGCACACCTTTGGCTGCAACCTGCCGATGGCATTTTTCTGGCAGATGTTCTACTGCGGACCGCTCTCCCGCCTGATTTTCCGCACCCTGTTTAAAAAACAGCTGGCAGCGCAGAACATACCGGCACAGGGGCAGAAATAAATAGCTTGTGCAAACGTAGCACGGATCGCACGCTCAAACACAGAATATACCCACAGTACCATACAGAAAAGACCCCGAAGACTGGCACCATACTGCCTTTCTCCGGGGTCTGTGACTCTCCGTTACAAAACGCCTGCGTTTTACTTCACCACCCGCACGCGGAACACGCCATCGATTGTCTTTAACTGATTGACAATACTGCCGCTTACGTGGGACTCCAGGTCGACCATCGTATATGCAACATCGCCTTTGGATTTGTTCATCATATTTGCGATGTTTAAGTTGTTCCAGCCGAGGACGGAGGAGAACTTCGCGATCATGTTTGCGATATTCTTATGGAAAATCACGACTCTGCTTTCTGCCGTGCACACACCCATATCGCAGTCCGGGAAATTGACGCTGTGGAGAATATTTCCGTTTTCGAGATATTCCTGCAGCTGTCTGACTGCCATAACCGCACAGTTTTCTTCCGACTCCTCAGTCGAAGCGCCCAGATGCGGGATGACGATGCAGCCCGGCTTTCCTGCCGTAACCGGATTCGGGAAATCCGAAACGTAGCGGCGGATTTTTCCGGCGGTAATCCCGTCTAACACAGCTTCTTCATCCACCAGCAGATCTCTTGCAAAGTTTAACAAAATCACGCCGTCCTTCATCCGGGAGATAGCTTCTGCGCTGATCATATTTTTTGTGCTGTCCATCAGCGGCACATGGATTGTGATATAATCGCACTGCTCATAGATTTCATTGACATCCAGCACATGTCTGACGTCGCGGCTTAACTTCCACGCCGCATCGACCGATACATACGGATCATAGCCGAGCACTTCCATTCCGAGATGACGTGCCACGTTAGCAACCTTGACGCCGATCGCACCCAGTCCGATGATACCGAGACGCTTGCCCATCACCTCTGTACCGGCAAACTTCTTCTTCGCTTTCTCCGCATCCTTCGCAATATTTTCATCTTCCTGATTTTCTTTCACCCAGTTGATGCCCGATACGACGTCACGGCTTGCTAAAAGCATTCCGGCAATGACCAGCTCTTTTACGCCGTTTGCGTTTGCACCCGGTGTATTGAACACGACGATACCTTTTTCCGCGCATTTCTCCAGCGGGATATTGTTGACGCCGGCTCCTGCTCTTGCAACTGCTAAAAGTCCATCCGGCAGCTCCATCTCATGCATCGATGCGCTTCGAACCAGGATGCCTTCTGCTTCTGTAATTTCGTCTGTTTTGATATAATTTTTCGAAAAATTATCGAGTCCGACCTGTGCGATCGGATTCATGCAATAATAATTTCTCATTGAAACCTCCCACTCTGCTTACTGATTCTGCGCTTCAAACTCTTTCATAAAGGCAACCAGCTTTTCCACGCCCTCCATCGGCATTGCATTGTAAATGCTTGCGCGCATGCCGCCGACGCTTCTGTGTCCCTTTAAGTTCTCCAGACCGTTTTTCTTTGCCTCTGCAACAAATTTTGCATCCAGATCGGTATTGCCTGTGATAAACGGAACGTTCATCAACGAACGGTCTTCCTTGCGGACGGTGCCTTTGAACAGCTTGCTTTCATCCAGGAAATCATACAGAATTTTCGCTTTTTTCTCGTTGTATTCTTTCATTGCTTCCAGACCGCCGCGCTTTTGCAGCCACTTAAATACTTTGCCGCAGATGTAAATTCCGTATGCCGGAGGCGTGTTGTAAAGGGATTTCGCATCCGCATGAATTTTATATTTTAACATGGTGGGCGTGCCGGGCAGCACATCTTCTGTAATCAGGTCTTCCCGGATAATTGCGATAACTACGCCGGCAGGTCCAATATTCTTCTGAACGCCACCGTAAATCATGCCATATTTGGTCACATCAACCGGCTCGGATAAGAAGCAGGAGGAAACATCCGCAACAAGGGGTTTTCCCTTTGTATTCGGAAGCGTTTTGAATTTGGTTCCGTAAATGGTGTTATTTTCACAAATATATACATAATCCGCGTCCGGGTCGATCGGCAGATCGGAGCAGTCCGGAATATAGGAAAAGGTCTGATCCTCGGAGGATGCAACCGCATTTGCCTTTCCGTAAATGGAAGCCTCTTTCCATGCCTTTTTCGCCCACTGTCCGGTTATGATGTAATCCGCTACGCGGTTTTTCATCAGGTTCATCGGAATCATCGCAAACTGCTGGCTTGCGCCACCCTGTAAAAACAGCACTTTATAGTTATCGGGGATTCCCATCAGCTGACGTAAATCAGCCTCCGCCTCATCAATGATTTTCTGATAGGTACCGGAACGATGGCTCATCTCCATAACTGACATTCCACAGCCTCTGTAATCAAGCATTTCGTCTGCTGCTTCCTGCAGCACTTCTTCCGGCAGGACAGCCGGGCCTGCACTGAAATTGTACACTCTGGACATTTTTACCTCTCATTCCGCCGCCTGTGCGGCACTTGAATTTTCTAAAAAGCCGATCTGCCCGTTCTAATCAAACATGTGTTTTTGTGATACGGACATTTGGATTAAAAAAAATGATATCGAATACCGCTCATGCCTGAATAAAAATACGGATACCGACCTTTCGGTCTATTGTACCCGTATTTTTCGCTTTAGTCAACTACTACGTTAATTTATTTGCTTGCAAGGTCATCCCCATCGAAAACCTCGCTGATCGCTGCACCCGCTGGAACCATCGGAAATACCTTATCGTCTTCAGGAATTCTGCAGTCGATGACAACCGGCTTCTGAAGTGCGATTGCCTTTTCAATTGCCGGAGCAACCTCCTCCTTCGCGGTGACGCGGATTGCCGCGCATCCCAATCCTTCTGCTACCTTGCAGTAATCCACTGCATCCTCCAGAACCGTCTGGGAATAGCGTTTTCCATAAAAGAGCGTCTGCCACTGGCGCACCATGCCCAGAACATGATTGTTGATGATGATCTGGATGATCGGAATCTGATATCTGCTGGCTGTCGCAAGCTCGATCAGATTCATACGGAAGCATCCGTCTCCGCCGATATTAACGCAGATTTTATCCGGGCAGCCTGTTTTCGCGCCGATGCATGCCCCGATACCGTAGCCCATCGTGCCAAGACCGCCGGAGGACAAAAACGTGCGGGGCTTCGTATAATGATAATACTGCGCCGCCCACATCTGATGCTGTCCGACGTCGGTTGTGATAATTGCATTGCCTTTCGTAATGCGGTCTAATTCTTCTATAATATAAGGGCAGCTCAACTGGCTGTCGTCATATTTGAGCGGATACTTTTCTTTTAATTCCAGAATATGCGCTGTCCACTCCGGATGATGCATCTGTTCCATCCGTGCGATCAGCTTTGTCAAAATATCCTTCAGATCTCCGACAATGGACACGTCCGCATGGATATTTTTATTGATCTCAGCAGCATCAATATCGATATGCAGGATCTTTGCATTCTTTGCAAATAAGGATGCGTTGCCGATGACACGGTCAGAAAATCTCGCGCCCAGTGCAACCAAAAGGTCACACTCGCTCACTCCGAGGTTGGAGGTCTTTGTGCCGTGCATACCGATCATACCGGTATAGAGCGGATCGTAACCGTCATACGCCCCTTTTCCCATCAGGGTATCACAGACCGGAGAATCCAGTTTTTTGGCAAAGGCACGCACCTCTTCTGAAGCGCCAGAAAGAATTGCTCCGCCGCCCAGATAAATATAGGGTTTTTTCGCCTTGGAAATCACTTCCAGCGCGGCATCTAAATCTTCCTGCGTGTAATGTCCGGCACGTTCAACCGATTCCGGCTTTTTGGGTGTATATTCGCAGCTCGCTGCCGTTACATCTTTGGTGATATCTACCAGCACCGGTCCGGGTCTGCCGGATTTTGCAATGTGAAATGCCTTGCGCAGCGTGTCTGCCAGAATATTGACATCTTTTACAATGTAACCGTGTTTGGTGATCGGCATCGTCACGCCTGCGATATCGACCTCCTGGAAGGAATCTTTTCCCAGAAGCGGCAGCGTTACATTACAGGTAATCGCTACCATCGGAACGGAATCCATGTACGCGGTCGCAATGCCGGTAACCAGATTCGTCGCGCCGGGACCACTGGTCGCCATACACACACCGACTTTTCCGGTTGCACGCGCATAGCCATCTGCTGCATGTGCGGCACCCTGTTCATGAGATGTCAACACATGGAAAATCTCATCGCTATGCTTGTATAACGCATCATATACATTCAAAATGGAGCCGCCCGGATATCCGAACACAACATCCACGCCCTGTTCTTTTAAACACTCTATGACGATTTCAGCACCTGTACGAACCATATCGTCCTCCCCTTTTTATCCTTATTTCTTAATTTCGAGTACAGCGCCTCTGTTTCCGCTGGTTACCATTTCCCGGTAACGTGCAAGATATCCGGTGGTTACCTTCGGCTCTCTGGGCTGCCATTTTGCCCTTCTCTCTGCCAGCACTTCATCAGAAACCTTCATATCCAGACGATTTTCCGGAATATTGATGCTGATGATATCGCCCTCTTCTACCAGAGCAATCGGTCCCCCAACTGCTGCTTCCGGAGAAACATGTCCGACGATTGCTCCGTAGTTGAATCCGGAGAAACGCGCGTCTGTGATAAGCCCGACCTTTTTATCAAGTCCAAGTCCGATCAGCGCATCGATACTAAGCATCAGCTCTTTCATACCCGGTGCTCCTTTACAGCCTTCATAGCGGATAACAAGAATGTCCCCCGCAACAATCTCGCCTGCCATAATGGCTCTATATGCATCCTGATCGCATTCATACACTTTTGCCGCACCTTTGATGTATTTTACTTCTTCATATACTGCTGTCGGACGTACGATCGCTCCTGCCGGAGAAATATTTCCCCGCATGATTTTAAGTCCCGGTTCTTTTGCTACAGGATCTTCCAGCGAATGAATGACTTTATTTGGCGCGCTTTTCACAGAATCGAGGAGTTCACCCCAAGTTGTATCCCCGTAAATCGTCGGCGCATCGGTATGGATTTTACCGGCAAGCTGCTTCATGACCTGCTTTACACCGCCGGCATAATGAAAATCTACAACTGTATACGGTCCGCTTGGAATCACTGCATTGATGCAGTAAATTTCCTTCGCATACTTTTCAAAATCTGCCAGTGTAAGCTTGATACCAAGTTCATATGCGTATGCCAGGATATGCAGTACCGCATTGGTTGATCCTGCAACTGCCATATCAAACATGATCGCATTTTCCAGAACATCTTTGGTGATCAGATCTTTTGGTGTCTTTCCGGACCTGGCAAGCTGTACCATGTATTTTCCTGCTGTTCTTGCAGCACGAAGTCTTGCATTATCTGATGCAGGAATCGTAGATGTTCCCGGCATAACAAGGTTCAATACCTCACCTAACATCTGCATCGTGTTGGCTGTTCCCATGGACGGGCAGGCACCGAATGACGGGCAGACGCTTTCTTCCATTTCAAATAACTCAGCTTCGGAAGCACCTGAGAATCTTGCCACATCCAGATCTGCCTCTACAACTGTCTTACCACAGTAATTTCCGGCCTGCATTGAT
>OICV01000816.1_pt1 | contig 12980 bp, 6 predicted proteins | sample 1581361 | NCBI WGS metagenome assembly OICV01 (sample SAMEA3882551, study PRJEB24775) | human gut metagenome | biome: human-associated habitat; feature: intestine environment; material: feces | place: Netherlands | collected 2009/2010 | reverse complement strand
AACTGCCGCGGATGTACCAACAACTGCCGTCTGACCATCAACAAATTCTCCGGTGGCCGTAAATACATCAGCGGAAACCGCTGTGAGCGCGGACTTGGAAAGGAAAAGAACAAGGATCATATCCCGAACCTTTTCGATTACAAATATAAAAGGATTTTTTCCTATGAACCTCTTTCCGCAGATAAGGCTACCCGTGGACAGGTTGGTATCCCACGTGTTCTGAACATGTTTGAGAATTACCCGTTCTGGTATACCTTCTTCACAGAGCTGAAATACCAGGTGGTGCTTTCTCCTACTTCCACACGTAAGATCTACGAGCTGGGTATCGAATCCATCCCAAGTGAATCCGAATGCTACCCGGCCAAGCTTGCTCACGGACATGTCACATGGCTGATCCGTAACGGTGTGAAGTTTATCTTCTACCCATGCATCCCTTACGAACGCAACGAGTTCCCGGATGCGGTCAACCATTATAACTGCCCGATCGTTACTTCCTATGCGGAAAATATCAAGAACAATGTGGACGAGCTCAGTGATCCATCCATCACCTTCCGCAACCCGTTCCTGGCATTTACTTCCGAGGATATCCTAACAAACCGCCTTGTGGAAGAATTCCAGGATATTCCTGCCGCCGAGGTCAAAGCTGCTGCCCACAAGGCCTGGGAAGAACTTGCAGCCGTACATACGGATATCCAGAAAAAGGGTGAGGAAACCCTGCAGTACCTGAAAGAAACCGGCCGCCGCGGAATCGTTCTTGCAGGCCGTCCATACCATATTGACCCGGAAATCCACCACGGTATCCCGGATATGATCAACAGCTACGGAATCGCCGTATTTACCGAAGACTCCGTTGCACACCTTGGACATCTGGAGCGTCCCATCCGTGTCAACGACCAGTGGATGTATCACTCCCGTCTCTACTCTGCCGCAAATTTTGTAAAAACAAGAGAGGATCTGGATCTGATCCAGCTGAATTCCTTCGGATGCGGACTTGATGCCGTTACCACCGATGAGGTTTATGAGATTCTGGATGGAAGTGACAAGATCTACACCTGCCTGAAGATCGATGAGGTCAACAACCTGGGTGCGGCAAGGATCCGTATCCGTTCCCTGATCGCTGCTATCCGTGCAAAACAGGCACAGAATAAAAAAAGGAACATCAAGCCGGCTTCCATTGAGAAGATATCCTTTACCAAGCAGATGCGTAAGGAGTACACCATTCTCTGCCCGCAGATGTCTCCATTCCACTTCGGAATCTTTGAGGCTGCTTTTAAGGCATCCGGCTATAACCTGGAAGTCCTCCCCAACGACAACAAGCATGCTGTTGATGTGGGCCTTAAATATGTAAACAACGATGCCTGCTATCCGTCCCTGATGGTTGTGGGACAGATCATGGATGCTCTTCTTTCCGGCAAATATGACCTGAACAAAACTGCAGTCATCATGTCTCAGACAGGCGGCGGCTGCCGTGCCTCCAACTATATCGCATTCATCCGCCGTGCTCTGAAAAAAGCCGGCATGGAACAGATTCCGGTTATCTCCCTCAACTTAAGCGGACTGGAGAGCAACCCTGGCTTTAAGCTGACACTGCCGCTGATCAGGCGCATCGTTTACAGTGCCGTATTCGGTGATATCCTGATGAAATGCGTATATCGCATGCGTCCTTACGAGCTGGAAAAGGGTATCGTAAACCGCAAGCACAAGATCTGGGAGCAGCGCGTCATTGCCTTCGTAACAGGCAGCAGCGTCAGCCATGGTACCTTCAAAAAAATGTGCCGTGAGATGGTCCATGATTTTGATACGATCCCGATCTCCGATGAGAAAAAGCCTCGCGTTGGTATCGTAGGTGAGATCCTTGTCAAGTTCCTGCCTGCTGCCAACAACCACCTGGCAGATCTTCTGGAGGCAGAAGGGGCAGAACCGGTTGTTCCGGATCTTATCGACTTTATCTGCTACTGCTTCTACAACCAGAATTTCAAGGTTGAAAAGCTTGGATTCAAGAAATCCAAGGCAACCATCGCAAATCTTGGCCTCAGAGCCATCGACTGGCTGAGAAAAACAGCAAATGAGGCCCTGGAGCAGAGCCGCCACTTTACACCGGCCGCAGATATCCGTGATCTTGCAAAAATGGCTGCGCCCATCGTTTCTGCCGGAAATCAGACCGGTGAAGGATGGTTCCTGACCGGAGAGATGATGGAACTCATCCACGGCGGTATCCCGAACATCGTCTGCATCCAGCCTTTTGGATGCCTGCCGAACCACATCGTAGGAAAAGGTGTCATCAAGGAAGTTCGCCGTGAGCATCCGGAAGCCAACATTGTTGCCATCGACTACGATCCAGGTGCCAGCGAAGTAAATCAGCTGAACAGGATCAAGCTTATGCTTTCCACAGCACAGAAGAATCTGCATAAAGACGATAAAAAAGACGCATAACAAGAAATGCAGGTTACAAACATCTTTTTCCCAAAAAACAAATTCAAAGCTGCACAGCCGCAGGATCCCTGCCGGCTGTGCAGCTCTTTTTATTTCAGATATGATTCCTGTCAGACAGATTTTTTCTCTGATCCATCACTCTTCACAGGAAGCTTTGCACGGAGCATCAAAGCTCGGGTTAAAGGCATAGAAATTTTTGGCATCCAGCTGCTCCTGCACGGATCTCAGTGCTTCACCGAAACGCTGGAAATGGACTACCTCTCTTGCCCGAAGGAAACGGATGGGATCTGCAACCTCCGGGATATTTTTCACCACCCGGAGGATATTATCGTAGGTGGAGCGTGCCTTCTGTTCTGCTGCCAGATCTTCAAACAGATCCGTGATCGGATCACCCTTACTCTGGAATTCGCAGGCATTAAAGGGCACTCCACCTGCAGCCTGCGGCCAGATTCCCACCGTGTGGTCAATATAATACGGCCCAAGTCCGCTGTTCTCGATTTCTTCCATAGAAAGATCCTTTGTCAGCTGATGGACAATGGTGGATACGATTTCCAAATGCGCCAGTTCTTCTGTTCCCACATCATTGAGCACTGCCGCGACCATCCGGTTCGGTGCGGTAAAACGCTGGGAAAGATACCGCATGGAAGCTCCTATTTCTCCGTCCGGCCCGCCATACTGGCTGGATATAAACTGTGCCAGCTTTGCGTTGGGCGTCTTGATATTTACAGGATACTGGAGTCTTTTTTCATAATTCCACATACCTTATCTGCACCCTCCTTCCTGTTCCCATGGAAACGGCTGTTCCATCCACTGCCATGACTTAAGATCGCTGTCGTTTCCGGTATCAATGGTCAGCGGTCCATAAAATTTTGCATATTTTTCCAGGAGTTCATTTCTTCTGGCTGAAAGCTCACTGTAATATTCAAGAGCTCTTTTTTCTTTTGGATGCGTATCCAGAAAAAGGAGAAGATCGTCAATGGCAAAGCTTACCTGGTCAATAAACTGCAGCAGTTCTTTTTTGGAAGTACAATTTCCGGACATCATCGACTTCCTCCTCTCCTGCCGCAGAACGGCTTGCAAAGCTCAGGGAAAATAGTTCCGACCTGAAGAGCTTTTTTCAGCTCAAAGGTAGGCGCAAATTCCTGGTATGGTACATACGCCATTGCAGGAACCTGTTTTGCCATATCAGAAAATGATCGATCCGTCCGGCCTGCCATCCCGCTATTCATCCCACAGGTATACTGATATGGCCGGCAGCCCGAACGATTCATCTGAAATCGGTCCATAAGCGAAATCCTTTCATTCATGATCACGCTATATTTTATGACCGTTTTTTAAACTTGTGAAAACAGGAATGTTCACTTTCCTTCACATATATCTATCTTTCTGCCATTTTTTTCTATATATACAGGAAAATATTACTGTTTAAAAATCAGATATACAGTGCTATAATATCCTTGCCTATCTTTACACGGATGGGCGCTTTTACTTATGATTTGTAGCCCTGACCGGCTATTGAAGGAGGAAATTATGCAGGTAATTATTGTAGGCTGCGGAAAAGTCGGTAGAAATCTTGCAGAGCAGCTTCAGGCAGAGGATATTGATATCACTCTTGTCGACGTTATTGCCGACAAGATCAATGATCTCTGCGAAAATATCGACGCTATGGGAATCGTCGGTAATGGTGCCAGCATCAATACTTTAATGGAGGCAGGTGTTGATACTGCAGATATTCTGATCGCAGTTACCGCTTCTGACGAGTTGAACCTTCTCTGCTGTCTGATCGCGCAGAAGGCCAACCACTGTCAGACCATCGCCCGCGTCCGTAATCCCATTTATGAAAAAGAAATCGGATTCATCAAAGAACGTCTTGGTGTTACCATGATCATTAACCCGGAGCTTGCCGCTGCCCAGGAAATTTCACGGCTTCTCCGTTTTCCATCTGCGATCAAGATTGACACCTTTGCACGTGGTCGTGTAGAGCTTCTCAAGTTTAAAGTTCTCCCGGAATTCAAGCTGGACGGAATGAGCGTTTCCCAGATCTCAGATGCTTTCCGAAGTGATATTCTGGTCTGCGCGATTGAAAGCCGTGACAATGTATCCATTCCTGGTGGTGATCACATTATACACGACGGAGATATGGTTTCCATTCTGGCCTCTCCGCTTAATGCAGCGGCATTTTTCCGTAAGATCGGTCTCAAGACCAATCAGGTCAAAAACTGTATCATCGTAGGTGGCGGAACCATTTCCTATTATCTTGCCCATGCACTTCTGGGTATGAAGATCAGTGTCAAGATCATCGAGCAGAACAAAAACCGCTGTGAGCACTTAAGCGAACTGCTTCCAGATGCGACTATCATCAATGGTGACGGAACGAACCGTTCTCTTCTGCTAGAAGAAGGACTTTCCGAGTCCGAATCCTTTGTCACTCTGACAAATCTGGATGAGGAGAATGTATTTCTTGCCCTCTTTGCCAAAAGCATCTCCGATGCCAAGCTGGTTGCCAAGGTCAACCGTCTGGAATTTGATGATGTCATCGACTCCCTGGATATCGGAAGTGTCATCTATCCGAAAAATATCACTGCTGATTATATCCTGCAGTATGTCCGTGCCACTCAGAACAGCATCGGCAGCAATGTAGAAACTCTTTATCATATTCTGGATGGCAATGCAGAAGCACTGGAATTTGCGATCCGTGAGGAATCTGCCGTAACTTATATCCCTCTTGCAGAGCTGAATCTCCGCAAAAATCTTCTGGTGGGATGCCTGAACCGCAACGGCCGCATCCGCATTCCCCGTGGTCAGGATATGATCCAGGTGGGAGATACCGTGATCATCGTAACCACTCACAAGGGGCTTCGCGACATCACAGATATACTTGAAAAATAGAGGTACTGCCAAATGAATTATTCGATTATTATTTATATCCTGGGATGGATCATGAATGTGGAGGCTGTCTGTATGCTGGTTCCCGGCATCACTGCCCTTATCTACCGCGAAAAATCCGGTATTGCCTTCCTGATCACGATCCTGGCATGTCTGGCCATCGGTGTTCCTCTGGTCAGCCGCAAGCCCTCCAAAAAAGCATTCTACGCCCGTGAAGGTCTTGTTACCACTGCCTTAAGCTGGATCGTTCTCAGTATTGTCGGCGCTGTGCCTTTTGTACTCAGCGGAGCTATCCCCAATCCGATCGATGCTTTTTTTGAGATCGTTTCCGGTTTTACCACAACCGGTTCCAGTATCCTTTCTGATCCAACACAGATGCCTTACTGCATCAACATCTGGAGATGCTTTTCCCACTGGATCGGCGGTATGGGGGTTCTGGTATTTATCCTGACACTGCTGCCTCTGGCAGGTGGCTATCATATGAACCTTATGAAGGCAGAAAGCCCCGGTCCTTCCGTAGGAAAGCTTCTTCCAAAAGTCCAGTCAACTGCCAAGATCCTGTACAAGATCTACATTGCGCTCACTGTTGCACTGATCATCCTCCTGCTTCTTGGAGGGATGCCTCTTTACGACAGTCTCTGTGCAGCATTTGGAACTGCCGGAACCGGTGGGTTCGGAATCAAATCCGACAGTATGGGAAGCTACAGCTTATATATTCAGATCGTCATCACCATCTTTATGATCCTGTTTGGCGTTAACTTCAATGTCTATTTTCTTCTTCTCACCAGGAAGTTTTCTCAGGCATTGAAATCTGAAGAGGTCCGCTGCTACTTCTTTGTGATCATCGCTTCTGCCCTGATGATCACATTCAACGTCCGACATCTGTTTGACAATGTGTGGGAAGCACTTCAGCAGGCATTTTTCCAGGTTGGTTCTATTATCACTACCACCGGTTATGCCACTACGGATTTTAACCAGTGGCCTGCGGTATCCAGGACGATCCTGGTACTGCTTACCTTCTGTGGTGCCTGTGCCGGCAGTACAGGCGGCGGAATCAAGATTTCCCGTCTTCTGCTTCTTGCAAAATCCGTCCGCAAGGAACTGCATCTTTATCTGCATCCCAATGCAGTAAAAAAGATCAAAATGGACGGAAAAGCGGTGTCTCACGAAGTTATGCGTGCCACCAATATTTATATGATCGTTTATCTGATGATCGTGGCTGCATCTATCTTTATCATCAGTTTTGATGAATTTGATCTTGTAACAAATTTCACAGCCGTAGTCACCACTTTAAACAATGTAGGTCCCGGTCTTTCCCTGATCGGTCCTACAGGAAACTTCGGGATCTTTTCTCCGCTGTCCAAGCTGGTCCTTTCTTTCGATATGCTGGCCGGCCGACTGGAGCTATTTCCGATCCTGATTCTTTTCCTTCGTGAAACCTGGAAGAAATTCTGATAAATTTTCGTCATATTTTGCTATGTTTGTGGCATAAATTGTTCTTTTCACATTTATTTCAAATGTTAGACACACTTTCTTCACATTTTTACTGTATATTATAAACCATAGAAGGTGATGAACTTTCTATAATATTTTTCTTTTTCATATCGTTTGGTATTAAAATTTAAAGCTCAAGCTAAAGCCGATGTTACGCAAAGCCGGCATCATGAAATAGTCTATTCCCTGATAAAAGTTATCGGTAGAAGCTACACTTTCGGGATCGAAAGGAGCCTTGCTGTAAATCATCCACAAGTTGCGGCCTACCAACGAAACCTTGATATCGCACACATCATTCAACAACTTTCTGGGGATGGTGTAACCCAAAGACACTTCCTGCAAACGAACATTGGTAGCAGAATAAGTGTAGTATTGGGGAACAGACGTGCCGCTACCTACTACACCGTACCATGTTTCGGGGTTTACCTTATCTCTACCATTCACCAACACGTAACCTAAATCACGTGCATCGGCAGAAGCCTCGGACACACCGTAATAGTCCAACATAGCTTGTGTACGTGAGTAAACCACACCACCCAAACGGGCTGAAATCAAGAAACCTGCTGTGAAATTCTTCCAAATGAAGTTATTACGCCAAGCCAAATTACCTTTAGGAAGTACGCTTCCCAACTTGATGTATTTATCCGGGTCCGTTATGGCTTCCGTAGCAACCGTTCCATTTTGGTCCACAAAAATCTGTCCATTGGCATCACGTTTCATATCTCGCAGTGAGTAAAGGTCACCCATGCTCCCACCTTCTTTCAGCAAGAAGCGGGCATCACCTAAGCCACCCATATTCAACGTGCTCAAAGAGAACAGCTCACCGGTAACGGGATTGATGGCATTGTCTGCCAAAGTCAGGATTTTATTCTTGTTACTGGAGAAGGTTATACCGGTATCCCATGTAAAATCTTTCCAGGTATTCTTGTAATTCAGCGACAACTCAATACCGGAGTTACGTACGGCACCAGTCTGGATATACATAGCCGACCAACCGCTGACAGGCAACTGCGGGTTGAATGTCTGGTTCATAGTCTTGGCATTGTAATATGTCACGTCCAATTCAAAGTTCTTGAGGAAACGCATGTTCAAACCGATTTCCCAAGAATTGGTACGTTCAGGTTTCAAATTGTACAACGGATATTGGGTCGTGATACTCCACTGGCCGGAACTTGAATTCCATTCATAGTGAGGATTAGCCAAATATCTGGAGAAAGCACTACCAACAGATGCCCATGAACCACGAACCTTTATAAAAGAAAGATAATCTTTGTTCAAGTTAGGCATTAGCTCAGACAGTACAACAGAACCACCGACTGAAGGATAGAAGAATGATTTGCTGTTGGAGTTGGGACCTGCCAGCTGTGAAGGCCAGTCGTTACGTCCGGTCAGCGTCAAGAAGTAAGTGTTCTTGTAACCAAGCTCAGCCGAAGCGAAGAGAGACTGGGTCTGTTCACGCCATCCTTCCTGCAAACGCTGTGTCTTGCTGGCACTCAGGTTCTGGATGGCAAAGTAGTTGGTCAAACCTACCGGTTCGCCGCTGAAGGCATCGCCACCATCAGCAATCGGACCACGTGTTTTCATTGCATCCGAACGTATATCGGAGAATGAACCACCGACGTTGGCCTGGAGTGACCAATCTTCACCGAAATATTTGTTGATACTCACCAGGAAGTCTGCATACAACTGTTTGTCCTGCGTCTTGGTAATACCATAAAGACCTCGTGAAGAGCTCTCGGTGAGCTGTGTATTGGTAGAAGCATAGAACTTTTCTGTATAATCATTGTTGGAGTTATCCAAACGTACACGTCCTGAAACAGTCAGCCAGTCCAGAATCTTATAGCTCAAACCGGCATTCAGCATATAGCGGTCCTTCTTGTTCTGGCGCAGATTGCGGTAGTTAATCCAATAAGGATTCTGCATTACCATACCTTCGTCACCTACCGGCCAGTATTGCGTATAAATTTTACGGGCAGCGTCATAGCGCTCATACATGCTGATATCAGACTAGTCGTTGCTGCGCGGGAACAAATAAGCACCCACCAACGGGTTGTTGTAAGTACCCTGGTTCGTCATGTTCTGGTCATTCTGCAGAATATAGCTTGCACCGAAATCCAGAGTCATCTTGTCGTCCAGGAAAGTAGTGGTGTTACGTACCGTAAAGTTGTAACGGTTGTATTTGTTGTTGGGAACAATACCCTTGGAGTTTACAGCAGCAGCCGATGCATACGTCTGGTTTTTCTCTGTACCGGTTGACAAAGAAATGCTCTCTGTTCCTACAATACCCGTCTGGAAATAATCATCTCTCGGGCTGTAATTGTAGTTATTGGCTGCAGACAAAGGCGCTCCCCAGCTCATGGCTCCTGAAGTGCTCATCACACCACCGGTTCCCGTACCGTAACGGTTTTGGAAGCTCGGCATCACAAACGGATTGGTGAATTCAGTATTACTGCTGACAGTAAGGCTCACCTTACCTTCTTTACCTTTCTTTGTAGTAATGACAATGGCACCGTTGGCAGCTTCCGAACCATACAAGGCAGCAGCGGCGGCACCAGTCAGGACTGACATTGACTCGATGTCTTCCGGGTTGATATCGGCAATCGGTTCTGAAGATCCCTGGGAGTCGAACTCCTTACCTCCGGCAGTACCACGGCCAGAGAAAATAGGCACACCGTCAATTACATAAAGTGCATTGGAAGACTGCATGATAGATTTCGTACCACGCATCACTACCTTTGATACACCACCTACACCGGATGAAGAAGCATTGATGTTCACACCCGCTACCTTACCACTCAATGAGTTCACAAAGTTGGCATCTTTATTGGAAGTAATGGCATCTGTATTCACCTGCTGTACATTGTAGGACAATGCCTTTTCCGATCGCTTGATACCGAGGGCAGTGACCACCACTTCTTCAATCATCTGCGTGTCATTCTGCATCAGTACATTAATGGAAGCTGAACCGGTCGCCGAAATTTCCTGCGACTTATAACCGATATAAGAGAATACAAGTACCGGATTCGCTTCTGTAGTGGTCAACGTAAAGTTACCGTCCAGGTCTGTAATACAACCATTGCTGGTACCTTTTACCAATACGTTCACACCAATCAGAGGCCCCATATCATCTGATACGACTCCGGTAATAGTCCGCTCTTTCCCCTGTTGCTTACCTTCTTGTGAAGTAGCGGTCTTTTCTGAAAGATAAACGATGTTGTCCTCCACTTTATACGAAATGTTCTTCCCCTTGAGAATAACATTCAAAGCATCTTCAATGGATACATTGTTCACTTTAACGTTTTCTACTGACAGCGCAGCCAGCTTGTCGTCATAAAAAAATTGATACTTGGATTGAGACTTGATTTGTTCAATGACTGTCCCCAATGTACCGCGAGACACATTCAGGTTTAACTGGGCAAAGCCCCACTCGATAGAAACTGCCATGAACAACAAAACTAATAAAGCCCGCATGAACGTCGAACTCCGAAAAGCATAATTGTCTTTCATAAACACAATTTATAGGTTATACAATAAATTACTTCGAGAGATTCATTCTCTCGCATTCCTATATAAAACAACAGACAATGAAAATACACTTACTGAAAAAGTATCTTTTTTATCATTAATCCTAAAAAAAAGAGTTACCCCGAAAATAAGTTGATATATCATTTTGCTCAATATTACTAACGAAGTAAATAATTATTTCCACCTGATTCAAGAAAAACACCTATAATACAGATAGTAAATAACAAAATGATATATCAACTTATTTTCGAGGCAACCCTTTTCTTACTATATTATTACTATTCTTTACTTCTTCAGTTCATTCGAGAAAGAATAAGGATAATCTTCCGGCTGCGTACCTCTCTTCATATTAGGCTGGCTGCCCATATCAAACCTCAAGGTACCGCCATTCAGCAAATCGCCATGCGTCAGATAATTCCTGGAATAATCCACGCCGTTCACCTTGAGAGACTCGATATACATGTTCTCCGGTGAGTTATCCGGAGCGTCAATTGTCAGGGACTTACCGTTCTCGAAATGGAGGGTAGCCTTACGGAACAGAGGGGCGCCCAATACATACTCGTCCGTACCAGGGCAAACCGGATAGAAACCAAGTGCAGAGAAGACATACCACGCGGAAGTCTGACCGTTGTCCTCGTCACCGCAATAACCGTCGGGACCGGCAGTATACATGCGGTTCATTACCTGACGAAGCCAATATTGGGCCTTCCAAGGTTCCCCGGCGTAGTTATAAAGGTAAATCATGTGCTGGATGGGCTGGTTGCCATGGGCATAGTTACCCATATTCATCACTGTCATCTCACGGATTTCATGGATTACCTGGCCGTAGTAGCTGTCATCGAACAAGGGCGGGACAATAAATACAGAGTCAAGCATCTCTACGAAAGACTCTTTTCCACCCATCAGGTCTATCAGACCTTGAGGGTCGTGGAATACAGACCAGGAATAGTGCCAGCTGTTACCTTCAGTAAAGGCGTCACCCCACTTCAAAGGAGAGAAAGGAGACTGGAACTGGCCGTCTTGATTACGACCACGCATCAGCTTGCTTTCCTTATCAAATACATTCCTATAGTTCATGGCACGTTCCGCAAAGAGTTTCTGCTCCTTCTTCGGACGGTTCAGTTCTTTTGCCATGCGGTAGATGCACCAGTCATTATAAGCATACTCCAAAGTACGGGCAGTGTTCTCGTTGATTTTCACATCGTAGGGAACATAACCAAGCTTGTTGTAATACTCATAGCCGAGGCGACCCGTAGAAGAGACCTCGGGATGGACATTCTTTGTACCGTTGATGAGACCTTCGTACAACGTCTGCACATCCTCCACCTTCACACCTTTCAGATAGGCATCTGCCAGTACGGAAGCAGAGTTGTTGCCAATCATACAGCCACGGTGACCCGGACTTGCCCATTCGGGGAAGAAACCGCTTTCCTTATAGGTGTTGACAAGACCTTCCTGAATCTGCCTGTTCACCGACGGATACATCAGGTTGAGGAATGGGAAAAGACAGCGGAAAGTGTCCCAGAAACCGGTATCCGTATACATATAGCCGGGCAACACTTGCCCATTGTAGGGACTGTAATGAATCGGATTTCCCGCCTCATCCAGTTCATAGAATGCACGCGGGAACAACAAGGAACGATACAAACATGAGTAGAAAGTACGGTACTGGTCAAGGGTTCCGCCTTCCACATCAATACGGCCCAGCACCTTGTTCCAGGCATCCTGACCTTTCTGAACCAGTGTTTCCAAATTGTCATTGCCAAGCTCCTTCAAGTTACGGTCAGCCTGCTCAAAACCGATGAAAGAAGAGGCTACACGGGCATGTACCACTTCACCCTTACGGGTTTTGAAACCGATAACAGCACCGGCATGTCCGGCTTCCTGCTCAACCTTATTCTCGGTCAAGACGCCATCGGCTACAGACGCCTTATAAGTAAAAGGCTTGTCGAACTCTATCACGAAATAGTTCTTGAAGTTCTCGGGAACACCGCCGCTGTTACGGGTAGTATAACCGATAATACGATTCTGTTCCGGAAGTATCTTCACATAAGAGCCCTTGTCAAAGGCATCGACAACAATGTATGAATGATCATTTTCAGGGAAAGTGAAACGGAACAATACGGCACGGTCGGTAGGGGTGAACTCGGTAACCACATCGTGTTCGGCAAGATATACCTTATAATAATGAGGAAGTGCTACTTCGCCCTTGTGGGAGAACCAGCTTGCACGCTTCTCTTCATCAAACTCGGGTTTGCCAACCACCGGCATAATGGAGAACTGCCCGTAGTCGTTAATCCAGGGACTGGGCTGGTGTGTCTGCTTGAAACCACGGATCTTGTTCGCGGTATAGACGTATTGCCAGCCGTCACCCATCTTACCTGTCTGAGGAGTCCAGAAGTTCATACCCCAAGGCATAGCCGTGGCCGGATAGGTATTTCCGGTAGATAATTCGTACTTGGATTGGGTACCGACTAACGTATTCACGTAGTCTACAGGATTCTCTACGGCGGAAAGCTGCATGCAACAGGCTATCCCTATCGCTAAAAACCCTTGCTTGAAAAAAGATGTTTTCATGTTTGTATAGAATATTAATATTGTCTGTATTGTAGAGACGGGGCGTGCCCCGTCTCATCCCTGCA
>OICV01000814.1_pt1 | contig 12999 bp, 9 predicted proteins | sample 1581361 | NCBI WGS metagenome assembly OICV01 (sample SAMEA3882551, study PRJEB24775) | human gut metagenome | biome: human-associated habitat; feature: intestine environment; material: feces | place: Netherlands | collected 2009/2010 | reverse complement strand
TACCAAATATATTAATCAGTTCCCGGTTTATATCGGGAACTGATTATATTCACACGGGAGTAGCTCAGTTGGTAGAGCACCGGTCTCCAAAACCGGGTGTCGGGAGTTCGAGCCTCTCCTCCCGTGCTAATATTTTTGAAATGAAGAAGATTGTAGCTTATTTTAAAGAAACTTACGACGAACTTGTTCATAAAGTGTCGTGGCCTACGTATTCTGAACTTACTAACAGTGCAGTAGTTGTTTTATATGCTTCCCTACTAATTGCAGTGGTAGTATTTGCGATGGACTTCTGTTTCCAGCATCTGATGGAATTTGTTTATCCACATTAAAAGTAAGGAGAAATGTCTGAGATTGAAAAGAAATGGTACGTTTTGCGTGCTATTAGCGGAAAAGAAGCTAAGGTAAAGGAATACCTTGAAGCTGATATTAAAAACAGCGACCTTGGTGATTACGTATCTCAGGTATTGATTCCTACCGAAAAGGTATATCAGGTTCGCAATGGTAAGAAAATTGTGAAAGAGAGAAGTTATCTCCCTGGTTACGTTTTGGTGGAGGCTGCTCTGGTGGGTGAGGTTGCTCATCATCTGAGAAATACTCCTAATGTGATAGGGTTCTTGGGTGGTTCGGAAAAACCCGTACCTCTGAGACAGTCGGAAGTGAATCGCATACTTGGTACGGTCGACGAATTGCAGGAATCAGGTGAAGACTTGAGTATCCCGTATGTAGTCGGCGAGACTGTAAAGGTGAATTACGGTCCGTTCAGTGGATTCAGTGGAATCATTGAAGAAGTGAACACCGAGAAGAAGAAACTGAAGGTCATGGTCAAGATATTCGGACGGAAGACTCCGCTCGAATTGGGCTTTATGCAAGTTGAAAAAGAATAGTGCAGGTGTTACGCTGTAGTATTCTTTATTAATGTTTATATATAAATCAATAAGAAAATGGCTAAAGAAGTTGCTGGACTAATCAAATTACAGATTAAAGGAGGCGCGGCAAATCCATCACCTCCCGTTGGACCTGCTCTGGGTTCTAAGGGAATCAACATCATGGAGTTTTGCAAGCAATTCAACGCCAGAACCCAGGACAAAGCAGGAAAGATCCTTCCTGTGATTATCACTTACTACGCAGATAAGTCTTTCGATTTTGTAATCAAGACTCCTCCCGTTGCTATTCAATTACTTGAAGTGGCTAAGGTAAAGAGTGGTTCTGCTGAGCCTAACCGCAAGAAAGTTGCCGAGCTTACTTGGGAACAAGTTCGTGCGATTGCTCAGGACAAGATGGTTGACTTAAACTGTTTCACTGTAGAAGCTGCCATGAAAATGGTTGCCGGTACAGCTAGAAGTATGGGTATCGCTGTAAAAGGGGAGTTCCCGGTTAATAATTAATAAACTTCAATTAGAATGGGTAAACTGACAAAAAATCAAAAGTTGGCTGCAGAAAAAATTGAAGCAGGGAAAGCATACTCTCTCAAGGAAGCTGCTCAGTTGGTAAAGGAAATCACTTATACCAAGTTTGACGCTTCTCTGGATATCGACGTACGTTTGGGCGTTGACCCGCGTAAGGCCAACCAGATGGTGAGAGGTGTTGTATCACTTCCTCACGGTACTGGTAAGGTAGTACGCGTTTTGGTGCTTTGTACACCAGATGCTGAAGCTGCTGCAAAAGAAGCCGGAGCTGACTATGTTGGTCTTGACGAATATATTGAAAAGATCAAAGGTGGATGGACTGATATTGATGTGATTATCACTATGCCGTCCATCATGGGTAAGATTGGTGCACTCGGTCGTGTGCTCGGTCCTCGTGGATTGATGCCTAACCCCAAGAGTGGCACTGTAACTATGGATGTTGCTAAAGCTGTAAGAGAAGTAAAACAAGGCAAAATCGACTTTAAGGTTGACAAGAGCGGTATTGTTCATACTTCTATCGGTAAAGTTTCATTTAGCGCTGAGCAAATTCGCGACAATGCGAAAGAATTCATCTCTACTTTGAATAAATTGAAACCGACTGCAGCCAAGGGTACATATATTAAGAGTATTTATCTTTCTAGCACAATGAGTGCAGGTATCAAGATTGACCCGAAATCAGTAGAAGAAATCTAATAAAACGGAGTAATAATGAGAAAGGAAGATAAAAGTACGATTATTGAGCAGATTGCTGCTACAGTGAAGGAATACGGTCACTTCTATTTGGTGGATACCACTGCCATGAATGCTGCTACAACCAGCATGTTGAGAAGAGAATGTTTCAAGGCTGACATCAAATTGATGGTAGTTAAGAATACATTGCTTCACAAGGCATTGGAGAGCCTGGAAGAAGACTTTTCTCCGCTTTATGGTTCTCTGAAAGGTACAACTGCCGTAATGTTCAGCAACGTTGCTAACGCTCCGGCCAAGTTGATTAAAGATAAGGCTAAGAACGGTATTCCCGGACTGAAGGCTGCATATGCAGAAGAAAGCTTCTATGTTGGTGCTGACCAGTTGGATGCTCTCGTAAGTATCAAGAGTAAGAATGAAGTTATTGCCGATATCGTTGCATTGCTGCAGTCACCGGCCAAGAATGTTATTTCTGCTCTGCAATCAGGTGGTAACACCCTCCACGGAGTTCTCAAGACTCTTGGTGAACGTCCCGAAGCGTAAATTTCGGAAAAAGAATTATATCAATTTATTTAGTATTTAAACAATTAAAAATCATACAAAAATGGCAGATTTGAAAGCTTTTGCAGAACAATTAGTTAACTTGACAGTAAAAGAAGTTAATGAACTTGCAACTATCCTTAAAGAAGAATATGGTATTGAACCTGCTGCTGCAGCTGTAGCTGTTGCTGCTGGTCCTGCAGCCGGTGGTGCTGCTGCCGCAGAAGAAAAGACTTCTTTCGACGTAGTATTGAAGAGCGCTGGCTCAGCTAAACTTCAGGTAGTTAAAGCCGTTAAGGAAGCTTGCGGTCTTGGCTTGAAGGAAGCTAAGGACATGGTAGACGGTGCTCCTAGCGTAGTAAAAGAAGGTTTGGCTAAAGACGAAGCAGAATCATTGAAGAAAACATTGGAAGAAGCTGGAGCTGAAGTTGAACTTAAATAACATTAGCCTGTAAATCAGGTAATTCGGTTAGGAACCCTTCGTGAAAAGGGTTCTTAACCTTTTTGTGTATATATTTAAAATTAAGTTCTACAAATCCATTAACAGATGTCTTCAAATACTGTAAATCAAAGAGTTAATTTTGCTTCGACTAAGAATCCGCTTGAATATCCGGATTTTCTGGAAGTACAATTGAAGTCATTCAAAGACTTTCTACAACTGGACACCCCACCCGAGAAACGTAAGAACGAGGGACTGTATAAAGTATTTGCTGAAAACTTCCCCATTGCCGATACAAGAAATAATTTTGTTCTTGAGTTTTTGGACTACTATATTGATCCGCCGCGTTATACTATTGATGATTGTATAGAGCGAGGGCTTACTTATAGTGTGCCTTTGAAAGCAAAATTGAAATTATACTGTACAGATCCCGATCATGAGGATTTTGATACAGTTATTCAGGACGTATTCCTTGGTCCTATTCCTTATATGACGGATAAGGCGACTTTCGTCATCAACGGTGCGGAACGTGTGGTTGTATCCCAGCTTCACCGTTCACCGGGCGTATTCTTCGGACAGAGCGTACATGCCAACGGTACCAAGTTGTACTCAGCCCGTATCATCCCGTTCAAGGGTTCGTGGATTGAGTTTGCCACCGACATCAACAACGTCATGTATGCGTACATTGACCGTAAGAAGAAATTGCCGGTTACCACTTTGCTGAGAGCCATCGGATTTGAGAATGACAAGGACATTCTCGAGATTTTTAATTTGGCGGAAGACGTGAAGGTGAACAAGACGAACCTCAAGAAGATGGTGGGACGTAAGTTGGCCGCACGTGTGTTGAAAACATGGATTGAGGATTTTGTAGACGAAGATACCGGTGAAGTTGTTTCCATCGAGCGTAACGAAGTCGTTATTGACCGTGAAACTGTAATCGAGCCGGAACATGTTGACATTATATTAGAGTCGGGCGTTCAGAATATCCTCGTACACAAGGAAGAACCGAACCAGTCTGACTATTCTATCATATATAATACTCTGCAGAAGGATCCGAGTAACTCGGAAAAAGAAGCTGTACTCTACATCTACCGCCAGTTGCGTAATGCAGACCCTGCCGATGATGCCAGTGCACGCGAGGTTATCAATAACCTGTTCTTCTCAGAGAAGAGATATGACCTGGGTGATGTAGGCCGTTATCGTATCAACAGAAAGTTGAACTTGACGACCGATATGGACGTGCGTGTCCTTACCAAGGAAGATATTATCGAAATTATCAAATATCTCATCGAGTTGATTAACTCGAAAGCGGATGTGGACGATATCGACCACTTGAGCAACCGTCGTGTGCGTACAGTGGGCGAACAGTTGTCCAATCAGTTTGCCATCGGTCTGGCACGTATGTCGCGTACTATCCGCGAGCGTATGAACGTCCGTGACAATGAAGTCTTTACTCCGATTGACCTGATTAACGCCAAGACAATCTCTTCCGTTATCAATTCATTCTTTGGAACGAATGCTTTGTCACAGTTCATGGACCAGACCAACCCGCTGGCCGAGATTACTCACAAGCGCCGTATGTCTGCCCTGGGTCCCGGCGGTCTGTCACGCGAGCGTGCAGGCTTCGAGGTTCGTGACGTACACTATACTCACTACGGACGTCTTTGTCCTATCGAGACTCCTGAAGGTCCGAACATCGGTTTGATTTCTTCACTCTGTGTGTTCGCGAAAATCAACGAGCTTGGCTTCATTGAAACTCCGTACCGCAAGGTGGCAGAGGGTAAGGTTGATCTTTCTGACGAAGGTTTGGTTTACCTCACCGCAGAAGAAGAGGAAGCCAAGATTATTGCTCAGGGTAATGCTCCTTTGAACGATGACGGTACTTTTGTACGTGATAAAGTAAAATCCCGTCAGGATGCCGACTATCCGGTGGTTCCTCCTTCCGAGGTGGAATTGATGGACGTATCTCCCCAGCAGATTGCTTCTATTGCGGCTTCTTTGATTCCGTTCTTGGAGCATGATGACGCCAACCGTGCATTGATGGGATCAAACATGATGCGCCAGGCTGTTCCTTTATTGAAGAGCGAAGCTCCGATTGTAGGTACCGGTATCGAACGCCAGCTGGCACGCGATTCCCGTACGCAGATTACTGCCGAGGGTGACGGTGTGGTTGAATTCGTGGATGCAACGACTATCCGTATTCTGTACGACCGTACGGAGGAGGAAGAGTTCGTAAGCTTCGAGCCTGCATTGAAAGAATATAATATCCCGAAGTGGCGCCGTACCAACCAGAACATGACGATTGACCTCCGTCCGATTTGCGAGAAGGGTCAGCGCGTGACTGCAGGTCAAATCCTGACGGAAGGTTATTCAACCGAAGACGGAGAGCTTGCACTGGGTAAGAACCTGCTGGTTGCTTACATGCCGTGGAAGGGCTATAACTATGAGGATGCTATCGTACTGAACGAACGTGTGGTTCGTGAGGATCTTTTGACCTCTGTACACGTAGAAGAATATTCTTTGGAAGTTCGTGAAACGAAGCGTGGTATGGAAGAGTTGACCTCTGACATTCCTAACGTAAGTGAGGAAGCGACTAAAGACCTTGACGAAAACGGTATTGTTCGTGTGGGTGCCCGCATCGAACCGGGTGATATCCTTATCGGTAAGATTACTCCGAAGGGTGAATCGGATCCTTCTCCGGAAGAGAAACTGCTCCGTGCCATCTTCGGTGACAAGGCCGGTGATGTGAAGGATGCTTCTTTGAAAGCCTCTCCTTCTTTGAAGGGTGTTGTTATCGGTAAGCGTCTGTTCTCCCGTGTTGTCAAGACCCGCAGCTCCAAGCTGGCCGACAAGGCTCTGTTACCGAAGATTGACGATGAGTTCGACGCTAAGATTGGTGACCTCAAGAAAGTGTTGATAAACAAGCTGTTGAAGCTTACAGAAAATTATACATCGGAAGGTGTGAAGGATTACATGGGTGCCGACATTATTTCCAAAGGCGCCAGATTCTCTGCTTCCGACTTCAGCGATTTGGACTTCACCGCTGTTCAGTTGAGCAACTGGACGAAGGATGAACATACCAACGGACTGATTCGTGCATTGGTGATGAACTTCATCAAGAAGTACAAGGAACTCGATGCCGAGCTGAAACGCAAGAAGTTCGCCATCACTATCGGTGACGAGTTGCCCGCAGGTATCATTCAGATGGCCAAGGTATACATTGCCAAGAAACGTAAGATTGGTGTCGGTGACAAGATGGCCGGTCGTCACGGTAACAAGGGTATTGTTTCCCGTGTGGTACGCCAGGAAGACATGCCGTTCCTTGCTGACGGTACTCCGGTAGACATCGTGCTGAATCCGTTGGGTGTGCCTTCACGTATGAACATCGGTCAGATATTCGAGGCCGTTCTCGGGCGTGCCGGAAAAAACCTGGGCGTGAAGTTTGCCACTCCTATCTTTGACGGTGCATCTTTGGACGATTTGAACGAATGGACCGATAAGGCCGGCTTGCCTCGCTACGGCAAGACAACGCTGTATGATGGTGGTACCGGTGAAGCATTCGAGCAGCAGGCTACGGTAGGTGTGACTTACATGCTGAAGCTCGGTCACATGGTTGAAGACAAGATGCACGCACGTTCCATCGGTCCGTACTCACTCATTACGCAACAGCCGTTGGGTGGTAAGGCACAGTTCGGTGGTCAGCGTTTTGGAGAAATGGAAGTTTGGGCACTCGAAGCGTTCGGTGCCGCACACATTCTGCAGGAAATCCTGACTATCAAGTCTGATGACGTTGTAGGACGTTCCAAGGCTTATGAAGCAATCGTGAAGGGTGAACCGATGCCTGCTCCGGGTATCCCCGAGTCACTGAACGTATTGCTGCACGAGTTGAGAGGTTTGGGCTTGAGCATCAACTTAGAATAATGGATAATTGATAATTGAGAGTGGATAATGCAAGTTACCATTCTCAATTATCGGTTTTCAGTTTTTCAATTTCAATTTTCCATTGTCAATTATCAATTAAATAAATTTATGGCTTTTAGAAAAGATAACAAGATAAAGAGTAATTTCTCGAAAATCTCTATCGGTTTGGCTTCTCCTGAGGAAATCCTTGAGAATTCGAGTGGTGAAGTTTTAAAGCCTGAAACCATCAACTATCGTACGTATAAGCCCGAACGCGACGGATTGTTCTGCGAGCGCATCTTTGGTCCTATCAAGGATTACGAGTGCCATTGCGGTAAGTACAAGCGTATCCGTTACAAAGGCATCGTCTGCGACCGTTGTGGTGTGGAAGTGACTGAAAAGAAAGTGCGCCGTGAGCGTATGGGACACATCCAGCTCGTTGTGCCCGTGGCTCACATCTGGTACTTCCGTTCACTTCCCAACAAAATCGGTTACTTGTTGGGCTTGCCCACCAAGAAGCTGGATGCCATTATCTATTACGAGCGTTATGTTGTCATTCAGCCGGGTGTACTGTCCGATGAAGTGGCACAGTATGACTTGCTTGAAGAAGGAGAATACCTGGACTTGCTGGAAAAGTTGCCGAAAGACAACCAGTTCCTCGAAGATTCAGATCCCAATAAGTTCATTGCCAAGATGGGCGCGGAAGCTATCTACGATTTGCTGTCACGCCTCGACCTTGACTCTTTGTCTTACGAACTGCGTAACCGTGCCGGAAGCGATGCTTCACAGCAACGCAAGACCGAAGCTCTGAAACGTCTTCAGGTAGTTGAGTCGTTCCGTGCATCACGCGGACGCAACAAGCCCGAGTGGATGATTGTACGCATTGTACCGGTTATTCCGCCCGAACTTCGTCCGTTGGTCCCATTGGATGGCGGCCGTTTCGCAACTTCTGACTTGAATGACCTTTACCGTCGTGTCATCATCCGTAACAACCGTCTGAAGAGATTGATTGAAATCAAGGCTCCTGAAGTGATTTTGCGTAATGAAAAACGTATGTTGCAGGAAGCTGTCGACTCTCTGTTTGATAACTCCCGTAAATCGAGTGCAGTGAAGACCGACGCTAACCGTCCGTTGAAGTCACTTTCCGACAGTTTGAAGGGTAAGCAAGGACGTTTCCGTCAGAACTTGTTGGGTAAGCGTGTCGACTATTCCGCACGTTCTGTAATCGTTGTAGGTCCGGAGCTGAAGATGGGCGAATGCGGTATCCCTAAACTGATGGCAGCCGAGCTTTACAAGCCGTTCATCATTCGTAAGCTCATTGAGCGTGGTATCGTGAAGACGGTAAAGAGCGCCAAGAAGATTGTAGACCGCAAGGAACCCGTTATCTGGGATATTTTGGAACACGTGATGAAGGGGCATCCGGTGCTGTTGAACCGTGCCCCGACACTTCACCGTCTGGGTATCCAGGCATTCCAGCCTAAAATGATTGAAGGTAAGGCAATCCAGCTGCACCCGTTGGCATGTACGGCGTTCAATGCCGACTTCGACGGTGACCAGATGGCCGTGCACTTGCCGTTGAGCAACGAAGCGATTCTGGAAGCACAGATGCTAATGCTCCAGTCACACAATATATTGAACCCTGCCAACGGTGCTCCTATCACTGTGCCTGCTCAGGATATGGTACTTGGTCTGTACTATATTACGAAGCTGCGCAAGGGTGCCAAGGGTGAAGGCCTGACATTCTACGGTCCTGAGGAAGCGCTGATTGCCTACAATGAAGGTAAGTGCGACATCCATGCTCCGGTAAGCGTAATAGTGAAAGACGTTGACGAGAATGGTAACATTGTGGACAAGATGATGCACGATACCTCCGTGGGCCGTGTCATTGTCAACGAAATTGTTCCGGCAGAAGCAGGATATATCAATACGATTATCTCCAAGAAGTCACTCCGAGACATCATCAGTCACGTAATCAAGGTGTGCGGTGTTGCCAAGGCAGCCGACTTCCTCGACGGAATCAAGAACCTCGGTTATTACATGGCCTTCAAGGGTGGTTTGTCGTTCAACTTGGGCGATATCATTATCCCGGAAGAGAAGGAAGCATTAGTACAGAAAGGTTATGATGAAGTAGAGCAGGTAATCAATAACTATAACATGGGTTTCATCACGAACAACGAGCGTTACAACCAGGTAATCGATATCTGGACGCACGTGAACTCTGAGTTGTCCAACATCCTGATGAAAACCATTTCAAGCGACGACCAGGGTTTCAACTCTGTATACATGATGCTGGATTCCGGTGCCCGTGGTTCTAAGGAACAGATTCGTCAGCTCTCCGGTATGCGTGGTTTGATGGCGAAGCCCCAGAAAGCAGGTGCCGAAGGCGGTCAGATTATCGAAAACCCGATTCTTTCTAACTTTAAGGAAGGTCTGTCCGTGTTGGAGTACTTTATCTCTACCCACGGTGCCCGTAAGGGTCTTGCCGATACCGCTTTGAAGACGGCCGATGCCGGATACCTGACCCGTCGTCTGGTTGACGTATCGCATGATGTGATTATTAATGAAGAAGACTGCGGCACGCTCCGCGGATTGGTTTGTACGGCACTGAAGAACAATGATGAAACCATTGCCACTCTGTATGAACGTATCCTGGGTCGTGTATCCGTACATGATATTGTTCATCCTACAACCGGCGAACTGATTGTGGCCGGCGGTGAGGAAATTACCGAGGACATTGCACAACGCATTGAAGACTCTCCAATCGAGAGCGTTGAAATCCGTTCTGTATTGACCTGCGAATCCAAGAAAGGTGTTTGTGCCAAGTGTTACGGACGTAACCTGGCTTCCAGCCGTATGGTTCAGAAGGGCGAGGCAGTCGGCGTAATCGCTGCACAGTCTATCGGTGAGCCGGGTACACAGTTGACACTGCGTACATTCCATGCCGGTGGTACGGCAGCCAATATTGCTGCCAACGCAAGCATCGTGGCCAAGAATCCTGCCCGTCTGGAATTCGAAGAACTCCGTACGGTAGACGTTATCGACGAAGCAGGCGAACCGGCAAAGGTAGTGGTAGGCCGTTTGGCCGAAGTGCGTTTCGTGGATGTCAACACGGGTATTGTGCTTTCCACTCATAATGTACCCTACGGTTCTACGCTCTATGCAGCCGATGGTGAAATGGTAGAGAAAGGCAAGATGATTGCCCGTTGGGACCCGTTCAACGCGGTTATCATTACCGAAGCTACCGGTAAGATTGAATTTGAAGGTGTTATTGAAAACGTGACTTATAAGGTAGAGTCTGATGAATCTACCGGTTTGCGCGAAATCATCATCATTGAGTCTAAGGATAAGACGAAGGTGCCTACCGCACACATCATGACAGAAGACGGCGAACTGATCCGTACATACAACTTGCCAGTAGGTGGCCACGTAGTGGTTGAAGACGGTCAGAAGGTAAAGGCCGGTGAAGTTATCGTGAAGATTCCGCGTGCCGTAGGTAAAGCGGGTGATATCACGGGTGGTCTTCCCCGTGTCACTGAGTTGTTCGAGGCACGTAACCCGTCTAATCCCGCTGTGGTTTCAGAAATCGACGGTGAGGTTACCATGGGTAAGGTGAAACGCGGTAATCGCGAAATCATCGTTACTTCCAAGACCGGTGAAGTGAAGAAGTACCTCGTACCGTTGTCCAAGCAGATTCTGGTTCAGGAGAACGACTATGTACGCGCCGGTACTCCGTTGTCTGACGGTGCTATCACACCTGCGGACATCCTGGCTATCAAAGGTCCTACGGCCGTGCAGGAATATATTGTGAACGAGGTTCAGGACGTTTACCGTCTGCAGGGTGTGAAGATTAATGATAAGCACTTTGAAATCATCGTTCGTCAGATGATGCGCAAGGTGGAAATCGACGAGCCAGGTGATACCCGCTTCCTGGAACAGCAAGTTGTTGACAAGATGGAATTCATGGAAGAGAATGACCGTATCTGGGGAAAGAAGGTGGTAGTGGATGCTGGAGATTCCCAGAGTCTGCAGGCTGGCCAGATTGTGACGGCCCGCAAGCTGCGTGACGAGAACTCCATGTTGAAACGCCGCGACTTGAAACCCGTGGAAGTGCGCGACGCTGTACCTGCGACTTCTACTCAGATTCTTCAAGGTATCACCCGTGCTGCATTGCAGACTTCAAGCTTCATGTCGGCTGCTTCCTTCCAGGAAACGACGAAGGTACTGAACGAGGCTGCCATCAACGGAAAGGTGGACCGTCTGGAAGGTATGAAGGAGAACGTAATTTGCGGTCACCTGATTCCTGCCGGTACCGGACAACGCGAGTTCGAGAAGATTATCGTTGGCTCCAAAGAAGAGTACGACCGTATGCTTGCCAACAAGAAGACGGTACTTGATTATGCTGTAGACGAGAAAGTAGAGGGATAGCCTTACAACGTCAATATAATTCTATAAAATAGAGAGGGAATATCCTATAAGAAGGAGTATTCCCTCTCTGTTTTATCTTTGCCTCTTCCTTCTGTACTGCAATGCTTCTGTATGTTTGTTACAGTGCTACTGCAAAACGGTTGCAGTGGCTTGCTCCTTTTTCAGAACGGATTATGTGTCTTTTTGAACTTAAATGTATATCATCCGAAAAAAAAGAGTACTTTTGGTCTATCTTTTAAGAACATTTTAAAAACAATTGTGCAACATGGAAAATCAAGAAAACAACAACGGTCAACTCCAGATAGAATTGAAGGAAGAAGTGGCGCAAGGTACATATGCCAATTTGGCTATTATAACTCATTCCAGTTCGGAATTTATTCTCGACTTTATCCGCGTGATGCCTGGAATGCCAAAGGCTGGCGTGCAATCGCGCATAGTTTTGGCACCCGAACATGCCAAGCGTTTGCTGCGTGCACTCGAAGAGAATATTGGGAAATATGAACGCGCTTTCGGACTGATTCGCATGCCGGACGAACAAACATTTCCGCCTCTTCCCAACATCAAGGGTGAAGCGTAAAATCAAAAAAAAACTTGTAGTGCATTGATTATTCAAAACTTATTAGTATCTTTGCAGCCCAAAAGTGTATAGTTTTGAATTAATATAAACAATAATATATAACTAAAAACAATTAAAATGCCTACAATTCAGCAATTAGTAAGAAAAGGACGCGAAGTGCTGGTGGAGAAATCAAAGTCTCCAGCCTTGGACTCTTGTCCTCAAAGACGTGGCGTTTGCGTGAGAGTGTATACAACCACTCCGAAGAAGCCGAATTCAGCTATGCGTAAAGTAGCTCGTGTACGTTTGACCAATGGTAAAGAGGTGAACTCTTATATTCCGGGAGAAGGTCACAACTTGCAGGAACACTCTATCGTGTTGGTACGTGGTGGTCGTGTAAAAGACCTTCCGGGTGTGCGTTATCACATCGTACGTGGTACTTTGGATACTGCAGGTGTTGCAGGTCGTACACAAAGACGTTCCAAATACGGCGCAAAACGTCCGAAACCGGGTCAAGCAGCTCCTGCTAAGAAGAAATAATCTGGTGGCCTGATTCCCAAAATAGGAAAATTTAAAGTAATAACTTACGTTTTAGTTTGTTGGAAATGCTAAAGGTTGAGTAAATTCTCCGGAGGGAGAGTTGAAGAAGACAGAAGTAAACAACCAAGAACGAAAAACATTATTCTTTCAGACAAATGAGAAAAGCAAAACCAAAAAAACGCGTTATCCTTCCGGATCCCGTGTTCAATGATGTAAAAGTTTCCAAGTTCGTGAATCACTTGATGTACGATGGAAAGAAGAACACTTCTTATGAAATCTTCTATGCTGCGTTGGAAACAGTGAAGAACAAAATGCAGAATGAAGAGAAATCAGCTCTTGAAATCTGGAAAAAAGCTTTGGACAACGTAACTCCTCAAGTGGAAGTGAAGTCTCGCCGTGTAGGTGGTGCTACTTTCCAAGTTCCTACTGAAATTCGTCCTGATCGCAAGGAGTCAATTTCTATGAAGAATTTGATTATCTTTGCCCGCAAGCGTGGCGGTAAATCA
>OICV01000796.1_pt1 | contig 13155 bp, 9 predicted proteins | sample 1581361 | NCBI WGS metagenome assembly OICV01 (sample SAMEA3882551, study PRJEB24775) | human gut metagenome | biome: human-associated habitat; feature: intestine environment; material: feces | place: Netherlands | collected 2009/2010 | reverse complement strand
AAAATCCTATCGGCACAGCCGATTTGGAATGGATTTTTGCGCGTAACTGTGAGGGTACTGAACAGTTACAGGTTGAAAATAAGAACCGGATGCCGAGGGATCGAATTGCTTTTGGATGACGCAAAAGCAGAATGAGAGGAATCATGAAAGACGATAAAATTGTTTTATATATGCATGCGGGAAGCGGCAACCACGGCTGCGAGGCGATTGTCAACAGTCTTTGCCGGATGCTTCCAAAACCGGCGATTCTGATGACGAACCGCCCGAAGGAGGATGAAACCTATTCCCTGAAGGAGCTTTGCAGCAGCTTTGTACAGGAAAAAAGCATCGAAAAGAATGTATTCGTGCATACCTGGTACTATTTGAAGCGAAAGCTTTTACATGACCCGGACTGCTTCATGGAATACCGGTATCAGGACATTTGCGGGAAAAATCTGCACCGTCTGAATATTTCCATCGGCGGGGATAATTATTGCTATGACAACATGCTCGACCGGCTGATTCCCGCAAACCGCATGTTCCACAAGCAGGGCGCTAAAACGGTTTTATATGGCTGCTCTATCGAGCCGGAGTTGTTAAAACGTCCGGAAATCATGGAGGATATGAAGCGCTACGACGCGATCGTCGCGCGGGAAAGCCTGACCTTTGCAGCGCTGCAGGAAGCCGGAATTGACAAAAATATCCATTTATATCCGGACTCTGCTTTTTTACTGGAAACAAAGCAGGCTCCCCTGCCGGAGGGCTGGGTTCCCGGAAAGATGCTGGGCCTGAACATCAGTCCGATGATCGTGGACAATGAAAAGACGCCGGGCATTACGATGCAGAACTATAAAGCGCTGATCTCCCATATTTTGGAGACGACCGATCTGCATGTTGCGCTGATTCCCCATGTGGTGTGGGAAAGCAATGATGACAGAAAACCGATCCGGGAGCTCTATGAAGCCTTTGCATCGACCGGACGTGTGATCGAACTGCCGGATGGGTCCGCTCCGGAATTAAAGGGCTATATCAGCCGCTGCGAGATGTTTATCGGAGCCAGGACCCATGCGACAATCGCGGCATATTCCTCCTGCGTGCCGACGCTGGTAGTCGGCTATTCGATCAAGGCCCGTGGAATCGCAAAGGATTTATTTGGAACGGACGAGGGCTATGTCCTGCCGGTGCAGGCACTCGCCCAAAAAGAAGACCTCGTCAACGCATTTGACTGGCTGTATCAAAATGCACAGGCACAGAAAGCACACCTGCAGCAGATTATGCCGGACTATTGCAAAAAGGCAAAAGAAGCAGAAAATCTGTTGAGAGAGCTGTGAAAGCGTAAAAAATCAGAAGCAGTTGCGTGAAATACAATGCAGCCGTGCAGGCAGTTCATAAAAAGCAGAGGGAGGGAAAATTGTGAGCCAGATACAGGAAATGATAAAACCGGCAGCAGCGATGCTGGATACTTATCCGGTGGTGACCACCAAACAGAAAATCAAACAGTGGATCAAGACCTGCGTCCCGGGCATGACACCGGAAAAGGTAGAGCGTTATTCCTGGCCTCAGGCGCTTCTTGCGATGGGGCTGTTGCAGGCATATGAGCAGACAAAGGACAAGACTGCGTTAAGCAGTGTGTTTTCCTATCTCAGACGGTGGAAAAACAGCGGATATCCAATCTCTCATGTGGATCATGTGATGAATGGAAGCGTTGCCCTGTGGACAGAAGAGATTTTGACGAGGGAAAAAAGAGAAGATGCAGAATCTCTGGAAGCGCTCTGGATCTGCCGGGAAGGGGCGGACATTTGCGCAGGCTGGATCAAAGCAGCGAAAAAAACTGCAGACGGCATCCTTGCGTACCGGAGCCAGCATCCGGACTGGCTGTTTGCAGATACCCTTGGGATGCTTTGTCCCTTTGCCTGTCGTTACGGTGTTCAGAAACAGGATAAAGAGCTGTTAAACCTCGGAATCCGTCAGCTGGAGCTCTTTTTCCAAAAGGGGATGGATGAAAAAAACGGTCTGCCCTATCATGGCTATGATGAAAAGAACGGCATGAAATACGGAATAATCGGCTGGGGAAGAGCCTGCGGCTGGATGCTGCTTGGATTGTCGCAAAGCATTTTGTGGATTTCAGAGCAGCCTGCAGGAGCAGAACAGACGAACAAGCTGCAGGCAGAGCAGCCTGCAGGAGCAGAACAGGCGGACAAGCTGCAGGCAGAGCAGTCAGCAGTGCAACCGTCCTCCCAGTCTGTTGCCCGGGAGGGCTGCAATCGTCTGCTTTTATTGCAGCAACAGCTCCTTGACAGCATTTTTGTATGGCAGCGCGCAGACGGTGGATTTTCCTGGCAGCTGCAGGCACAGGAAGGACACCGGGATACCTCAGCAGAGGGGATGATCGGATATGGGGCCTGGCTGGCAGCAGAGACTGCAGCTGTACAGCGTTCAGAGCAGTGGAGCTCTGCACTGAGCCGTCTGGCAGCCACCCTGCAGACAAGTATCCAAAAAGGATATGTCACAGACTGCTCCGGGGAATGCAAGGGCTTTGCGGAATATCCGCAGGTATACGGAACCTATCCCTGGGGCAGCGGCAGCGCACTGGCCTTTCTGGCAGTGCAGCTTTTCAGGGAAGAGAATAACGATAGGGCAGAATGATCCTTATGCCCTGTCACAGGACAAGTTCGATCAAACAGTTTGGCAGGAATATCAGGAGAACAGGACGAAAAAACATGGGAAGAGTCAGATATGCGACCAGAAATATAATATTCGGCTTTTTAGGGAGCGGGGCAACGACGCTGCTCAATTTTATCCTGCGGCAGGTGTTTATCACCCATCTGGGCGACACGCTTCTGGGCGTGCAGGATCTCTACAGCGAAATTCTGACGATGCTTTCCCTTGCGGAGCTTGGCGTCGGAACTGCTTTAAACTACAGCCTGTACGGTCCGGTAGCGCGGGGCGAGCGGGAAAAAATCAAATCCTACATGCAGCTGTATAAAAAAGCGTACCGCACCATTGCCATCGTGATTGCTGTCATCGGATTTGCACTGGTACCGTTTTTACCCTGGATTGTCAAAAATGCAGATTATCTGACTCTAAGGCAGCTGCGGGTTTACTATCTGCTGTTTTTGTTCAACACGGTGACAACGTATTTTGTTGCATACAAATACAGTCTTGCCAATGCGGAGCAGAAAAACTATATCCAGACGAACGCGGATGCCATCAGCAAAGCGGTTTCCGTGGTGCTGCAGCTTCTGGGACTGCTGGTACTGCCAAACTACCTGTTATACCTGCTGATTCAGGTCGGCGTATCTCTCGGACAGAAGATTTTTATCAGCTGCTATCTGAACCGCAAATATCCGCTTTTGCTGGAAAAAAATGTGGAACCGCTGACAAAAGAAGAAACCGGAGCGGTGGTGGATAAGACGAAGGCGCTGATGCTGCATCGGATCGGGGATATGGCGCGTCTGCAGACGGATGCGATCATTATTTCGTCCTGTCTGGGTGTCGTCTGGGTCGGTCTGATCGGAACCTACAAGATGATCGTTAATTCCGTTTCGGGTTATGTAAACCTGATTTTCAACTCCGTCATTTCCAGCTTTGGAAATCTGATCGCGACGGAGAGCAGGGAAAAGCAGTTTCAGCTGTTTCTGGTGTATCGTTTTTTCGCAATCTGGGTATACGGATTTTCGGCTGTCGGATTTTTCCTGCTCCTGTCTCCTCTCGTGGAGCTGTATGTCGGAGCGGATCGCGTGTTGGCAACTTCGATTATCGCCTGGTATCTGACGGACTATTTCTTTAAAGGGGAACGTGTCGTGCTTTCGAATTTCAAAACGGCGGCTGGTGTTTTTGAACAGGATAAATATCTGTCCATCCTTCAGGGCATCGTCAATCTGGTGCTGTCGATCGCTCTGGTGTTTAAAATCGGTCTGGCGGGCGTGTTTATCGGAACTGTCGTATCCGGACTGATTGCAAATATCACAAAACCGATCATTATTTATCGGGTTTGCTTTGAAAAAAGTGCGTTTTCCTATTTTCAGGAGTCCATCAAATATCTGCTCGTCATCGGAGCTGCGCTGGCAGTGCTCATTCCACTGCAGAATCTGCTGATGCCGCAGGTGACGATTGCAAAATTTGCGCTGATGATCGTGATCATTACGGTTGTCTTTAATGGAATTTTTCTGATCGTGTTCGGCAGGACGGAGGAATTTAAGTATTTGTACGGAATGGTAAAAGGGAGGCGGAAACGGTCATGATTATTGTAGAGGTGATGGGCGGACTGGGAAACCAGATGCAGCAGTACGCGTTGTACCGGAAGCTGGAGTCTTTGGGAAAAGATGCCAGACTGGATGTTTCCTGGTTTCTCGACAAAGATCGGCAGACAAAAGTGCTTGCAAGTCGGAAGCTGGAGTTGTCCTGGTTTGAAAATCTTCCTGCAAAATATTGCACACAGGAAGAAAAGCAGGCTATTCTTGGGAAAAATACTTTGGTCGGAAAACTGAAAAAGAAGCTGCTTGGGGGCAGCAACCGGCATTTTACGGAAAGCGACATGTACCATCCGGAAATCTTTGATCTGGAGGACGCTTATTTAAGCGGTTTCTGGGCGTGCGAGGCTTATTATGCGGATATTTTGCCGATGCTGCGCAGCCAGATTCATTTTCCGGATCCGGAAAAGGGCGAAGGCTGGGATTTAGAGGCTGCCGCGAAAAATAAAGAAACGATGGAGCGCATGAAGCAGGAAGCCTCTGTGAGCATCCATATCCGCCGCGGGGATTATCTGGATGCACAGAATGCAGAGATGTTCGGCGGGATCTGCACGGATGCTTATTATGAAGCGGCGATTTCGTATATAAAGGAGCAGACACCGGACGCACATTTCTATGTTTTTTCAGATGACTCTGTATATGCGAAAAATGCCTACCCCGGAAAAGAGTTTACTGTCGTGGATTGGAATACCGGGAAAAACAGCCTGTTTGACATGCAGCTGATGAGCTGCTGCAACCATAATATCTGCGCAAACTCCACCTTCAGCTTCTGGGGAGCGCGGCTTAATCCGAGCCCGGATAAGGTGATGATCCGTCCGTCAAAGCATAAAAACAGCCAGAATATTGTGCCGGAGGAGATGAAAAAGCTCTGGAACGGCTGGGTGTTGATAGATGGAAAGGGAAGAATTATTTAAGAAAAGTTAAGAAAAGCGGTTCCTCGAATACGGTATAATAATACTGACACACGGCATTGCACATATTTTTTGAGGTAAAATGTGCAGCAGCGAACAAGACGGTACAAACTGGTAATTGGGCGCGTTTGCGCTGTTTTGTAGATTGAGGAGAAATTATAATGAAAAAGAAAATAGTTATATCTGAAAAAGTGACAGCGGTTATGCTTGCAGCAGCGATGGCCATTAGCATGACAGCATGCGGCAGCCCTGCAAAAGATATGCAGGGAGCAGCAGAAACAGCAGCGGATGAAGAAACAAGTACGGTAGAAACAGCAGCGGATGGAGAAACAAGTGCGGTAGAAACTGTATCAGAGATTGTCGGAAATACAACGGAAAGCACGGAGAATGCAGCGACAGACGCAGAGATTTTGGTTGCAGAAGACCCGGATACAGAAATTACAGCGTCAAATGAGAATACCGACATTAAGGTAACGGTAGAGGATCAGAAGGAAGAAAAGAAAAACGATGCAGGAGAGGTTCTGGTCACAATTAGCGTTCAGAAAGCCACCATCGAAGACAGCGGCTATGATGCACTGCAGAAGGTGCTGGATCAGCAGAGCGCAGATACCTATGAGCTGGCGCAGGAAGCATGGGGAGATATGCAGGCCTTCCTGGAGGATAGTGATTGGGAAACAACTGGCTCTTTATATGCCATCGAGGACACCATTTCCATGAAGCGTGGGGATGACAGGATCTTCAGCTACGTAACCACGGATTATTCCTATCTCGGAGGTGCACATCCGAACTTCGTTTATAATGGTTACAATTATGACACAAAGACTGGCAAAAGGCTGACACTGCGGGATGTGACAGAGGATTACGACAGCCTGTATGCACAGGTTCTGGACACTCTGAGGGCTTTTCAGGAAGAACAGGAGGATTTTATGTTCTTTGAAGACTACGAGGATACTGTCAAGGGAATGTTTTATGGATTTTCAGCCGAAGAGGATTTGGAGGACAGCGACATGACAGCTGCAGACAGGGAGGAAACCCCGGATACTGCAGGGACAGAGTCCGATATCGACAATATTCAGTGGTATCTGACCGACGATGAGCTGGTGGTGATCTTTAACCGTTATGATATCGCAGCCTATGTTTTTGGTCCGACTGCGGTAAAGATTCCGTTCGAAACAGGGCTGGTAAAAGAGATTTATTCATGACAATAGAATACTCGCAGAGCGTGTATTCTATTGTTGGAAGTAAATGTGCGAAGCAAGAGGAATTATGCCTATGAAGAATGTGATTGCAGTGATCTGGGACTGCGATAAGACGCTGATCGACGGATATATGCAGGATCCGATGTTTGCAGAATATGGCGTTGAGACGAAGCAGTTCTGGGCGGATGAAAATAAAATCCTGGATGAATACCAGAAAACCGGCGTGCGGGTCAATCGCGACACCTATTATCTGAATTATTTTATCAAATGTGCCCATGAGGGGATTTTTCCGGGCTTAAATAATGCAAAGCTTCGCTCTTTTGGAAAGCTGCAGAAGCTTTATCCGGGGACGCTGGAATTTTTCCGGAAAACAAAAAACATGTTCCGAAATGATGCGAGTTATTCGGAATATGATATTCAGGTAGAGCATTATATTGTCAGCACCGGGTTTGCAGAGGTAATCCGGGGAATGGAGCTGATGAATTATGTGGATGATGTCTGGGGCTGCGAACTGATGGAAGCGCCGGATGCAGATAATCAGCCGCTCATCAACGAAATCGTTTATACGATCGATAATACGACGAAAACGCGTGCGATTTTTGAAATCAATAAAGGAATCGGAAAGATTGACGGCATCGATGTCAATTCCAAGATTCCCCAGGAGCTGCGGCGCGTGAAATTTGAAAATATGATCTACATAGCAGACGGACCAAGCGATATCCCGGCCTTTTCCCTTGTACATCAAAACGGCGGTTCCACCTTTGCCATTTATCCAAAGGGCGACGTCGCTGCCATGAAGCAGGTAGAACAGATGCGTGCAGACGGAAGAGTTGACATGTATGCCGAGGCGGATTATTCCGAAAATACGACTGCAAACATGTGGATCACAAACCGCATTCAGGAGCTTGCTGACAAAATCCGGGAACGGGAAAAAAATAAAATCGAAAAATATGCCGGCGGTGTGCCCAGGCATCTGGTGTGAATCGTAGAGAAGGACCGGGAGCTTTTTGAAGTAAAATATGCAAAACGGCTGACAGATCTGGAGCAGGAATGCGAAAAAGCTGTGATGCAGATCGATGACAGAATGTATGCAAAAACGTTGGAAGATCGTTATGATCAGGTATCGTGCTTTGGCATTGCTTTTTACAAAAAGCGTTGCCTGATTCAGAAAAAATGATATAGTTATAGATAGCAAGAATAATCGGAGGACTTACAATGAAAGTATTGGTAACCGGCGTAGCCGGACAGCTTGGACATGATGTGATGAATGAGCTTGCCAAACGCGGCCACGAGGGTGTTGGCTCGGATCTGGCAGCAGAATACAGCGGGATTGCAGACGGCAGTGCCGTAACAAAGATGCCTTATGTATCGATGGATATTACCGATGCAGCAGCGGTAGAAACGGTTTTACAGGAGGTAAAGCCGGATGCTGTCGTGCACTGCGCGGCATGGACTGCAGTGGATCTGGCAGAGGATGACGATAAGGTGGACAAGGTTCGCAGCATCAATGCCGGCGGCACGAAGAATATCGCAGAGGTATGTAAGAAGCTGGACTGTAAGATGGTCTACCTTTCCACCGACTACGTATTTGACGGACAGGGTACTAAGCCCTGGGATCCGGACTGCAAAACCTACCAGCCGTTAAACGTTTACGGACAGACGAAGCTGGAAGGCGAGCTTGCAGTTTCGGAGACCCTGGACAAGTATTTTATCGTCCGGATTGCATGGGTATTCGGCATCAACGGCAAGAACTTCATCAAGACGATGTTGAATGTCGGCAAGACACATGACACCCTGAAAGTCGTATCCGATCAGGTCGGCACACCGACCTATACCTATGATCTGGCGCGCCTGCTGGTGGATATGATCGAAACCGACAAATACGGTTATTATCATGTGACCAACGAGGGCGGCTACATCAGCTGGTATGATTTTACAAAAGAAATTTTCAGACAGGCAGTGGAGCTGGGACATACAGAGTATTCCGAAGACAGACTGACGGTACTGCCGGTGACAACAGCAGAATATGGCCTGTCCAAAGCAAAACGCCCGTTCAATTCCAGACTGGATAAGAGCAAGCTGGTGAAAAACGGCTTTACACCGCTTCCGACCTGGCAGGATGCGCTGCGGAGATATTTGAAAGAAATTGGGATGTAAGGAGAAAGCGGTATCTCTGATGGGAGGTACCGTTTTTAAAATTTGTGAGTGGATTTATAAAGGAAATATATAAATAAAGGGAATATATAAAAGCCTGCCGTTTGTTAATCATAGAAAAAGCAGGAAACGATTGTTAATTCTCCCCGAAAGGGGTATAATTTACTAATAAAATGCTGACAGACTGCGCATGTGGTCATGCTGGCTTAAAGAGGGGATGGAATATAAAGACTCTGAAAAGAGAGAAAGAGAATCAGATGGAACGTTTACCTTACACAGAGATTCTGAAGACAAACATCAATGTAACAAATATTGATGAGGCAGTAGGATATATCGACAAATATTTAGAGCAGATGAGAGGGGAGTACATCTGTATTTCAAATGTGCATACTACCGTGACCGCATACCGGGACGAAGAATATCGGAAGGTTCAAAACGGAAGCATTTTAAATATGCCGGATGGAAAACCCCTCTCGATTGTACAGAAATTAAGAGGATATACACAGGCAGGAAGAGTACCGGGGCCGGACCTGATGCCTGCGATCTTTAAACTTTCAGAAAAAAGAGGATATCGGCACTATTTTTATGGCAGCACGCCAGAGACGATTGAGAAGCTTGGAATACGCCTGAAAGAAGCCTATCCCAGACTGCAGATTGTTGGAATGTATTCTCCGCCGTTTCGACCGATGACGGTAGAAGAGGATGCAGAAATTATCGAACAGATCAATGAGACAAAACCGGATTTTATCTGGGTTGGTCTTGGCGCGCCCAAACAGGAGCGCTGGATGGCAGAGCATAAAGGAAAAGTGAACGGAATTATGCTCGGCGTTGGTGCGGGATTTGATTTTCATGCCGGAACGGTGCTTCGTGCACCGCGTTGGATGCAGGAAGTGTGTATGGAATGGCTGTGGCGTATGATGCAGGATCCGAAGCGGCTATTTCCCCGTTATCTGGATACAAATTTCTCGTTTTTATATTATCTGATGAAAGAAAGTAAAAAACGAAAAAAAGCGGAAAAACACGAAAAAAAACACAAAAAAGCAAATAGAGACAGACTGAAGATCGCCATGATCGGGCATAAGAGAATCCCGTCCAGAGAGGGCGGCGTGGAAATTGTGGTAGATGAACTGTCCACCAGAATGGTAAAGCTCGGTCATCAGGTAGATGCGTACAATCGTTCCGGTTATCATGTTTCCGGGAAAAAATTTGATGAGAAACGCGGTCGGATTTACGAAGGGGTGCGGCTCATCACAATACCAACATTTCATAACAGCAGCCTGAATGCAGTAGTATATTCTTTTCTTGCGACGATCGTGGCGACTGCAAAAGCTCTCGCAGGCGGTTATGATGTGCTGCATTATCATGCAGAAGGACCCTGTATGATGCTCTGGATTCCAAAGCTGTTTGGGATCCATGTGGTTGCAACTATTCACGGATTAGACTGGCAGCGGGCAAAATGGGGAAATTTTGCCTCTAAAATGCTGAAGCAGGGTGAAAAAACGGCTGCGAGACATGCGGATGAAATTATTGTTCTTTCCAAAAATGTGCAGGAATATTTTCAGGAAACGTATCAGCGGCATACGGTTTATATTCCCAATGGAATCAGCAGACCACAACACCGGGAAGCTGATTTGATTCAGGAACGTTTTGGACTGGAAGAGGATGGCTACATCCTATTTCTGGCGAGAATCGTGCCGGAAAAAGGACTGCATTATTTAATTGATGCGTACCGTCAGTTGGATACGGAGAAAAAGCTGGTCATTGCAGGCGGCTGCAGCCACAGTCAGGAATATATGGACGAGATCCGCAGGATCTGCGCAACAGACCACCGGATCGTTCTGACCGGTTTTGTGCAGGGCAGAGAGTTGGAGGAGCTTTACAGCAATGCATGGCTGTTTGTTTTGCCAAGCGATATTGAAGGAATGGCCATCAGTCTGCTGGAAGCAATGAGCTATGGAAATTGCTGTCTGGTAAGCGATATACCGGAAAATACCGAAGTGATCCAGCAGTGCGGATATACGTTCCGTAAATCGGACACAGCCGATTTAAAAAGAGTGCTCGAAAAGCTGCTGGAACATCCGGAAATGGTACAGGAAAAGGCGAAACAGAGTGCGGACTTTATCTGCAGTCGTTATAACTGGGACGATGTGGTAGAACGCACTTTGAAATTATATCGAAGGAAATCAAAGCATGAGGATACTGATTGTTAATAAATTTTTATATCCAAACGGCGGTTCAGAAACTTATATTTTCAAAATCGGACAGCAGCTTCAGAAAATGGGGCATGAGGTACAGTATTTTGGAATGGAGCATGAGAACCGTATCGTTGGAAACCGGGTGGAAAGCTATACCAGAAACATGAACCTGAAGGATATGAAATTAAATAAAATCCTGTATCCGTTTCAGATCATTTATTCGTCCGAGGCACGAAAGAAAATCCGGCTGGTTTTGGATGACTTCCAGCCGGATGTTGTACATTTGAATAATTTTAACTTTCAGCTTACCCCTTCCATCCTGTATGAGATCCGGAAATATGAAAAACAGACAGGACGGCATGTGCGTATTTTGTACACGGCGCATGACAGCCAGTTAGTCTGTCCGAACCATCTAATGCAGAATCCGATTACCGGACAGCGGTGCACGAAATGCATGGAAAAAAATGCGTGGTGTTGTGTACAGGGAAAATGTATTCATGGATCAACTGTGCAGAGCATTCTGGCTGCTTTTGAACATACGCTGTACAGAAATCTCAAAACCTATCGAAGAATCGATCAGATTATCTGTCCGAGCCAGTTTATGCAGGAGCGCCTTGCGACAGATTCTGTGCTGAAACCCAGGCTTATATTGCTGCGCAATTTTGCAGATATGGAGACGTCAGACGGAAGTCAGAAAAAGGATTATGTCTTCTATTTTGGCAGATATTCGGAGGAAAAAGGAATCCGGACTTTGTTAAAGGTCTGCCGGAATTTGCCGGAGATTCCGTTTGTTTTTGCTGGCAGCGGAGATCTGGAAAATCTGGTAAATGCAGCTCCGAACGTGGAAAATGTTGGATTTTTATCAGGAGAGGCGCTGAGCAGAAAAATTGCGGAAGCCCGATTTACGATTTTCCCATCAGAATGTTACGAAAACTGTCCCTTCAGCGTAATGGAATCTGTTTTGAACGCTACCCCGGTCATTGGAACAAATGCAGGCGGAGTTCCGGAGCTGATCGAAGAAGGAAAAACGGGAGAGCTGTTTCAGGCAGGGGACGATGAAGAGCTGACGCAGAAGGTAAAAGCGCTGTGGCAGGATCGAAAACGTTGTGAAAAATATGCGGAGAATTGTAAAACAGTACATTTTGATACATTGGAAGAATACTGTGAAAAACTGTGCGGGCTTTACAAGGGGGAATAAATGGGAATAACCGGAAATGACAGAGCTTGGAAAGAGGAATTAACGGCGGGAGAAATTTTTTTCTGCCTGTTTTTTGGGACGCTTTTGTTTGCCAAAGGAGTAGGTTTATATGACGGACAGGGCATATTCCGAATTTTTCTGTTGATCGCATCGGCATTTTGGGGCCTGAAAATGCTGACAACAGAGTGGGAGATCAGAGAACTTCTGACTGCTGTTATTTTACTGCTTCTTGGATGGATGGCATATCGCTCATCAGGGGAAAAGGCAGCCCTTGTTTCCATGATGGTAATTACCGGGATGAAAGGGGTATCTGTGCGGAAGGTATTTCGGACAGGGCTTGTGATCTGGACAGGATGCTTTGTCATCACGGTATTGCTTGCTTTGATCGGCACAATTGAACCGCTTATGCTGGTACACAATAAGGCAGGGCTGGGCTATGTGATACGAAATTCTTTGGGATATACACATCCGAATGTATTACATATTTCCTATGTAATTTTACTCGCATTCTGGTTCTATACGTTTCAGTGGACCGGGAAAAAGCTGCTGAAAGCTGTGGGGATAGCCTTTCTGGGAAATCTCTATATTTTTGCGTATTCTTTGAGCTATACAGGCTTTGCGCTGACAGTTTTTTATCTCGTGCTTTTGGTATATATTTCTTTTCGCAAAAAAAGGACGAAAGCAGAAAATGTGCTGCTGTGGTGTATTTTCCCTGTATGTGCGCTGGGCTCTGTGATCGGTCCTCTTGTTTTGACGGGGAAAGCATTCGATATCGTAAATAAGCTGGTAAATACCCGGTTTTATCTGTCCCGGCATTATCTGACGAAGTATCCGCTGACCTTGTTTGGAGGACAGGTGCAAGGTGGAAACGGCTGGTCGGTTGACTGCTCTTATGTGTACTGTCTGATGTATTACGGCGTTGTTTTAGCCGTTTTGTTTTTTGTGGCATATGCCGGCTGTATTGCAGATCTGATCCGCAGGAGACAGGATGACGCACTGGCTGTAGTGGCAGGGCTTTTGGCAGCAGGCTTTACAGAGCCGTTTTTGTTTAATTTTTCCTTTAAAAATTTGACCCTCCTTTTCCTTGGAGCTTATTTTTACAGCCTTTTTGCAAAATTGCAAAGCAAAGAGATAAGGAAAATTGGTACATTTCGGCTTCTATGTCTGAAAAAGGACAGTTTTGTGATTTGTATTCCGCCCCGGTTTGGAAAGGTCAGAGGGATCACGATCAGAAGAAAAAAATGGATAACGGTATCCGGTATGATC
>OICV01000794.1_pt1 | contig 13182 bp, 13 predicted proteins | sample 1581361 | NCBI WGS metagenome assembly OICV01 (sample SAMEA3882551, study PRJEB24775) | human gut metagenome | biome: human-associated habitat; feature: intestine environment; material: feces | place: Netherlands | collected 2009/2010 | reverse complement strand
CTTGGCTTTCATCCCACGGTTAAAACCGTGGGCTTTCCCGCCCGACTTTTGTAAATGTAGACTTGAAACCATTGTAGTCACATGCTACATAGCGGAAAATCCAGATAAACGGGTAAATGGAACACAAGCAAAGAAAAAATACTGCCGGTGCCAGCATAAGTGCTGCTGAAAAACTTCCGCTGCTTTTCGCTTTCTGGACCTTTTGTGAAAAAGTCATTTTTTTCTGGCTCATAAAATCCTCCTTTTTTTCTTAGTTCACATTTTTTACATCCCGTGAATAGATGCGATAAGAAATCGAAGCTTAGAAGGATCTTACTATCTGCTTGACTCTGGTAATCTTATCGCAGATGCCTCAAGAACTAATACAAAATTGCCTGACAGTGATGTATTTCGTCCTCTGCCAAATCGCAAGGATGCCCTTACAATTAAGCAAAAAGATGCTTATCTGATTTTAAACCGAATTGGAAACAGATCGCTGTGTCTGGCCAATTTAATTTCAATGGATCAGTTGCTGTCATCACTTCACACTATTCAGTCTTATCTGTATCTTGCTATTTTAGTTGTACTTTTGACAATCACTGTTGGTACACTGATTGCCTCCAATCTGATTACCAGATCACTCTCAAAATTGATCAGTGCTGTGTCTGCTATTGAAAATCAGACTTATGATTCAAGTCAGATTTTAACCCAGTCAGATGAACTTGGTCAGCTAAGTAAATCGCTTGATTCCATGTATCAGACAATTCAGCAACAAATCGAACAGATTAAGCAGGAGCGTCAAGCCAAATACAATGCTGAGATACGACTTTTTTCAGAGCAGATCAATCCACATTTTCTATATAACACGCTTGAATATATCAATATGGAAGTCTACAGCAATCACACTAAAAATGCCTCCATGATGATTCAAAATTTAGCTGACTTTATGCGAATTGGTCTTAATTTTGGAGGCGAGCTGATTTCAATCTCAAAGGAACTTGCACACGTTCAGGCCTATGTCAATATCATGAATTACCGTTTTAGCCATAAGATATGCTTTACAAGCGACATTCCAAAGGAACTGCTCTCCTATGAAATATTAAAAATCATTCTTAAGCCGCTTGTTGAAAACTCTATTCGTCATGGTTTTGGACTTGACAACAGTTCTAGCTATCTCGATGTGCCATCCATAAAAATTGAAGTTTACCGTGATGATCCATGGCTATATCTTCGTGTGATTGACAATGGCGCAGGAATTGATATTGAAAGAGCGACACAAATTTTACACACAGGTACAGACGGACAAAAGCATGTTGGTCTTAATAATGTCTATCAAAGACTCGTATTTTTCTACGGAGAAACGGTCAAAATCACCTTTTCTTCTATTCCATATTATGAAAATATTGTACAGATCAGGATCCCCTTTATTTATCCGATTCCTGATTTTGAGGATGAACATCATTGAAACAAAATAATACAAATAAAACCTTTAAAACTGAGCTTGAAAAATTAAAACAGATGAGCATTGAAGATCGTCTATGGTATATCTGGGAATATTATAAGCTCCAGATTTTTGCATTTTTTCTAGTCATATTTCTCTTATATGAAGCAGGCACATGCATTTACCGTAACCTTCAGGATACCATGCTTTACTGCGTAACAGTAAATGAAACAAGTCTTCTCTCCTCTGATTTTTCTGTTGTTCAAAAGGAATTTGAAGAAAAAAATGGCTTTGACAAAACTTGGAAGGAAAACACTATTTTTGACTGTTCTTTATCTGTTGATGACAGCAACAAAGAAGTTTATGACCAGTATTATAACACTGCATCAAACATTAAGTTAACCTCGCTTCTTGCAACCGATACGGTAGACGTTTTAATTACAGTTCCACAAATGTTTTCTTACTACACGGCACAAAATGCCTGCCTTGATCTTTCTTCTTTTCTTTCTGAAGATTTATATGAAAAACTTGAAAAGGAAAATCGTCTTTTAACAGCTGTTGATGGTGATGGAAATAAAATCTGTACTGGAATTTCACTAGATGACAGTTACCTTTCGTCTAAACTTCCTCTCTCAGACGAATCCTCTCTTTCTGTCTGCACTGACAAAAATCATCCAGATGTTATTCAGGATTTTATAACATATTGTATTTGGGGAAAATAATTATAAAATCTGTTGTATTTTCCCTGAAAAGTGTCCTGTCATTTGTCAATTTTCATGGTATACTTAACATAAAGGATTTTTATCCAGATTAAAATTTACAATTTACGGAGGTTTCACTATGTTTGTACACAACAATACGGTAACTGCTACGCCATGTGAGCCAGGCGTTTCACGCAAGGTAATGGCTTATAACGATCAGGTTATGATGTGCGAGATTACATTTGAAAAGGGAGCAAAGGGCAATTTCCACACTCATCCACACGTTCAGACTACTTACATCGTAAAGGGAAGTTTCGCCTTCACAATTGATGGAGAAACTCAGGTGGTAAACGCAGGTGACAGCATTTTAATGCCGTCCAATAGTCTTCACGGATGTGAATGTCTTGAGGCTGGTGTTCTGTGTGATGTTTTTACACCAATGCGTGAGGATTTCATCAAGAAATAAGGATCAATTTTTAATAAAGAGAAAGGATAACGCCATGAAAGAATATATTGAAAATGTTCTGGCTCCAAAGCTCCAGGGTGATGGCGGCTGGGTCGAGTTCGTCTCCTATGAAAATAAAAAACTGACTCTGATCTTCCGCGGCGAGTGTTCTAAATGTCTGATTTTAAACCGCTGCGTAGACTGGATTGCCCAGCAAATCAAAGAGGCAAAGGGTGAAACTGTTGAGATCACTGCTGTCCGCAAGAAGCCATTCTTCTGGGACAATAATTAATATTTAATAAGAGAGGATTTTACTATGGCTCATGTAAAAGTTGTCCGCCGCAGTATGAGACCGGAGGAATGGACTGACCTTCGTTTTGTATGGCTGCAGCGCGGCATTTATGAAGAGAAATTTGAAATTACAGATCTTGAGATTCGCGATGCCAGACAGATTTCAGAAGATCAATACGAATATTATTCTGATGAATATCGTCCGTTAAAGAAAGACGACATGTATTTCACCCCAGATGGAACTGCCTTTATCCGCGGCCATGTGCAGATTCCAGCACATATGAAGGGAAAAAACATCTACTTTACACTTCATACAGCAGCTGAGATGATCGTTAAAATTAATGGAAAGTATGTTGGCGGCGTTGACCCGAACCGTGAACGCATCCTGCTTAATCCATATATTGATTCTGACGATCTTACAATTGAGATTGAAGCATATAACCGTTCTAAGCCGGATGACGAGAGAAACCCTGCTTCTCTTGCACATCGTGGCTGTCGCCAGATCTTCGAGGGAGCTTATCTTTCAACTATCCGCGATAATGTACAGTCTCTTGTTTATGACTATATCTTATTTATGGATATCGCTCACAGCGAGTATTTTAATGAAGACTACCGCAAATTTTTGTTCCGTGAACTGAGCAAGGCGCTTGACTTCATTGATTTTGACACCTATGAAGGCGTTGATCAGGCTGCTGAGTATGTAGAAAAGAATATCTACTCTAACACGGACTTCAAGGGCAGCGGTGATGTTGCTTTAGTTGGTCATTCTCATCTTGATATAGCTTATTATTGGCGCCGTATCCATGCTGTACATAAAAATGCAAGAACCATTCTTATTCAGCTTCGTCTTATGGATCAGTATCCAGAGTTTAAATATACTCACACACAGGCATACACCTATGAAACACTGGAAAAGTATTATCCAGAACTGTTTGCTGAATTAAAGGAAAAGATTGCAGCTGGTCAGTTTGAACCTGTTGGTGCTATGTATGTTGAGCCTGACTGTAATATTCCGTCTGCTGAGAGTTTAATTCGTCAGTGTCTGTATGGACAGATGTACTTCAGAAAGGCATTTGGACGCACCATAGACAATGCATGGCTTCCAGATGTTTTTGGAAACAGCTGGATTCTTCCTCAAATCTTAAAAAAGAGTGGTGTTGATTACTTTGTTTCTAACAAGATGTCCACTTGGAACGATACAAACCGTTTCCCACACAACAACTTTATCTGGAAGGGTATCGACGGAAGCAGCGTATATGCCTGCGTTCCTCCGACACACTTTATTACCTGGAACATGCCAAGCCAAATTCAAGAAAACTGGGAAGCTTATCAGGATAAGGAAACTGGCGGCCAAACACTAAATATGTATGGCTACGGAGACGGTGGTTCTGGATGTACCGAGGAAATGCTTGAAATGATTCGTCGTTTTGACAAGGTTTCTGTTATGCCAAAAATCGAAGTCACTGGCGGTGACGCATTCCTTCATAAGAATTTAAAAGATAACACCAACTTAGCTACTTGGGATGGCGAGCTGTATCTTGAGATGCACCGTGGTACCTTCACTACAAAGTCTAATTTAAAGAAAGCAAACCGTACTCTTGAATTTAAGCTTCGTGAGACCGAGCTTCGCGCTGCTCTTTCTTCATTAACGGGCGCTTCTTATCCATCTGAGGAACTGACAGAGTGCTACAAGAAGTTCTTATTAAATCAGTTCCACGATATCTTGCCAGGTTCTCATATTCATCAAGTATATGAGGATGCAATGAATGATTATCGCAGCGTTTCCGAGCGTCTTGATGCAATGCTTGCTTTAACTGCTGGCAATGAATATTTCAACTCATTAAACTTCACTCGTTCTTCAATTACCTTCATTGAAGATGAAAACGGAGCTATTACTCGTCACGGTGTAAAGGGATTCTGGAGCATTCCTACACTTGCCGGTCTTAGTACTGGCACTGTCGCAGCTCTTCCATCCAAGGAAAACTGGCTGAGCACTGAATTTTGTGACAAGTGTGATTGTCTCGTTGTAGAAACTCCTTACTACCGCGCAAAGCTTTCAAGCGATGGAAGCTTTGTAAGTCTGTACGATAAAGAGCTTGACCGCGAGTGGGTTAAGGAAGGCTGTGGCTTTAACAAACTTCATTTGTATGCCGATAACCCAGGTGTTTATGATGCATGGGATATCCTGCCAAATTATAAAGATGTTCAGGTCGCTTTAAACGTAGACAAGCCACTTGCTCTTGTATCTTCTGATGGTTCCTCTGCTGAATTTGCTGTTACTTTCACAACAGAAAAGAGTACCTGGAAGATGATTCTTCGCTTCTTTGCTGATTCTCGTGCAATCGAAGTTGAAAACGTCGTAGACTGGGATGAGAAGCATAAGCTCGTGAAAGTAAACTTTGGACCAGACGTTCTGACAAGAGAGCTCGTTTGTGATACAAGTGCCGGCTTTGTAAAACGTGATCTTACAAAGAACACCTCCTGGCAACAGGCTCGCTTTGAGGTTTGCCATCATAAGTGGTGTGATATGTCTGAAAGCGGAAGCGGTATTGCAATCATTAACGAGGGCAAATATGGCGTTGGTCTTGAAAAAGATGAGATCTCCTTAAGTCTTCTTCGTGCAACTATCCGCCCTGATATCACATCTGATATCGGTCATCATGACTTCTGCTACACAATCATTCCGCACAGCGGTGATGCTGTAGAGGCACAGGTAAATAAGACTGCTATGGAATATAATGTTCCGCTTTGCAAGTCAAATGTCACTGTACCTGCTGCTCTTCGTGACACTTTAAACGACTGTGGACTTTATCTGCAGGCAATGAAGCGTTCTGAAAACGGACAGTATCTGATTCTTCGTCTGTCAGAGCAGGATGGACGCCGTGGAAAGATTGCCTTCCCATTTGAGGTACAGACCATGAATCTCATCGAGGATATTGAAGGCAGCACCAAGGTTGTCTCCTATCATCCATTTGAACTGATTACTGTTGCGGTAAAGCCAGAGGACCTGTAAATATTGGAATTAAGAAAAAGAGGCTGTGCATAAAAATGCGCAGTCTCTTTTTTATAGACAAACAGTTTCATCCATGGTACAATAATTATAAGAAAATAGTGCCTTTAGCGGCACGGAAAAGAGGTTTCTATGGATGATTCGATTAAAACCTATAAGTGTCCCAACTGTGGTGCAGCACTTACTTTCGACAGCAAAACCCAGAAACTACACTGTTCTCACTGTGACACCTCAATTGATATTGAGGCAATGAAAGCTCTAAGCGATACACCTTCCGGTACTGATCAGGATAATGCACGCTGGAATACGTCTGATGCCGGATCTAACTGGTCATCTGGTGAGCAGCAAGGTATGCGCAGCTATCACTGTCCTACATGTGGTGCTGAACTTGTCACTGATGAGACAACAGCTGCTTCTACCTGTGCCTACTGTGGTTCTCCTGTCGTATTGTCTGACCATTTAAGTGGTGCTAAGCGCCCTAATTACGTGATTCCTTTTAAGGTCGACAAAAAAACAGCAAAGGAAACACTGAAAAACTTTTATAAGGGAAAAATTTTCCTTCCGCGTGCTTTTTCAGCTGAAAACCATCTTGAGGAAATCAGCGGTATTTATGTTCCTTTCTGGCTTTACAGCTGTGAATCCAAGGGAAGCTTTTCCTTTGATGCGACACGCACACATCATTACACAGACGGTGATTATGATGTCACCGAAACAGAACATTATCTTGTTCTGCGTGATGGCGAAGCCCGCTTTAACAACATTCCTGTTGATGGCTCATCGAAGATGGATGATGCCTACATGGATGCAATTGAGCCATTTGATTACAATGCTATCACTGATTTTCATACTGATTATCTGCCTGGCTATGCAGCACAAACTTATGATGAGGATGCTACTGTATGTGCACCGCGCGCAACAGCTCGCGTAAAAAACACAACAATTGCGGCTATTCGCAGAACGTGCGACTACACAACGCTGACACCACGTACCAGTAAAATCAGCACCACACAAAATAGCGTTGACTATGCACTCCTTCCTGTATGGATGCTGACAACTAACTGGCATGGCAAATCCTACCATTTTGCCATCAATGGACAAACCGGCAAGCTGATTGGTGATCTTCCGATTGATAAGGGACGCCTCTTTGGACTTCTCGCCGGTATCACGATTCCGCTCGGCATTCTGCTGAAGCTGTTCATCTTTTAATTTGTCATTGGACGTGAAAGGAGTGATCATATGAACACAATCTTACATAAAAAACACAGCAAGCGATCGTTTTTTGCTGTACTGTGCACTTTCTTATTATGCATCAGCTTAACACTTCCTGTTCTTGCCAGTGCTAAGGTTGACCTTGCCAGCATTGAAGTTGCTAATAAATCTGAGATTTCAGGTGATGTCTATGATGGTGCCGGACTTCTCTCATCAGATCAAATCACTGCATTATCTAATAAATTGGCAGCAATTGAACAGCAGTATCAATGTGATGTTGTTGTCTTTACATTAAAAGATACAAATGGCTATGATGTGCGTAATTACGTTGAAGCAATCTATACGCAATGTGGTTACGGCTACGGAGACGGTCATGATGGTATTATATTTGCAGTCAGTATGGCTGAGCGCGACTGGCAGCTTTTAACATACGGCTATGGATTAACCGCAGTCAGCAATGAATACGGTTTTGACTACATCTCCAGTCGTGTTACTTCGAAGCTTTCTGATGGTGATTACTATGATGCTTTTACCACTTTTGCTGATCTGAGCGAAGCCTTTTTAAAGGAAGCGCGTGAGGGAACACCTTACAGTGATGATAATCCGGCAAAACTTACCTTCTTATCTCGCGCTTTGCCATATCTGATGTCATTTGGCATTGCATTTATAGTTGCACTTATCATTTGTAGTGTAAAGGCTGCCTCTATGAAGACAGCTGTTAAGAAAACTAGCGCTGCAGATTATATGGAACCTGGAAGTTTTCATCTTACAAAGAAACGTGATTATTATCTTTATACCACTACACAGCGTGTAAAGCGAGAGAAAAATGACAGCTCTTCTAGCAGTGGCAGCAGTGGCGGCGGAAGCACTGACAGCAACGGTTTTGGCGGTGGAGGTGGCAAATTCTAATCGTCAAACCAAAACTCCCGAGTAAGTTGCACATACAAAAAAGCAGGACCTGTATGGATTTATCTCCATTTGCAGGTACCTGCTTTTTTATATTAATTTTCTTCTGTATCCTCAAGCGGATCTTCTAACGGATCAATATTCTCTGGAATGATTGTCTCTGCCGTTCCAACATTCTTAGATTTTCTTCCCTGCTGTAGCTGCTGCTCCTCTAATAGAGCCTTCATCTTTTCCTTCTCCTGCTGTCTTTCTGACCAAGCTTCGAAATCATCAATACTATACTTTTGCTCATACTCCTCAAAGTAACGCTTATATTCAGTATTTCTCATCTCACGCAAGCTCTTTAAATACTCATGCGTATCAAAGTTTCTGGACTCAAGCTCAATCATCGCTACAGCAACATTGGAACAGTGATCTGATACTCTCTCAATGTTTGTCAACAAATCGTTAAATGCAAAGCCCTGGGAAATTCCACATTTTCCAGACTGCAAAAGATCTACATGACGCATTTTTAGTTCATCACACAACATACCAATAAGCTCACGAAGCGGCTCGATTCTAGCTGCCATCTGTAAGTCATCACGGCTAAAAGCCTGAACTGTACTTGTAACGATCTCCTTCATTGCGGCAATTAGGACATTTAATTCATATCGAGCTTCATCTGAAAAGACAATCTTCTTATCATAAAGTTCCTTTGCAGTTCTGGCAACATTCAGTGCATGATCGCCCATACGCTCAAAGTCACTGATTGTATGCAAAAATTTGGATACCTGTTTAGTTTGATCTCCGCTTAATTCCTTTCCAGTCAGCTGCATCAAATATGTTCCAAGTTTATCCTCATACTTATCAATCAGCACTTCTTTTTCTTCAATCTTTTGATATTTCTCATCAGAATATTTTTTCAGAAGGCTCACTGATCTTGATAAATTCTTACGCGCCTTTCTCGCCATACCATTCATTGCAGTATGACTCTGTGCAATTGCGATTGCCGGATAATTTAAGAAACGTTCCTCAAGAAGATCAAAATCCTTTTGCTCATCAAGATCTTCCTCGTCATCCTTGATTAAAATGTAGACAAGCTTCTCAATGTATTTAATAAATGGTGACAAAATACAAATTGTTGCTGCACGGAAAACTGTATTCATCAGCGCAATATATACTGGCGTCATTACAACATTCATGAATTTAAAATGGAAAATTGCATTTAATGTGTAGAACACAATTGACCAGAACAGCATACCAAATAAATCGTTCAGCAAATAGATAAGAGCTGTACGTTTACCATTTTTATTTGTACCGATTGCAGACATTAAAACTGGACATGCTGCACCGACACCAATACCCATAACAATCGGAAGTGCTACTGCAAAGCTGATTCCTCCTGTTACAGACAGTGCCTGCAAAATACCAACTGATGCAGATGCACTCTGTAAAACTGCTGTGAAAAGAATACCAACTAAAATTCCAGCTGCCGGATTTGTAAACATTGTCAGCATGCTTCTAAATGTCTCACTATCCTTAAGTGGTGCTACAGCTCCACTCATTGTCTGCATACCAAACATTAAAATTGCAAAACCAAGCATAATCTCACCGACATGGCGATAGCTATCCTTTTTCATAACCATACGGAAAATAATACCGATAATGGCAACAACTGCTGAAATAGTTGCTGTTGAAAGAAGCTGTGCAATGCCGCCTGATCCCTCAATATAGGACAGACAGAGGATCCAGCCAGTGACACTCGTTCCGATATTTGCGCCCATGATAATACCAATTGACTGCGCAACCTTCATCATACCAGAATTTACGAATCCGACAACCATAACTGTTGTCGCCGATGAAGACTGAATAATTGCCGTTACTGCTGTTCCAAGCAATATTCCCTTTAGAGGGGTACTGGTAAGCTTATACAAAATCAGCTCCAGCTTGTTGCCTGCCACCTTTTTCAGGCTATCGCCCATGACCGACATGCCATAAAGGAATAGCGCTACGCCACTTAACAGTGACAATATGGATGTTACTCCCATGTTTACCTCTCATTCTTTTGACTTAGCACATTTTGTGCCTAAGCCTCTGATTTACTTGTTCGACGATTTTTACATAAGTTTTACTTTCTTTTTACTCGCAGAACAATTCCAGTATATCAAGTATCTGTCGAAAATGGAACTAGCAAAATGACAAAAAATACAATATTTTGCTATTTATTTTGCAAAATATAAGAAATAGCTTCATCAATGTTATCACTCAGGCGATTATCTGACACACCAACCACATGAAACATACATGTATTTACCGGTAATAGCACCTTTTGTGCTGTACAAGATGCAACTGCCTGTGCCATCTTTGGTGTTATCTCGCCAAGCAGTGCATCTGCTGCAATGATTCCAATTGGTCCTACTACAAAATCAGCTCCTGACGTATTGACAACTACTGGATTTTCTCCTGTCGCTGCCTTCACAGCACCTGCCTTCATCATTGCTGATGTTGCCATCGCATTTGTGCCAACTGCAATCAGTTCCTTTGGATCACCTCCAGACTTAATCCATTTGTCAATAAATGCACTTCCCATACGGCCACCCTGACCATCAATTACTACAATTTTCATATTCTTTCACCTGCCAAATTTTCTATCTATTCAAAAAATACGTTATAAGTATACCACAAATCATCCATTAACGCTCCACCTTTTTTATGCATATTCTAATCACAAACAGCTCTCTGAGGTTTTCCATGAACAATTTTTCTGTAAACAATTCTTTAGTAAAAAGCAAACTAAAAACAGGTCTTCTTCACCTCGTTATTCTTGCTTTCTCTATTTTGATCTGCTCCCTTATAGGCTGCTCTTCTTCAAAAAATAATTCTCATTCAACTGCATCATCAACTGAAAATAACAAGGAGCTTACTCCTGTAACATTAAATGAAGTTGCTCACTCTATCTTTTACGCACCGCAATATACTGCTATTGAACTTGGTTATTTTGAAGAGGAAGGTATTTTGCTGACACTCGACACCGGTTTTGGCGCTGATAAAACAATGACTGCTCTCATTTCCGGAAATGCTGATATCGGTTTTATGGGCAGTGAAGCCAGTATTTATACGTATAAAGAAGGTAATGAGGATTTTGCTATCAATTTTGCCCAGCTTACACAACGGGCTGGAAATTTTCTTGTCAGCCGAGAACAATATGATAGTTTTTCTTGGTCACAATTAAAGGGATCAACTGTAATTGGAGGCAGAAAAGGCGGTATGCCAGAGATGGTTTTTGAATATATCTTAAAGAAAAACGGATTAACTCCGCAAAAAGATGTGACGATAATACAAAATATTGATTTTGGTTCTACAGCTGCAGCTTTCTCGTCTGACACATCTCTAAGCGATTATACTGTCGAATTTGAACCACATGCAACGCTTCTTGAGCTGTCTGGCGATGGATATGTAGCGGCATCTCTAGGAGTTGATTCAGGGTACGTTCCATATACCGCCTACAGCGCTCGAAAAAGCTTTTTAAAGGCTCACCCTGATACAATACAGCATTTTACAAATGCTATTCAAAAAGGGCTTGAATATGTCAATTCTCACAGTGCAGCGGAGATTGCAAACGTCATTGCACCTCAATTTCCAGAAACAGATATCAAAACAATTACCATCATTGTAAATCGTTATCTTGAGCAGGATACTTGGAAAAATGATACCATATTCACGAAAGAAAGCTTTGATCTGCTTCAAGATATCCTGCTTGATGCTGGGGAGCTTGAACAAAAAGTGCCTTACGATGATCTCGTAACCACAACATACGCAAAAAATGCTGTCACAAAATTTGAATAGCATCATAAATAATTCTTAATAAATGGCGTCTTTCCTTTGCTTTACAATTTGATTAAAGTATGATATTTTATAAGTAACGCTAACAGAAAAGAGAAGCTTGTATGAAACGATTCAATATGCTGCACTGGGCAGCCTTTATATTAATTATCATTGCTCTACTCTGGCTGACCATCAGCTATTACTCACTGCGGGTTATTCCTTCCTATGCTTTTTTAGTTTTATTTGCCGGAGTTTTTTTATTAATTCTGGCAGAATACAGACGATCTAAAAAAAAGTAAGCACCATGGTGCTTACTTTTTTAATTACGATTTTCCCTCTTCGTCCAAATGAACTGTCGGAAGATTCCATCTTAGCTGTGCCGCTAATGCTCTAATTACAAGCACTGCAATTGCTCCAACTATCATAGATATATTTAGCGAAATGTTCAATTTTCTATAAAAAATAACGCAGATCACTGCACCAACAATACATGCTGTCGCATAAATATGCTTTTGAAAAATGTATGGAATTGACTCTGACATCATATCTCTTAGCAATCCACCTCCAACACCAGTAATGGTACCGACAAACACAAGCAGGAAGTTGCCTGCATCAGGCCTCGTTGCCAGCGCCACCTCAATACCAATTACAGTAAAAATTGCAAGACCTAGCGTATCCATTACAAAAAGTACAAGACTATACATCTCACGAAAACCTACATGTGTCTGCTTTTTCTTATTTGCATAATGAATTACTATAAATGTGAGAATAGCCGTGACTGCCGCTATTAAAACATCTGTCGAATTGGTAAACATTCTCGGTGGATTTATTCCCAGTACAATATCTCTTGTCATGCCGCCTCCAGTGGCTGTGACAACTCCAAGCACGCAAACACCAAACAAATCCATTTTCTTTCGTATGCCAACCATCGCACCTGAGATTGAAAATGCGATAGTTCCAACCACATCCAAAATCCAAATAAATACATCCATATTCTTTTTCCCCTTAATAAAAAAAACTCTCTGGCAAACCGTCAGGGAGCTTCGTAAAGATAAGCGCGAGACGGGATTCGAACCCGCGGCCCTCGCCTTGGGAAGGCGATGCTCCACCACTGAGCCACTCGCGCATTCTAAAATGCAAAAAACAATGCCCTGACCTAAAACCAATCAGAAGCATCATCCTCGCAATCATTTATTTCAATTCCATATACCTTCAAAACTGCACACAAACTTTTCATCTCAAACCTATTACCATTTCCTACCCTGACCTTTTGGTCAAGCCCTCGACCGATTAGTAGCAGTCAGCTCCATGCCTTACAGCACTTCCACCCCTGCCCTATCAACCTCGTCGTCTTCAAGGGGTCTTACTTCTTTCGAATGGGATATCTCATCTTGAG
>OICV01000791.1_pt1 | contig 13213 bp, 6 predicted proteins | sample 1581361 | NCBI WGS metagenome assembly OICV01 (sample SAMEA3882551, study PRJEB24775) | human gut metagenome | biome: human-associated habitat; feature: intestine environment; material: feces | place: Netherlands | collected 2009/2010 | reverse complement strand
AGGGTCTACAAAATATCCATCTACATTATATTTAGCAACACTTGGATCCTGCCAAACATTCAAACAGAAGTTATCATAATCACCTGTCTTAACCCAAAACTCACCACTCGGAACTGTAAGTTTTGTCGACGATGATGAAGGTGAGTAGTCGGCAAATACATCGTTAGCTGTTGCTTGCATTGTACTAAAGTCAATTGAACCTTTTGCCTCTTTATGGTCACCGCCGAGGTCGAGAGCAAGTTCTGCGTTAGCACCTGTTGAATCTTCACCGATATAAACCCAAAGGTCATCGTCACCGCTGAAGTTAAAGGTTGCAGGTTTGTTGTCTGCAAGCATACCATCTTTCGGAACTCTGAAGTCTATATCAAGTCTGATACCGAAACCATAGTCAAGGTTATCGTTAGTACCCTTGCCCGTTGATGTATTCTGAGTATTGTTGAATGGGAAAACACCATAACCGTTTTCTGTACCGCCGAATTTTCCCAAATCATCATGTACACCAAATTGTTCGCCCGCACCGTAGTTAATTTTTGTAGGTGTAAGGCCGTCCCATGTGAAGTAGATGTTATCGGTTGCATCTTTTGAAGTGAATTCATAAGTAGTAACACCATCAGGGGCAGTAGTTGTACGGAACGGGAAAGATGACTTATAAACATTGGCAACTCTTTTATCATTATATGTAGCGGTTGAAAGTGCCTCAGCATCAAAGTAAGGAGCCTTGACACCATTTGCAACCTGAAGATTGCCCTTGCTGTCAAGCCTGTTGTACATAAGACCCTGTAAGGACTGGTTATAATTACCGTTGCCCCATGCCATACCGTTGGAGTTGTTTACTGCATAGTAATAGTTATCATTATAATCGTTGATGTTTGTAAGTCCTCCTGCGTGGGTCTTAAATGTTTCGTAGTGTTCTCCACCCCTATACATATTACCGAAGTAGAGAGGATACTTCCAGTCCGATTGATGATCTAAAGCAATGTCGCTTATGTAGCTGTTGAAGTTATCAAACTGATACCAATAGTCATACATATTGTCGTTACCCTGACACTGAAGATACCCTTTCTCCTGCTCCATATCAGACCAGTAGTCAAAGTATGTTGCGTCAACGCCTACGATGTTAGGATTATCTTTGAATGAATTTTCAACGACAGCACCATAGTTTACATTGTCTATTTCCGAGAATTTTGTCCAGCCTTCGCCTCTGGCTGTCTTAACATATGTAGCCGTGTTATCGTTGTAGCCCGAACCATCATATCCCGAATCTGTCGGATATGATGTTGCAGAAGATGCACCGTTGAGGTTATGTTCGTTCGGATGGAATCTTAAAAGCGCACCCGCCGGAATTCTACCGCTGAACACCACAGAACCGCTTACCTTGGTGTCTATGGTGTCTTTTATAAGCTCAACTGTTCCTTCATAGGCATCGTTGTAGTCAAAAGTTGCATAAACCTTTGTAAGCGACTTCCAGTCATCGTTTGAAACATAAACTGTTTTATATGTTGCCTTTGACTGTTTGTCGGGAGCTTCAACAGAAAGGTATTTACTTTCTTTGAACGAGCCGTCAGTTGTAAGATAAAATTCTGTGTCACCCGAAGCACCAGAAATGTCGATGGTCTTGATGAACGGGTTAGTCCACTGACTTTTTGAAGCGTCATAAAGAGCATTATCTTTACTGTATGAGTCGTTAATACCGAGGTCGCTTGTTTGTGTTTCGCCCTTGTTGCTGAAGATTACATTTTTATGGGATGACTTAACATCTACATAGTAGTAACCGCTGTCTGAAGATGTCTTAGTCATTGCAACACCCGGCCACTCTGCGTTGGAGTCAGTATCGTTTACCCAAGAATATGCATAAGCCTCATTATAGGTATTATTGCTGTTATTAAGATAGATACGGCGGGAACCGTTTGCAACAGTCTTTTCGGGAAGAGTAAAATTAACCCCGGAAGAAAGCTCAATTTTTGTTGCACCGGATGGTGCAATGGTTTTAAAAACTCCCGACGAAGGATCTTTGCTTACTTTTTCTGTTTTAAGAACCGTGCCGTCATCCTGAGCAAAACGACATGTAACAGAAGAAAAACCATTCCATTCCTTATTCTTGTTCAGGTTAATGTAAATCTTCTGATCCAAAGATGTTGCCGCAAACACATTAAGCGACATACCCGACACGGCACATATCGAAAGCATGAGGGTAAGTGCAAGCACAAGAGAAAAGCTTTTCTTTGCGGTTATGCAAAGCTTTTTACTTAATTTCATAATTTTTTCTTCTCCTTCATTGCCGATTACTTTGTTTTGGCAGTCAAAGTACAATTAAACAGAACTGCATAGGACAGTCCAACATATCTGCCAACTAATTATGAAACGCAATTTTTTGAATTTGTTCTTCTTTTCTACTTGTATACAAGTATATAATATTTTATTGCATATTTGTAGAGGCAATACAGCCAAACTTTGGGTAATATTTTTGGTTATTTTGCATATCTGCAAGCACGATTTAATATTTTTGACCATAATGTGATTTTATTACTTATTTATCGCCATTTTTTGTGTTTAAGATAAAATATACCCATTACACAACCTTAACAGGCAGTTAAAAAGTCAATTTCGGCACTAAATTTGTTGATTTTTAATTCTTTTTTCAAAAATATCAAAAATTTTATGCAGGTTTACTCCAAGCTGTGCGTGCGGAAATATGTATTATTTTGCGATTGCTGCTTTTAAAATGCCCCAAAACCTACATTTTACTGAAATTTTCAGATATATTTTTATAATCAATATCTATATCTCATCAAATTAATCACCGAATACCTTGAAAATTCGGCACAAATAAAGGGCAGAGTATTGCTCTCTGCCCTCAAAATGTAATTCACTTAAATCGCAATTATACAAACCGCTTTATGCAAACATATTAAAGATCTCTGCCGCAGCACTTCTTGTACTTTTTACCGCTGCCGCACGGACAGGGATCGTTTCTGCCGATTTTCTTGCCCTTACGGATAGTCTTGTTGACAGAATCCGTACCGTCTGCAGAAGTTTCTGTAGGCTGAGCAACCTGCTCACGGTGAAGCGCTTGCTTTACGGCGTCCGACTGTTCAACAGCTTCTTCATCATCGGATGCAGACTTTGCCGCTGCGGCAGCCCTCTGAGCTGCTCTCTTTGCCGCTGCAATTGCATCCTGTCTTTTCTGAATCTCATAAACACGCTTTGGCATAATGAGCATCATCTTGACAGTATCTTCACGAATGCTTTCAATCATCTCATCAAACATATCGAAGCCTTCAACTCTGTACTCAACAACAGGATCGTGCTGACCGTATGAACGAAGTCTGATACCGCTCTTGAGCTGATCCATATTGTCGATGTGATCCATCCAATGTGTATCAACATTCTTGAGGAGGTAAACACGCTCCATCTCACGGATTGTTTCCTCGGGAAGAAGTTCTTCGTTTTCCTTGTAGATTTCGAGAGCATCATCAACGAGCATCTTCTGAATCTCTTCGGGTTCCATATTTTCAAGATCTTCAAGGCTGAAATCGTACTTAGAATCATCTCTGATAAGCCAACCTGCGTAGTAATCCTTGAGGCTTTGGAAGTTCCAATGCTCTGCAGGACCTTCGGGGAGATACTGCTTGATTGAAGTTGCGATTGTATCCTCAACCATTTTGAGGATTGTTTCGTGGAGATCCTCACCGTTAAGAACCTGATCACGCTGACCGTAGATGATTTCACGCTGTTTGTTCATAACATCGTCGTACTGGAGGACATCTTTACGAATGCCGAAGTTACGAAGCTCAACCTTTTCCTGTGAGCCTTCGATAATACTTGTGAGCATTTTGTTCTCAATAGGCATATCTTCGGCAACATTCATACGCTCCATCATCATTTTCATTCTGTCACCGCCGAACAGACGCATAAGGTCATCCTCGGTTGAGAGGAAGAAACGGCTGACACCCGGATCGCCCTGACGGCCTGCACGGCCACGGAGCTGGTTATCAATACGGCGTGACTCGTGTCTTTCCGTACCCATAATGTAAAGACCTCCGGCCTCTCTTACCTTTTCAGCCTCGCCTTTAATTTCTTCCTTATACTTGTCATTCAGTTCTCTGAATGTATTTCTTGCATTGATGATTTCTTCATCATCAGTTTCCGCATAACCTGTAGCTTCTTCAATAAGCTCCTCTGTAAAGCCCTGCTTACGCATTGCGGCTTTTGCCATATACTCTGCATTACCGCCGAGGATGATATCGGTACCACGACCTGCCATGTTGGTTGCGATTGTTACCGCACCGAGTTTACCTGCCTGAGCAACAATTTCAGCCTCTTTTTCATGCTGTTTTGCATTGAGGACATTGTGCTTGATGCCTCTCTTTTTGAGCATTTTTGAAAGAAGCTCCGACTTCTCAATTGAAATTGTACCGACAAGGACAGGCTGTCCCTTTTCGTGAGCCTCAACAATTGCATCAATAACAGCGTGGAACTTGCCGTTTTCTGTCTTATAAACCGAATCGGGGAGGTCTTTTCTTAAAACAGGCTTGTTTGTAGGAATTTCAACAACATCAAGCTTGTAGATTTCCTGGAATTCTTCCGACTCTGTCTGAGCAGTACCTGTCATACCCGAAAGCTTTTTGTAAAGACGGAAGTAGTTCTGGAATGTGATTGTAGCAAGAGTCTTGCTTTCGCTCTGAACCTTTACGCCCTCTTTAGCCTCAATAGCCTGGTGAAGACCTTCGTTAAAACGACGGCCGTACATAAGACGACCTGTAAATTCGTCAACGATGATAACTTCGCCGTCCTTGACAACATAGTCAACATCAAGCTTCATAACGCCGTTGGCCTTGATAGCCTGATTTACATGGTGCTGAATTGTAAGGTTATCGGGATCGGTAAGGTTTTCAATACCGAAAAATTCTTCGGCTTTCTTAACACCACTCTGTGTGAGAGTTGCTGTTTTCTGCTTTTCATCAACAACATAATCAATGTCGTTTTCCTTGTAATATTCCTCCATATCCTCTTTTGCGTCAAGTTCTGCAAAACGCTGAACTTTAAGAGTTTTTGCAAAAGCGTCAGCCTTTGCGTAAAGGTCTGTTGACTTGTCACCCTTACCCGAAATAATAAGAGGAGTTCTCGCCTCATCAATGAGGATTGAGTCAACCTCATCGACAATTGCAAATGCGTGCGGGCGCTGAACCTTGTTTTCCTTGTAAACTACCATGTTGTCACGGAGGTAGTCAAAACCGAGTTCGTTGTTTGTTCCGTATGTAATGTCTGCGGCATAAGCCTTTTTTCTGCCGTCATTGTCAAGGTCATGGCAGATAAGACCAACCGAAAGACCGAGGTATCTGTAAAGCTTGCCCATCCACTCTGAGTCACGGCGGGCAAGGTAATCGTTGACTGTTACAATGTGAACACCTTCGCCTGTAAGAGCGTTGAGGTATGCAGGGAGGGTAGCAACCAAGGTTTTACCTTCACCGGTTTTCATCTCGGCGATTCTGCCCTGGTGAAGAACGATACCGCCGATAATCTGAACGGGGAAGTGCTTCATACCAAGCACTCTCCAGCCTGCCTCACGACAGGTTGCAAATGCTTCGGGGAGAATATCGTCTGTTGTTTCGCCGTTGGCAAGTCTTTCTTTAAGAATTGTTGTCTGGTTCTTGAGTTCACTTTCGCTCATAGCCGCATATTTATCTTCGAGTGCAAGCACCTTGTCACAGATTGGTTGCACACGCTTAACTTCACGCTTGCTGTAGTTGCCGAACATAGCCTTTAAAAAATTCATCAGGGTTCTTCCTTTCAATGTACCGAAAAAATCGGTCAAACTGTATTTTATAATATAATTTTAATTTACTGCACCGCAGACGCTCCAAGGCTTTTTGCAGCCTGAATCATTGCGGCCTCAACCACGGGACCGGCATATTGGAAACCGAAACCCGAATCCTGTACAACACAGGCAAAGGCGAGAGGGCAGTCCTCATCTTTTGAGTAGCCGACCATCCAGCCGTTAGGGTTCTTATCATCGCCGACTTCACCCGTACCTGTTTTGGCACAGACTGTAAGTCCTCCGAAAAGGTTGTCGCCGTAGTAATCCGAAACGGTGTATCTCATAACATCATCAAGCTTTGCCGCCGTATCGGATGAAAAAAGCTCCTGTCCGCTGCTCTTGTAGTTTATGCCGAGTGCGGAGAGTATGGACTCATCTTTGATAAGGGTAGGGTTTGTAGCCTTGCCGCCGTTTGCGATTGCGCCGCAGATAATTGCCATCTGCATCGGGTTTACCTTGTCATTATACTGACCTACACCCGACCAGCCAAGCTGGTTTTCATTGGCATCGCTGACATCATATGAACCTTTTGCGGTTTTAATTCCGTCAACATCAAAGGAGCTGTTAATGCCGATTTTCTCGGCAGTTTTTGTCATTGTGTCACTTCCGAGTTCAACGGCAAGCTTTGCAAAAACAATATTGCAGGAATGTGCCATTGCCTCTTTATATGTCAGCGTTCCGTGAGTTTCCGTACAGGTAACTTCACTTCCGCCTACGTTCTCACTTCCGTTACAAACCCAAGTGCGGTCATAAAGGTCGGGAATATTCTCGATTGCCGCCGCAGATGTAACGATTTTGAAGATTGAACCCGGAGTAAAGGTTGACGAAAGCACATTATCAAGGTAAACGCCCTCGTATTCGCTTTCGTTGTCCTCGGTAATTTCGGGAGGAGCCTGCGGATCGTAAGCCATGGTGCTTATGGAACAGATAACCTCGCCTGTTTTGTAGTTATATATTACACAGGCACCTTTTTTGTTATAAGCTGCAAGAACATCATAAGCCGCCGCACAGGTTGCGGAATCGACTGTCAGCTTTATATCGTGAGAGGCACGCAATGATTCCGGCATATTAAGTCCGAAAACAAGGTTATAGCCTATCAGCTGAGAACGATACATACTTTGAACAGCCGTTGAAATGTTAAGGCTGTCATCACCGACAACATGAAGCAGAGATTTTCTTACGCTCTCGCTTTCGTTATAAACTCTTTTACCGTCAACCGTCTGTGCAAGAGCCGTGCCGTTGCGGTCATAGATCGCTCCTGCCTGTGCAAGGCCGCCGTCACCTGCTATATGCGCATTATATGCCTGATCAACCCAATCGTCTGCCCCTGTTACAAGCTCAAAGGCAAGATAGCCGAGTCCGCCGATAAACGCAAGCGCAACTATATATATAAGTGTACTTCTGCGAAGTATTTTTTTCAAACCTTACACCACCCTGTGTATCAAGTGAACAATCGAAAAATTAAAGAAAATGTGGCTTTGCTTGCAAAGCACTATGAATACGGTCGGGAGATAGAACCTTTTATTTTGCTGTTTTTCCTCTCGACAACAATTTTCCATTTTCAATTTTTCATTTTCAATTTACTAAACTTATCTTTTTACCGAATAAGTTCTCTCGTCTGCGGCTTTGATGAATGCAACAAGTCCCCAACAAGACATAATACTTGAACCGCCGGCAGACACAAACGGAAATGTTACGCCTGTGAGCGGAAGGACATCGGTTGCACCGAAAACATTGAGGGAAAGCTGAACGACAAAAAGTCCTGCCGCACAGCACGCTGAAATTGAATAAAAGGTACTTCTGCTTCGGGTTGTAATTGCCCTTGCATAAATAAACATTGCACCTACTGCCACGGCAAGTGTGAACGCAACGATAACTCCCATTTCTTCCGAAACAAGTCCGAAAACAAGGTCACTTTCGGATGCGGCAACCTGCTTTAAAAAACCGTTGCCGATACCTACGCCGAAAAGTCCGCCGCTTGCCATATATGTGAGAACTCTTGCCTGCTGATAACCGAGGTTGTCCTGAGTATGTTCCCACACATGACGCCAGCCCGAAAAGCGGTCGGCAACATACGGTTTAAACTTGAGGACAAAGGTTACGCCGAAAATTGCGGCGGCAACAGCAAGAATAATCGTCTTAAAATCGCCCGAGCGCATAAACGCTGTGAGCAAAAATGTTACAAAGAAGATGAGCGCAGTACCGAAGTCACCCATAAGAGCCAAAAGTCCGACGCATACTGCCGAGAAGATAATGTACTCAAGCAGGTTCTTCTTTGTCATCAACACATCAAGCGAACTTGCGCCGATAAAGATGAAAATAATCTTTGCAAGCTCTGACGGCTGAAATGAAAACGAGCCGATATAAATCCAGTTGGCGGCGCCGTTTGTAATCTTACCGAATACAATTGTTACACCCAAAAGACCGACCGCACAAATCATTGCCGGAAGTCTGAGCTTATTTACCTTATCGGGATCTTCAATCAGCTTGATGATTACGCAGAAGAAAATCATACCTATTGCGGCGGCAACAAGCTGAACATAAGCCGAGCGTTCCGACTGTCTGATAAGCATCATTACGCCTATGCCCGTCAAAAACAGGGCGAGCGATTCAAGCTCGAAATTTACTCTGCGGATTACAAAATAGGAGATAAAGAAGAATCCCCATTCAACAGCCGCAAGAGCGCCGAACAGCACGAGCGGAGCCATTGTATTTGTGCCGTCATTCCAGAACATTGCCTGAACGCACATAAAAAAGTGAAAAAATGTAATAAGAAGCATAAGCTTCCACGATTTCATTGCAGGCTTATCGCTGACCTTTGAGAAAAACCAGCTCGACTGCAACGGCTGTTGGAACTCCTCGCCTCTTTTTACTATAAGGCTTGTACCGCCTATTGTTATTGTATCGTCAATTAGCACCTTTGCTCTGCCTCTTGTTCTTTTGCCGTTGAGCATTGTGCCGCTCTTTGAGTCGGTATCGCTTACATACCAACCGTCTTTACGGCGAAGGAGTACACAATGATTTCTTGAAACCGTCGGGTCATCAACGGTTACATCACTGCTTTTACTTCTGCCGATTGAATTTTCCCAAAAAAGCACGGGGAGTATCTCGCCCGTTGCAGGGTTCAAAAGTGAAATCAAAGGAGTTTCGGGACGGCGGCGACGGCGCATTGCGGCAAAGCACTGGTACACAATTATTATTGCATAAACAGGCATAAGAAAACGCAGTGCAACTACACCCATATCGAAAATTATCGAAAGATCCGGCACTTTTTTCAACTCCTTCACAAATCATCTATCCTAAAAATAAGCATACTTAAAGTTATACAGTTTAAATAATAATCCAATTTCCTCCAAAAGTCAATAGCCGTGTGTCACGGCAGCCAATTCGTGAAGACAGTTTGTACAATAAAAAGACTTATGACGCCCGAGCGTTACTATCTAATTATAAGTGCAGTAACTTTGTAGCCGAGTGCCTCGACAGCCAATTCGTAAAGACAGTTTGTGCAATGCCAAAACATATTACGCCCGAGCGTAGCATTGTAATTGTTCATGCAATTTCAATGTAACGGCGAACCGTGTTCGCTCGTCTGAAATAAGTAGCAAAACCAAAAACAATATTACTCAATAAAGTATTTTTATCAAAATTTGCTTAAAATATCGGCAAAGTTTTATTATTTTAATTTTGAATAACACCTTGATTTTTTTAATTTTATAGCATATAATAACTGTGATAGATGTTTGATTACTCATCTTATCGTTGAGTGTTTCGCCACTTGTTTAAAGAGCGAGTGTTTTTGTCGTTGAGCGTTTCGCCGCTTGTAAAAGTGCGAGTGTAAAAGTAATCAAAAAGCGGGTACTCTTTGCCCGCTTTTATTTTTAATGAGGTAGAATATGAAAATCGCATTTTACAATGTAGACTTGGAATACATTGATTATCTTAAACAATACGAAACTTCAGTCCGTGGATTTACAAGAGTACCTAATGTTAATTATAGAAGCGGTAACAACAAGTTTTTCTATGGGACGGTTCTCAATATTAACAGAATTGACTACTTTGTACCTATATCATCAAAACAACACAATAGACAGGACGATATACAAATCAAACCAAAAAACGATAAATACTGTAATGAGTATGCAACATTAAGATTTGCCTATATGTTACCTATTCCACATAAGTGCATCAATATGTTGAATATCAACGGAATTACCAACAACACACGAAGAGAAAGAATCAGAAAAGAACTTGCTTTTTGTAACAAATATAGAGATAAAATTAAAAAGCAAGCACAAAACACCTACTACCGGATCAGGCTATTTTCTGCAGAGTGCACGCAGATAGCGGGTGGTCTGATTCTGAATTTCGGCAATGGCACGAATCAGGTTCCAGAGGCGCCTTAAGGACTGCAAGAGGCGGGTTCCTTTTGGTTTCTGGCTGGTTCTTTGGCTGACAAGTGTGGAAGTTTTTGGTTTCACGTTGACTTCCCACGGTTTCATGGTTCGTACAATGCCGTCTGCGCCACGCACTTTTACAGTGATGCGGTTGTAGCCTTCGGAAAGGCTCTCGGCTTTCAGACAGATTTTGTTTTCTTTCCATTCATATTCGGCTTCGGAGCCATTTACCATGCAGGAAAGAATTTCAGCCGTGTCGGCGGCTCCCTCGAGCAGAATTTCCGGGGTATAACCGGGATCTATTTCGACGCTGGTGTCGGCCGGGCGGATAATCAGGGGGTTCGGCGCTTCGAAATCTTCGTCTGCTATCTGTGATAATACGAAATCGGCGATGATCTGCGGCCGTATTTGAGATGGCTCCTCCCCGGCACTCTTAGATGGAGTTTCGGCAGGCGGAGGACTGCTTTCTTCTGTTTGTAGCGGAATATCATCTGGATCTTGGGTCACCTCCTCGGGCGTGGCTGCAGCAACGGGCAGCTGTTCGTCTGTTTTGAGTTCTTCTTTCTCCGGAGACGATTGCCCGGGCCCCGTTTGTTCCTGCTTTTCTGTGTTTGACTTTCCGGCATCTGGCATTACGGTAGGCTCCTCTTTTTCTGGTGCTTTTGTTTCCGAGGTTTGATTTTCTGACTCTTTTTCGGTTGACGGAGATTCCTGCTTCGTTTCTTCCATATCAGGCTTTTCCGGTTCCGGATCTTCTGGCATCAAATTTTCCGTTCCGGATTTTTCTGAACCTGTATCTTCATAATCTGGTTTTTCTGTGTCCATTTCTCCAAAATCCGTTCTCTCCGAATCTGACTCTTCTGTCTCTGATTCTTTTGTATCTGTTTCTTCACATCCTTCCTCTGATTCCGATTCCCCGGAACCCATATCTCCTGCCTCCGGCAATTCTCCTGGCTTCCCCGATTCTGAATCTTCCGAAATTTCTTTCTCCTCTTCTTCCCACCTTTCCGCTGGTTCTTTCTCCGGATCCGGAATTACCGTCGGGGGAAGCATTTTTTCTTCTCCTTCTTTCTCTTTCTTTCCGGTCTCTGCCGGATCTGTTTTCTCTTCCGGCGGCTCTGGTTCCTGCTCTGGTTTCTCTTCTATAGGCGGTTCTTCTTCTGACTTTTCGTCCGGCAGCAGTTCCTCCGGTCCGGCTTTCCCGTCTGCATCTGTCACATCACTGTTCTCGATGATTTCAGCTTCTAATTCCACGCTTTCCACCGCACTTGCGGCCTCGCCTGTCGTCTGCTGTGTCTCCGCGTGGACTTCGATTCCCTGGACTGCCAGGAATCCTGTCATCATTGCGCATATGGTCTTTTTTCTCATCCTGCTTCCTCCCATCTTTTTCTGATCTGCTGATAAAAAATATCCTCCTCCATTCCCGGAATTTCTGCGGCCTCGTTGAGGTACTGTTCTGCTTTTTCCTGCATGTCGAACTGAAGTGCCAGCTCTGCGGCCCTGAGCAGATTTTTCCGCCGGTTTCCATCCTGTCTGCTGCACAGAAGCCGTTCGTAATAGAGAAAGCTCTCCTGGCACCAGTCCTGTTCTCTTTCCCCATCCCCGGATTTTCCGCCAAGATAGCACGCATCCGCCAGTCTCTGCCAGATAACCGCCTCCCACTGCCCCTCCATATTCTCGCCTGCGGCCTTTTCCAGCACTTCGATTCCTTTCCGCATGGCGTCTGTGTCATTTTCACGCGCCAGTTCTTCGGAAAAACTGAAATACATTCCTGCAACAGCAAGATATCTGCGGCAGCGTTTTTCCTTTTCCGGCTCCTGCTGCGTGTCATCATAAAATTCAGCCAGCAATGGCTCCATCTGCATTTTTTCCCTTGCCGCATCATCCGCCAGACAGTATTCCACAAGTTCCTGCTCCACACGCCCCGCCTGACTGAGATGGTCTGCCTTTAAGAACGCTTCCCGCGCTTTCTGGTAGTTCGGCAGACTGCCTTCTTCCACCGGATTTCCGCAGAACCAGAGATCTCCCTGCTCCTCCCATTCGTCTGCCGCCGGAAACTGCCCCCATGGCATCCTGCTGGCAACCGCAGCCGCTCCTCCTGTCAGAAAAGCAAAAACTGCAAAGATCCGCAGAGTCTTCCTGCCTTTTTGCTTTCTTTCCAGCCGCCGCAGTGCCTTTTTGACTTCTCCGGCAGACGCATACCGCTCCTCCGGCTTTTTCTGCATACACTTTTCCATCACCCGCCAGAGTCCTCTTTTCTGCCGCTTTTTCGCATGCTTCGCCATTGCCGCAAGCAGTGCGCCTAGTGCATAAAGATCGGAACGGGCGTCACACTTCCCGTCATACTGCTCCGGCGCTGCATAACCGCGGGTTCCATAACGGACTTCCACACCCGTTTCTTCTGTTCCGGCTGCACCGAAATCCACAAGGTATATTTCACCACGCTCTGTTATCATCACGTTGTCCGGCTTCAGATCCCGGTAGAAAACCGGCGGGTTCTGTGCATGGAGATAACAGAGAATCCCGCTCAGGGCAATTCCCGTTTTCAGAATTTCCCGGCTGGAAAACCGTTCTCCCTTACGCATACGCTGTCCGATAGATTTTCCGTTTACAGCTTCCATCACCAGAAAGCTTTTTGTTCCACTTTCCAGAAGTTCCACCGCACAGGGAATCCCGGGATATGAAAACTTCTGTAAAAGAAACGCTTCCCGGCGCAGTTTTTCCCTGTCACATATACTTACCTTGACTGCATACCGCTTTCCGGATCCAGTTTTCTCTGCAAGATAAACGACAGACGTTGCCCCTCTTCCGAGCACTGACAGCAGGCGATACTTCCCTCCCGGAAGTTCTACTTTTCCAATGATCCCGCCTCCTCTTTTTACGTCAAAGTGTTTGTCAGTCCGATATTCTGTTTTTGTACATGGATATAAATTGAGCCGAATGGCTCTTCGATAGAGTAATATAGAATCGATTTTTCAGGACAAATGTCCAAGCGGATGAA
>OICV01000790.1_pt1 | contig 13228 bp, 16 predicted proteins | sample 1581361 | NCBI WGS metagenome assembly OICV01 (sample SAMEA3882551, study PRJEB24775) | human gut metagenome | biome: human-associated habitat; feature: intestine environment; material: feces | place: Netherlands | collected 2009/2010 | reverse complement strand
GCGCAGATGCACCTCGGCATAGTGGCGCAGTGGCTCAAAGTGGCCCACGCCCTCGACCGGCTGCGAAATGGTCTCCTTATAGAGGATGCCGCCGGGCTCAAACTCGACCGCAAGGCCAAAACGATCGGCAAGAACGCGCTGCACGACCTCGAGCTGCACCGCTCCCATGAGCTGCAGATGTATTTGTTCAAGATGCGTATTCCAGCTTACGCCGAGCATGGGATCTTCGTCCGCCAGCTCAGTCAATGCTTTGAACACCGTATGGACATCATGTTCGCCCGGAAGCACCGTATAGGTAAGGACTGGCGCAATGACGGGCGCATCGCCCGCAGGCTCCGCGCCCAGGGCGTCCCCTGGGCGAACGTGCGCAAGACCCGTCACGGCACAAATACCGCCAGCAGCAACTTCTTGGGCAAGCTCATACTTTTCGCCGTTATAGATGCGTACCTGATCGACCTTCTGTTCCCACGCCTCGGCACCGGAACGTCCGCCAATCACCTGCTTGGCATGCAGCGTGCCGCCGGTCACTTTAACCCATGCCAAGCGCTCACCGCGATCCCCGCGGCTGACGCGATAGACGCGCGCGGCAAACTCCGGGAGCCACGCCTGTTCACGCATCAGCGCGCATATGCCATCCAGCAGTTCGTCCACGCCTTGGTCCTTGAGCGCCGATCCGGCAAAGCAAGGAAAGAGCTTGCGCTCGGCAACCATGCGCGACAGCGTCGCGGCGGAAAGCTCACCCGCCTCAAGAAACTCCTCGAGCGCCGCCTCGTCTAACGCAGCGGCGTCCTCCTGAACAGCGCCGCCCGCCAGCAGTTCGCTGGCATCCAGGCAGCCTTCGGAAAGCCTCCGGCCGAGCTGCGCCAGCAGCACATCGCGACCAGGGTTCTCAAGATCGATCTTGTTGATAAAGATGAACGTCGGGATGTCATAGCGCGCAAGCAGGCGCCACAGGGTTTCGGTGTGCCCCTGCACGCCATCGTTGGCACCCACGACCAAAATCGCATAGTCGAGCGCACGCAACGTGCGCTCCGCCTCGGCAGAAAAATCGACATGTCCCGGCGCATCCACGAGCATGACGTGGGTATCGCCATGGTCGAGCACGGCCTGCGACGAGAAGATCGTGATGCCACGCTCGCGCTCGATCTCGTTCGTATCTAGATGCGAATCGCCATCGTCCACGCGCCCGCGCTTGCGAATGCGATCCGCGTTGAACAGCATGGCCTCGGCCAGCGTGGTCTTGCCGGCATCGACATGCGCCAAGATTCCAACGACCGCTTGCTTCGACATGGCTCTCCTCTTATTGCAAGCCCATCGCACGCGGCAACGGGCGTTCACGCTCCACACTGGATGATACAATTTACGAGCCGGCGGGCGAAGCGGGCCCTATCCCCCGACCGAGCTCATCGCCCCGCGTTGCCGCGCGGCGATTTTCGTAGGTTCGCGCCTTGCGAAAGCCGGCACCTCCCCTTTTTGTCTGCCCTGGTTCATCTGGGACAGTAACAACGCGAGCCTCACAACAGCGAGGAGCCACCATGAAGGCATTGCTCAACGAGTTCAAGGAATTCATTAATCGCGGCAACGTGATAGACATGGCCGTCGGCGTGATTATCGGCGGCGCACTGCCATCGTGACCTCGCTTACCGACAACATCATCAACCCGCTTATCTCCGTGATTGCCGGCGGTAGCGCCACCGAGATCTCGGGGTTGGTGGTGCCGGGCACCAATATCGACTTTGGCGCCTTTATCGGTGCATGCATCAACTTTTTGATTGTGGCGGCGATCGTCTTTGCCATCGTCAAGGCCTTCAACAAGGCACAAGAGATTGGCGACAGGCTCGCCGGTGCCACCACCGAGGAAGCCGCACCGGCGCCCGTCTGCCCGTATTGTCTGGAAGAGGTGCACGAAGGCGCGACCAAGTGTTGTCACTGCGGAAGTGAGCTGCCCAGGGAATAGTCGCGTAGACACAGCACTATCAACCACACGGCAAGCACCCCAGGCGCCGCAATTAACTAAATTTGGCCCCGTTTGGGGCCATTTGTCGTTCGAGTGAATTGTTGCCGTGAGGCCCGGCTTTTACGCCTCGCGCAGCCAATCGAACGCGACACACGCCGTGCCGTCGGACACATAGACGATACCAGCGCGCTCAAAGCCGGCCTTTATGATGGCACCTTGCATGGGCAGGTTGTCCTGATGCGTGTCGATACGCAGGTGATCGGCACGCTCCTTGGCAAAGGCAAACATCGCAGCCGCGATACCGTGCACGGTGCCGTCGGATGCCACACGGTGCAGCACGGCGTACGGATTGTCGCTACGCCATTGCCCGTCCTCAATTACGTCATAGCACTCGTCCGGGCCCGGTAAAAAGGCAAACGTCGCCACCACGCGGCCGTCGACTTCGCACACATAGCTGCCACCAGCGGCAATATCGGCAGCCAGCTGCTCGGCAGAAGGCGTGCCCTCGGGCCACTGCGTGGCGTTGCCATGCGCGCGCATAAAGGCGCGGGCTGCGTCATAGATAGCCATGACGGCGGGAATGTCGGTATCGAGGGTTTTTCTGATCATCACGCGACGACCTCACGTTTATTGGTATCACTTTGATTGAGCAATGATACCAACGTTTGGAGAGAGGCGCGAAGCAGATGGGGAGCAAAAAGCGAGCCGCCTGGTCAAAGGCCAAAAGCGAGTTTTTGGGCGCTGCCACCGGCGGCGATATGAGCGACCTGTTTGCGCGCGAAGACGAGCGCCGCGACGCCCTGAACGCCGAGCGCGATGAAGCCTGGCGCTACAAGTCGTGCGAACGCAAAAACCGTTACGACACGCGCGCCGAGGCCGAGGCCGTTATGGCCGACTGCGAAAACCGCGGGCGGCGCGGCTTAGCCTGCTACAAATGCGAATACTGCGGTGGATGGCACCTGACGTCGCACCCTTGGAAATAGACCCCGCATCGGCACGGCACTGACGGAGCGCCAACCATCGTACGCAAGCTACGGGCGCGGCGGCACCAAAACATCGTAACGAACGGCCTTGCCCGCAAGCTGATAGCTCGGCTTAACGCCGGCAAGCAGTGGCCCCTTCACCGGCCGCTTGACAACCACCTTGCGCGGGTGCACCGCAAGCGCAGCTTCGACCAGCGACTCCTCATCGGCGCACGGCTGTTCCAGATGGTGCAAGAGTTGGAACTTCTTTTTAACCGCCGCGCTCTTGGTGCGCCCGGGAAACATGGGGTCCAGGTACACCACATCGGGCGCAGCGAGCTCGTCCTGCTCGATCAGCCCAGCTGTATGGCGAAGGCCGGCAATGCTGTCCTCGCCCGCATGAAGGCGCATGCGAGCCACGGCAGCCGCAAGCACCGGATCATCAGCCGCGCGATCCAAGGCATCCTTGAGGAGCGCCGCGATCACGCAATCCTGCTCATACAGATCGACGGTAAAGCCCGCGGCTGCCAACAGCAGCGAATCCTCGCCAAAGCCTGCCGTGGCATCAATCGCCCATGGGCTCTCGATGCCTTTTGTGCGCGCAGCCTTTACCAGCAGCTCTTGCTGCAGACGGCCTTGCTTGAGTCGCGGCAGCATGCGGGCAAAATCGGCTCGCAGCTCCATCGAGCCGTCGGTGAGCGTGAGGCCCTCGGACTTCCCGGTCAGCTCAAGCCCCGCAGCCCGAGCAACAGAAAAGGGATCGACGACACCCATGGGCACTCCTTAACAAGCAAAACGAATACGTGAGCGCCGTTTATGTCGGCACCCAACCGTTCGCTATTGTCCCACATGCGACATGGCCCACAGCATCCCAATGCAAAGCACCGCCATCAATCCCGTGCACACGGCAGCGATCACAGAATCACCCATGCGCCTTCCCAACGACCGCGGCTCATGCACTTGCCCTGCTCCGTACATCATGGCTCCTCCTTCGGTCCAGCTCTTACCATGGACCCATCATCGCAGCGCCGCGCATACGCTGCCATCGATTTGACTTACGCCCAGCTTTCCTTTTTGAAAGGTTGGGTTTGGCTGCGCGGGCTCAATGCGCTTTCAAACGCATGCATCGCCGCGTTGAACTACAATGTGCTTCACCATATGTGCAGTACATTGGGTGCGCCAAGTTGGCGTACTCGTATCGAAAGGACCAGCCATGAGCTTCACTCGCAAGACTCTCAAAATCCTTGCTCTCATCTACTTTGTTTTGGGCATCGCCAGCCTCGTCACCGCCGGCGTCGGTATCGCCACGGGCGGTCTCGATTCCACGTACGGTTCGTACGCCACGCTCGCGGCGGTCGTGCTTATCGCCAAGGGTCTCGTCGACCTTGCCGCAGGCAACGCCGGTATCAAGGGCGCCAACAAGCCTTCGCAGGTGGACGGCGCGTTTAAGCTCGGTATTGTTGCCGCGGTCGCCACGCTTGCCCAAGCGGTGCTCACGCTTCCCGCGTTTGGCGGCGACGCCATCAACTTTGGCGCCTTTGTCATCGTGGTGTACGACCTGTTCTTTGTTCAGCAGGCACACGCCGTTAAGGCTGAGAACAAGGACCGCCTGTAGGCACCTGTCTCCCATAGCCCCTGCTATCAAGCAGCTAAAAAGGGCCGATCGCGCATCTCCGCGGTCGGCCCTTTATGTTTGCCCAGATAAAACCTGCCAAAATAAACCTGTCCCTTTTTGGCAGGTTGTTAGCTGTGGCGGTACTCGGCGATGATGAAGTCGATGTCGGTTTGAAGGGTGTCCAAGTTTGCCAGGCGCTCTTTGTCGGCAGGGCGCGTGCGGTAGTAGTACGGCGTCATCTGGAACACCGCCTCGATGTCTGCCTGAGTCTGGAGCGTAATGTTCGCAGACACCCGCTGCGTTCCGACCAACTCGAGCTCGGTGGTCTGCGGCAGCTTCTCGTCGTTAAGGTACGGCGTATCGTAAAGCACTTCCTTGAGCCCAAACAGATGACGGGCACCCGGCACCACGGTATAGAGCGAGCCCTCGGGCGCCAGCACGCGGGCAAACTCGCGCTCGTTAAAGGGAGCAAAGAGCTCGGTCACCATATCGAAGGCGCCGTCGGCCACGGGGATGTCCTTCATGTTGGCCACGAAGTAGGTCGCATCGCCGCGCTTGGCGGCCAGGCGCACCATCTCCTTGCCCAGGTCAAAACCGTAAGCATCTACGCCCGGCACCGCGCCCATGGCACTGGTGTAATAGCCCTCGCCACAGCAAATATCGAGCAGCGTCATGGGGCCGTTCGCAGACGTGGCGCGCCCAGACACCTGCTTGCGCACCAGCTCGACCATCGCATCGCGCAACGGCGCGTAGTATCCACGGTTCAAAAAGTCACGACGGCTACGCGCCTGCGACTTGGGATCGCCCATGGAGTCGCCGCTCTTGGACGAGCGCAGTAGATATAGATAACCCTCGCGCGCACGGTCAAACCGGTGTCCGCTCGCGCATGCGGCCCCACGCTCATCGTCCACCAACGGTTCATGGCAAACGGGACACAACAACATGGCAACTCCTTAGCGCGAACAACACAACGCACACCATTGTCGCACGCCTTCCTCACCTAGTCATTGGGGACGTTCTTGAATGACTAGTCGTTTAAGAACGTCCCCAATGACTAGTCGATTAGGAGTATCATCGTCTGCGCAAATGAGCACGAAAAAGCATATTAGAGATTGAGAGCGTATGGCTGACAACGTATCTAAGCACATTGACATGACCACCGGATCGCTGTGGCGCAATATTCCCCTATTCGCCTTCCCCGTGGCCGCCACGAGCATCTTGGAGCAGCTGTCGAACCTCATCGCCACGGTCATCATCGGTAATTTCTCGGGCGACCAGGGAACCCTCGCCATGGCGGCGGTCGGCTCCAATGTTCCGCTTACCAGTCTTATGCTCAACCTGTTTATTGGCATGTCGCTTGGCTCCAACGTGGTCATCGCCAACGCTATCGGCCGCAATGATCAGAACATGGTCAAACGCGCCGTCCACACCTCGATTTTGATGGCGCTTGTAGGCTTTGTCGTCATCGCGCTGGGCGAGATCTTTGCCGAGCCCATGCTCGCCGCGCTCAACGTTCCCGCCGAGACCATGCCGCTCGCCTCACTCTATCTGCGCGTCTTTTTGCTCAGCATGCCCTCAATCTTGCTTTACAACTTTGAAGCCGCAATCTTCCGCTCCGTCGGCATCACCCGCATGCCGCTGCAGGCGCTTGCCGTGTCCACCGTCCTCAACATTGGCCTGGACCTCATCTTTGTCCCCGTACTCCACTGGGGCGTCGCGGGCGTCGCTATCGCCACCGCCATCGCTTACACCGTCAGCGCCGCTACGCTCTTTATCCGCCTGCTCAAGACCGACTCCGTCGTCCGCGTCACCCCGCGCGACTTGGCTATCGACCCCGTCGCCCTCAAGCGCATCGTCAAGATCGGCCTGCCCGCCGGCATCCAGAGCGCCGTCTTTGCCGTCGCCAACATCATCATCCAGTCTGCCATCAACAGCCTGGGCACCGAGGTCATGGCGGCCTCGAGCGCCGCTATGAGCCTGGAGTACGTGTGCTACAACCTGCTCAACAGCTTTAGCCAGGCTTGCACCACCTTTGTGGGACAAAACCACGGTGCCCGCCAGATCGACCGCTGCACCAAAACGCTCAAGGTCTGCCTGGTCGAAGGCGGTATCGTCGCGCTCACCACAATTATCGTTATTGTCGGCCTGGGGCGTGAGATCTTGTCGCTGTTCAACAGCGATCCCAACATCGTCTCGATCGGCTATATCCGCGTATGTTCGATCTTCCCGGCGTACGCCTTTAGCATGTTCTACGAAAATATGTCAGGCTACCTGCGCGGCTTTGGTATCTCGCTCACGCCCGCCCTCATCACCATGATCTGCGTCTGCGGCATCCGCTTCTATTGGGTGTTCTGCGTGTTCCCGCACTTCCGCACCTTTGCGAACATCATGATGGTCTACCCCATCAGCCTGGGCACCACGGCATTCTTTATGGTCGTGGCGGTACTACTCTGCCACCCGGCACGCACCTATCGCGCCACCCAAGCCAAAGCAACAGCCCGCTAAACACCGCACTCAACGCCACGCCAGTCATTAATTGACAATATGTGAGCTCATATAGTCGATAAAGCGCCTCGTGGCGATGGGCATGGTGTCCCAGCTGCGCCAGGCGGCCACCACGTCGCGCGAGGGGGCATGCACGATGGGCCGCACACGAATATCGGCTCGCATGCCCTCCACAGTACGACGGTAGAGCATACTCACGCCTAGGCCCTCCTCCACCATCGCCATGATGGTGTAGTCGTCGGTGACCTCGCTCGTCACGTGCGGCGACAGGCCATGCGCCGCGAATGCATCGAGCACCAGACTCTGTTCGCCCTCATCCAGCAGCACAAACGGCTCGGACGCCAGGTCGGCGAGCGTCACCTTTTCCTTTGCCGCCAGCGGATGCCGGCCGGCAGCAGCGCCACCAACTCGTCGTGATAGACCACGCGCTTCTCGAGCCCCGCGGTAAATCCGCGCGCCGTAAAGCAAAAATCAACCACGCCATCGTGCACCCACTGAGCGTTGCGCGTGTAATCGCCCTGCTTGAGGGTAAAACGTACGCCCGGGTGCAAGGCCCCAAAGTCGCGGATCACACGCGGCAGCACGGTACGACTCACGTTAGTAAACGTCGCGATGCGAATATCGGTCGACGAAAGCCCCAGCAGCTCTTGGCGCTTGCCCTCGAGCTCGACCTCGGCGGTCACAATCTGGCGCAGGTACGGCAGATATTGTTTACCGTCGCGCGTAAGCGAAACGCCCTGCTTACCACGCTCGATAAGCGTGGTGCCCAGCTCGCGCTCGAGCGCCTTGACGGCCTGGCTCACCGCGCTTTGCGTATAGCCCAACTCGTCGGCCGCACGTTTCAGACTGCCGCAATCGACCACCATACAAACAATCTGATACCGCGATGCCATCGTGCCTCCACATCAATGCAGCCGTAAAACGTTTTGCCAGCGCTTTTTCTGCCAACATTAGCGTTTCTTAATCATACTGAAGATACATTCGCTTTACTACATCAATATCTGGGAGCAGAATCCTTTTTACGAAACCGTTCTGTAACAAAAGGAGTCCCATGGACCGCAAAAAAGCAATCGCGCTCTCATTTTCCGTTCCCGTCGCATGGGGCTTTTCGTACCCCCTCATGAAGATCGGCATGGACAGCATGAACGCCACGAGCATCGTCGCGCTACGCTGCATCATCGCCTTTGTGGTCTGCCTGCTGCTCTTCCACAAGCACGCGTTGCGCATCAACCGCGACCTTATGGTCCGTGCCGCCATCATCGGCGCCATTATGGCAACCGAGCTCACCTGCATGTGCCTGGGCTCCAGCCTCACTTCTGCCTCCACCGCCGGCTTTTTGCAGAGCCTGACGGTCGTGATCGTGCCGTTTGCCAACGCCGCCCTGCTGCGCCGCGCCCCCGAGCGCAAAGTGCTCGTCGGCACCGCCATCGTCACCTGCGGCATGCTGCTGCTCTCGGGCGCCGACTTTACCAGCCTGAATCCCGGCGAGATCATCATGCTGCTCTCGGCCTTTATCTATGCCAGCCACATTATCGTGGCCAAACGATTTGTCGAAGAAGTCGATCCGCTGTCCCTGGGCGTTTGGCAGCTGGGCTTTGGCGGTTTGTTCTCGGGCATCGCGGCATTCACCTTTGGCGGCTTCACGCTTCCCAGTACGCCCAGCGAGATCGTGGTCGTCGTCGCGCTCGCACTCATCTGCTCTGCCTACGGCTTTATCACCCAGACGCTCGTGCAGCCCCACGTGCCTGCCGAGACCACCGGCTTTGCCTTCTCGCTCGAGCCGGTCTGCTCCGCCGTCTTTTCGTTCTTCCTAGTCGGCGAGGTCCTGAGCCCCATCGCCTTCTTTGGCGCCGCCCTCATCCTAACCGGCGTAATGGTGGCAACCGTCGAGCTTCCGCGCCTCCGCGCACATGGACAAGCTCGCATGGCAGGAGCGCCCGAGCACGTCTCGTAGACCCCACTCTTCATACAGCCGTGGCGTAAAGGCAACCGGTGCGCCTTTACAATAGATGCCAACAGAGTATCTGCCATAAAGGAGCCCCATGGACACCGCAACTCGCGACCGCAACATAGCAACTTGGTTGGGCGATGCGCCGCAGCCGGTACGTGACACTACGAACCAGCTGCTCGAGCGCATCGCCCTTTTGCGTGCCGAGCAGACCATCTACCCGGCACAAGACGACATCCTCAATGCCCTCGCCTACACGCCGGCCGACCAGGTCAAGGTTGTCATCTTGGGTCAAGACCCCTATCACGGACCCAACCAGGCAATGGGGCTGTCGTTCTCGGTCCCCGCGACGCAAACCAAGTTGCCGCCGAGCCTGCGCAACATCTATAAGGAACTCAATGCCGATCTGGGTTGCCCCATTCCCGCCACAGGAGATCTAACGCCATGGGCACAACAGGGCGTCCTGCTTCTCAACACTACGCTCACCGTGCGCGAACACGCCGCGAACTCGCACGCCAAACTAGGCTGGAGCACCCTGACCGACTACGTTATCGAACGCTGCTGCCAGCTGCCCCTGCCGGTAGTCTTTTTGGCATGGGGCCGCTTTGCCCAGCAGATGGTCGAAGGTAAGCTCGTCGCAACTGGTGCGGGCAAGGCAACCGACAAGTTCTGTCTGGCTTCCACGCACCCCTCGCCGCTTTCGGCCAACCGTGCCACGGCGGAACTCCCTGCCTTTATGGGATCGCGCCCCTTCTCCGCTGCCAATCAGCTACTCGAACAGCACGGCTCGACCCCCGTCAACTGGACTTGCCTCGGCTAAAAATCGATGCATCAAAAACGCGCCCGACGGCTTTCCATCGGGCGCGTTTCCTATTCGGGCCAAATAAATTGTGTGCGGCCGGCCTCGCCGCCATCGATCAACAGGCTCTGCCCGGTCATAAACCGGTTGGTCACGCCCACAAAGTAGATCCACTCGGCGATCTCTTGGGCGGTGGCCCAGCGTTTAAGCGGCGTGAGCTCCATAATCTGATTCCACAGGCGCTCGTCTTCCATCACGCAACGGTTAAGCGGCGTGATAACGCCACCCGGGTCCACACTGTTGGCGATGGCCTGCGGTGCCAGGCGGTTTGCAAGGTTCTTGGTGTAGGCGATAACGCCGCCCTTGCTGGCGGCATAGGCGGGAAACTCCGATCCCGTATGCCCGCTCGCCGACCCCACATTGACCACGGATTTGATAGCCGGCGCCGGCTTGGCGGCAAGCCCCTCCCCCGCAAAGGCGTAGCGCTCGGTCACGTTGATGGTGCCATACAGGTTGGCGGCGATGTCGTCGGCCGAATCCTGCGTACCGGCAACGTTCACGATCACCTGGGGTTCAAGACCGTCTGGAAACGAGTCAGGCTCGCGCACGTCAACGATCAGATGGCGGTAGCGCTCGTGTTCGATCGCCGCCGGCAGCAGATCAAAGCCCACGACCTCGTGGCCCTCGTCCAAAAAGCGCTGCACGCACGCGGCTCCGATACCGCCCGAAGCGCCCGTGATCAAAACCCGCATACTTGCTCCTTAGGCGGTTGCGTGGCGCTCGAGATACTCAGAGCCCACATTCTCGCGCTCCCAGCCGCGCACGACCTTGTAGCCCACGGGACTCAGGAAGACCTCGCACAGCAGCTCGGCGACGGCACCCGTCAGCGAGCACATAAGGACCTGCACCCAGGTCCAACCGAAGAACGTGTGGCTCACCACAATGGCAAAGACCAAGTTGTCGATAAACTGGCCAACACCCGTGGACACATAGGAGCGGAAGGCAAAGCTCGCAAAGTTATTCTTTTTGAGCATACGGCCAAGCGACTGGTTGAGCGTGGAGTTAACCACGGCAGAAACGAGCATTGCCAGCGAAGAGCCCAGCACCACGTACCAGGTGCCGCCGATGGTGGCGTTAAGGGCGGTGTTGACCTCGATCATGCCGGTGTCGTAGTAGGCGCCCCACATACCGGGCGTGAGCGAGCATGCCCAAAAGCACAGGCTCACGGCCAGGTTGACCAGCAGCGCGAGGATAGAGATTTTGATGGATGCCTTGGCGCCAAAGCGCTTGCAGATCATGTCCTGGCACAAAAACGAAACCCAGCTCACCACAAAGCCGCAGTCGAGTGCCAGATACGGCAGGCTGATAAGCTCTTTGTTGGCCAGCAGGTTCATCATGATGACGCTCACGAAAAACAGCGAAACCGTTGCCGCGGGAATGCTCCGCAACAGGACCTTATAGTCCTCCATGACCTTCTTGATCATTATGTACTCCTTTGGTTTTAGGTTTAACGAGCAGGATATCGGACCCGAACTGCTCGAACGTCTCGGTCTTGAGACGACGGTGGGTATGATAGCCGCTCACGCGGCATCAGGCAAGCAATCGGCGCGGCGGCCCCGCAGGGCCACCGCACTGGTGCGTTAAAAGGCTACGTTGCCAAACTCCGACAGGATAAGGTCGGGATTGTGGTCGGTTGCCCAATCCACGTTCCACGGACTCGTGAACAGCAGTAGCTTACCGCCGCGCATGTCCTCGACACGCAGCGTGTCGCGCGTGAGCGAAAGGCCCGGGATATCGATGGTATCGGGGTCGTTCTGGATCCAGCGAATGTCCGTATAGGGCAGCGGTTGGCGACGAACCTCAACACGGTACTCGGCCTTGAGGCGGCGCTCGAGCACCTCAAACTGTAGCACGCCAACCACGCCCACAATGACGCTCTCCATGCCGGCACCCAGCTCGCGGAAGATCTGGATGGCGCCCTCCTGGGCAAGCTCCTCCATACCCTTGACGAACTGCTTGCGCTTGAGTGTGTCGACCTGCGTAATGCGAGCGAACATCTCGGGGGCAAACGTCGGGATCTGCGGATACTGCACGTGGCGCTTGCCGGAGCACACGGTGTCGCCGATGCTAAAGATACCCGGGTCGAACAGGCCTACGATATCGCCCGCGTACGCCTCGTCCACGATGGCGCGATCATCGGCCATCATCGAGGTACCCGTGGCAAGCTTGAGTTTGCGGTTGCCCTGCATGTGGAAGGCATCCATGCCGCGCTCGAATTTGCCCGAGCAAATGCGCACAAAAGCGATGCGGTCGCGGTGGTTCTTGTCCATGTTGGCCTGGATCTTAAACACAAAGCCGCTAAAGTCGTCGCGGCAGGGATCGACCGGCTCGCTGGTGAGCGTATCGGTATAGGCGCGCGGCGTCGGGGCCAGACGCAGGAACTCCTTGAGGAAGGGCTCCACGCCAAAGTTGGTAAGTGCCGAGCCAAAGAACGCCGGGCTCAGCTTGCCGCAGGCCACGGCATCCAAGTCGAGCTCGTCGCCGGCACCATCGAGCAGCTCGATATCGTCCATCAAGTTCTTATGGTTTTCCTCGCCGATGAGCTCGTCCATGGAAGGATCGCCCAGCTCAGCCTCGACCTCGGCGACCTTCTTGGTGGCGTTGGCATGACCGTCGCCCTCAAAGGCAATGACGCGACGGGTCTGACGGTCGAACACGCCGCGGAAGTTGCGGCCGCTGCCGATCGGCCAGTTCATGGGATAGGTGTTGATGCCCAGGACGTTCTCGATCTCTTCCATGAGCTCAAACGGATCGCGAGCCTCGTGGTCGAGCTTGTTCACAAAGGTGAAGATGGGAATGTGGCGCAGCGTACAGACCTTAAAGAGCTTTTTGGTCTGGGCCTCGACGCCCTTGGCGCCGTCGATGACCATGACCGCGGCGTCGGCGGCCATAAGGGTACGGTAGGTATCCTCCGAGAAATCCTGGTGACCGGGGGTATCGAGGATATTGACGCAGGCGCCGTTGTAGGTGAACTGCAGCACCGAGGAGGTAACGGAGATACCGCGCTCCTTCTCGATGTCCATCCAGTCCGAGACGGCATGCTTGGCCGAGCTCTTGCCCTTGACCGAGCCGGCGGTCTGGATACTGCCGGTATAGAGCAGCAGCTTCTCGGTAAGCGTGGTCTTACCGGCGTCCGGGTGGCTGATGATCGCGAATGTGCGGCGCGACGAGATTTCATCCGACAGGCTTGCCATGCGGATCCTTTCTTGCATTGAGTGCATTACGTCGTTGTAACCGCACTATTGTAGCCGCGAAATCTCGCTCTAGGGCACCTATCAGGACAAATTCATCAGTTGGGGCCTGGACGAATGACTGTTTACGGTGTTCTGCGGCAGATTGTCTCAATCTGTAACAGGGAGACGGGTTTTTGGTCTCTACCTGT
>OICV01000787.1_pt1 | contig 13274 bp, 13 predicted proteins | sample 1581361 | NCBI WGS metagenome assembly OICV01 (sample SAMEA3882551, study PRJEB24775) | human gut metagenome | biome: human-associated habitat; feature: intestine environment; material: feces | place: Netherlands | collected 2009/2010 | reverse complement strand
CCTGCGCATCCCATACAATTCACCCGCCAGCTTCAGATCCACCTCCATCTGCCCCGGCTCAACCTCACCATCTGTCTCCGCCAGCGTATCCAGCAGCCTCTGCCAGTCCGACCGCTTCTCCCCTGTTTTCGCCTTCTCCAACTCAACCTGAGCCATCCGTAGTCCCGGTTCAAACACAACTTCTCTGTTAAATCCATCCGTCAAAATCTTCTCATTGCCAGCCCTGTCCAATGTCTCCACTACACAAGTCTCACCTTCACCAATCCGCACCTGACACGCTTTAACCACTTCCCCATTAATCTTAACCAGACACTTCCCACATTTCCCCAGACCGCCACAAGGCGCATCCGGCCTCAAACCCGCCCGAATCTCAGCTTCCAACACAGACATCCCGGCATTCACTTCTATCTCAATCCCTTCACGCACAAACTTAACCCAAGCCATAAAAACCTCCCACATATCCAATCCAAACATCACAACAGCCAACAGCCAGCTCAGAAAAATATTTTATTTCATGTGCATTTGCAGGGGTCTTAGATATTCTTAGCTCTCAGAAATCTGCGTTATGAGCAGACTGTATCACTGTCTGAGCGAAGTTTGCAACGGAGCGAGTTTGAGAAGGCTGCTCATGCCTTTAGCAGATTTCTGAGAGATTAGAATATCTTAGACCCCGAAACCGCACATGAAATAAAATATTTTTCTGAGCGTCCCTTTTCCCATTATAACATACTCCAAAAAAATCCCAAAATACACGAAAGGACCACTCCCCAGAGCAGTCCCCTCATAATATTTTCATGTTATACTAAACCCGCACAAGCAATCAGATCAGGCCGCCAACTTCTTGGCCAGTGAAGCCGCACTAGCCGCATCATCAGAATATCCGTCAGCACCAATTTCCTCAGCAAAAGCTTCTGTAATCGGCGCTCCGCCAACCATAACCTTAATATTACCTCTGAAATCCGCCGCATTCAACGCCTCAACAGTCTCCTTCAGAGCCGGCATAGTAGTAGTCAGCAGCGCAGAAAGAGCAATGATCTTAACATCCGGATTCTCTTTATAGCACTCAATAATCTTAGCCGCCGGAACATCGACTCCAAGATCGATCACCTCAAATCCGGCACTCTCGATCATCATGGCAACCAGATTCTTACCAATATCATGAAGGTCACCGGAAACCGTAGCAATGATAACCTTACCAAGTGCACCTGTAGAACCAGATGCCAGATGCGGTTTCAGAACCTCAACACCTTTCTTCATAGCACGAGCTGCAACCAGCATCTCCGGAACAAAGATCTCACCATTTTTGAATTTCTCACCAACTACAGACATCGCACTGATCATACCATCATTCAGAATCGCAACCGGATCATCACCCTCATCAATGGCTTCCTGTACAGCCGGTCCTACTAATTTCGCTTTCCCTTTTTCAACTAATTCCGCAACTTCATTTATCTTAGACATAATCAAATCCTCCTGTTATTTCTCAATTTCAGATTCCAACCACTTAATTCATTTACACAGTTTCTGCAGATTCAACCTACTTCTTCTTTGTTGTACCAATTAAGCCTTCTCTGTAAGCCCCTATATATTCCATACAATAATCATCCAGACCAAGTAATGCTTCTGTTGCATAAACCAGTCCAAGCATATCCTTATTTGTCGGATCCATAATTCCACTGTCCAGTCCTGCATTCATTGCCAGTACCAGGAACCCGTAATTAATCAGCTTACGAACCGGCAGATTAAAGGAAATATTACTGATCGCTGCCGTAATATGAATGGTCGGATACTGCTCACGTACACTTGTGATCGTCTCAATATTCGTTGCAATACCATCCTCAGAAGTACAAAGCATCTCAACCAGCGGATCAATGTGAATCCTGTCCGGAGCAATTCCGTACTCTTTCGCTTTCGCCATGATCTTGTCAAAAACTTTCAGACGGTCTGCTGCACATTTCGGAATACCTGTATTGTCACTCAGCAGCGCAATTACCTGCCATCCCTCATTTCCCGGCTCAGCCATGATCGGGAAAATCGTATCAATCTTATGTCCCTCTCCTGATACAGAGTTAAAAATTCCAGGTTTCTTACAGAACTTATAAGCCTGTGCCAGAACATCCGGACTCGGGCTGTCAATTGAGATTGGAAGATCTGTAACCTCCTGGATACAGTCGATCATCCATTTCAATGTTTCCACTTCTTCCGCTTCCGGAACAGAAGCGCAACAGTCAATATAAGTAGCTCCGCTTTCCGCCTGAAGCTTTGCTCTTGCTTTAATAAATTCAGAGTCTCTTTTCGCAATCGCTTCTGCAACGATCGGGATAGAACCATTAATTTTCTCACCAATAATAATCATTTTCAAACACCTCCATAGCATCATCCTCTGCAACACCTGAAATTTCATCTAAATGTCGGACAGATATTTGTATTCCGTTTTGCCACTGACAAATACCTGAGATCAGAACATAATCTGCCATGGAAGCCTTGTAGATTCAGATGCCTTAATGCCAAATTTCTCTTCATTCAGCTTGTCAATGGAATCACAGAGAGATTTATAAACACCCGGATAAACAGAACCAGGGCCACCCTGAGCGATACATGGAATAAAGTATTTGTTTCCACATTCTTCGCAGACACGACGTACCACTGCATCACAATTCTCATCTGTCCAGCCCTCAAAATCAACTGCACGATTTTCGATACCGCCCATGAAGCTGATCTTTCCGCCATATTTCCTGATCAGTTCCGGAAGATTATTGGTTTCCATACATCCCTGCCATACATCGATCCCCATCTCAATCATAGAAGGAACCAGTGTTGCTGCGTAACTGTCAGAATGATGGATAACCAGCTCAACGCCATGACTGTGATAATATCCGTAAATTTCTTTATATGGCTCAAGTAAAAATTCATCAAACATTGCAGGACTCATAAATGTACTGTCCAGTCCACCCCAGTCATCATGATGGAATAATGCATCAGGATGAAGGTTGGAACAGATACCTTCAGCAAGTTCCAGTTCCCACTCTGTCAGATATTTGATCAGATCATGCATTTCATCCGGATTAGTAATATAATAAACCAACGCATTACTGATCTCACACAGATGATGAGTCTGCTCAAATAATCCCGGTGCAACGAAAGCTGCTTTAAATGCCTGTTCTCCGTCAACTGCATCATACTGAGCCTTCACCATATCCCACTGATCCTGGGTAAATTTCAAAGACGGTGCATGTACATAGTCTTTCCAGTCTTCAATATCCTTTACCACGATCTTGTCAGGAGTATGTACAGGAAAAGAACCCGGAACTCCTTTCGGGAAAGTATTGGTTACCCCCCATGCATTCACTACATTTTCCTGTCCCGGCTGAAGCAGCGGGTTTGTAAACATAAACGGGTGAAAAAGAAGCTGTACTGCTTCATACTGATTAACAAATCTGTCAGGATTTCCGCCTTTTATAACTTCCAGCATATTCTGTTTCGGTGTTAACATATAATCTACCTCCTCATGCAATATGAAAATGCCCCCACATTCCCACATTTGTTTGTTTAATTTGTCGTTCTTTATCTCGTTTCTGATGATTTTATTGTAGCATTTATACAATCCAAAATATATAATCAGATATGCGGATTTTTCACGCCCGCATTCCTACAAATTGTATGAACGCATCTCAAGTATTGTGCCAACAGTAACCGGCAGCCATATAATAAATTTTAAAATCAACCGTAAATACACTTGTAACACAACTCTAAACACTGTATAATTTTGTACATACAGATATCAGATTTTAAAAATCATTTGTGCCTGCACAATAAGACTTTTAAACCTGATTTATCTAAACATGAAGAAATACGATTTATATAACAGATCAACAGATTCCGAATGTTTTACAGTAAATATTTAACAGGTGGTGAACACAATGTTTTCAAAAAAATTATTAATACCTCTGCTATCGCTCAGCCTTCTTGTTACTCCTGCATACAGCAGTCATGCTGCTGAAAATGCAGAGGCCGCGGGAACATCCGTAGAAGGTCAGGGAATGCTTTCCCCTTCTTCATCTTCAGAGAGTTCTGAAAGCGTCTTTAACGGTTCCGGGGCAGGCACATCTTCAGAACCGGTCACAGATGAGAAACTGGAGACAATTTTAAAACAGGTTCAGAGTCAGCTTCCTGCTGAAAACGGAACCTGGGCTGTTTTCATATCCGATCTTGTAAATGGAACCGAGGGCAGTCTTAATGATCAGAAAATGCAGGCTGCAAGCCTGATCAAGCTCTATATCATGGGAGCTGTCTACGAGAATTATGATCAGATAACCGGACAATACGGCAGGGATTCTGTAGACTCCAATCTGTACTCCATGATCACAGTCAGCGATAACGATGCAGCCAATACCCTGACAACTTATCTTGGCGGCGGTGATTCCGCAGCAGGTATGCAGGCTGTCAACAGTTTCTGCCAGGCACATGGCTATGACCAGACTCACATGGGACGTATGCTCCTTGCCAGCAATGAGAATGATGATAACTACACATCTGTAGGAGACTGTGGTCATCTCCTGCAGGAGATTTATAAACAGGATACATCCGGCTACACCCATGCCGCTGATATGTTTAATCTGCTCAAGGCACAGACACGCTGTAACAAAATTCCCGCACAGCTTCCGGAAGGAGTCAAAACCGCAAATAAAACCGGAGAACTTGACAACGTGGAAAATGATGCCGGAATCATCTATGATTCCAAAAATGACGTAGTAATCGTATTTATGTCCCAGAATCTCTCAAGCGCCGGTTCCGCACAGAATACGATCGCTACCTTAAGCAGAACGATTTACGATTACTATAATTAAATAATGTACTCTCAGAGTACATAATAACCCAAAGGAGGGGTTCACTATGAAAAAAAGAAAAAATATTGCAATTCCCATGATTCTTGCAGCTACGATTGCTGCTGTATCTGTACCCTGCAGCTCACAGATCGTTATGGCATCTGACACTTATCAGGTAGGTGTAAGTAAAGGGTATCTGGCTCTGCGCTCTGCCATGGCTTATGATTCCTCCAACGAGATCGGCGAGCTGTATTCCGGTGATACTGTTGAAGTTACAGAATATACCACCAGTGATTACTGGTACGTCTATTCTCCAAAACTGAACTTATCCGGATACGTAAATAACGATTACCTGTATTTCCTCTCATCACAGCCGACAAGTTCGTCCGGTTCTTATACTGTCAGTGTTGCCAAGGGTTATCTGGCTCTGCGTTCCGCAAAAGCTTATGATTCCTCCAATGAGATCGGACAGCTGTATTCCGGCGATACAGTTCAGCTTATCGACACCAGCGATTCCCAGTACTGGTACGTTTACTCTCAGAAGTTAGGAAAAAACGGATATGTAAATAAAGATTATCTGATTGGCGGAACAACCACATATGCCACCAGAACAGTCAGTGTTGCTACCGGTTATCTGGCTCTGCGCTCTGCGAAGGCTTACGACTCTTCCAACGAGATCGGACAGTTATATTCCGGCGATACAGTTCAGCTTGTGGATACAACTGATGCACAGTACTGGTATGTTTACTCCCAGAAACTCTGCAAATATGGTTATGTAAATAAAGATTATTTATATTAATCTTTTTCGTAACACTATAAACAGTTACGCTTCTTTACATTCACCATATACAACAAAACAGAAAGGACTTACAGTTATGAGCCCCAAACGACAGGTTAACCATAACATTCGTAAACACTTTAACACAATCATTTACAATATTTCACGTTACGCGGAAATTGCTCTTTCTATGGTAATTCTGCTGGTGATCGCACTGGCAGGCTTCAGGCTGATCATGGAGGTTGCAGATACTTCTGTTATGTCCATGGATACAGAATTTTTCAGCACTTTTCTTTCCCAGGCTTTGTCTCTGGTAGTAGGCGTGGAATTTGTAAAAATGCTCTGCCAGCATTCCGCACAGACAGTTGTTGAGGTTCTGATGTTTGCCACAGCACGTCAGATGGTAGTCGAACACCTCGGGCCAGCAGAAACTCTTCTTGGCGTACTCAGTATCGCAGTTCTGTTTGCGATCCGCAAATATCTTATGACAGACAACGATGACATGAATGCTCATAACTGTCCGAAGAATACTGAAGAAAATTAAAGAAAACAAAAAACTGCATATCAGATACGATCTGTAAATTCTACCGGTCGTATCTGATTATGCAGTTTCTTTTTATTTCCACATGCTGATAAACGGGCGTCTCAAAAAAAGTAATTTTATATGATATATTCTATAGTTATGGTTATCAGCATGATGGGCGCTTATTTAATAATTACCACTAAAGAACTTACTGTCCTTCGGCAGTTCATAGCCCTTGAAGTAAGAGCCAAAATCAACCTTCAGATAATTGCAGAGGTTGGCAAGCTCAACCATTGTGTTGTCATTTACAGGAATGCCATTCTCTCTGCGCTCTTTTTCTGCAAATACTTCCTTCTCACCATGAGTATAAATCTGCTCTGCGCCTTCTGCCTTTGGACTCTGACGAAGAGTTTCCAGATATTCGGAAAAATGCGCCCTGATATCATCGGCATTTCCGAAGATTGCGGGATCAATGGCAGCAAATCCATGACAGATACCTGTCTTGTCTTTAAATGTACAGCATTTATCAGAAGTAACACCCATGGAAAAGATGGAGCTGAATATCTCGCAGAGCATTCCATAACCGTAACCCTTATGACTTCCGTTTACCTCTTTATTACCACCAAGTGGCATGATTCCGCCGCCCTTCTTGGCAACAATATTGGCAAGTACATCCGGGGCATCTGTGCTTTCCTGACCATTTGCTCCCAGAGCCCAGCCCTGTGGAAGTGGTTTTCCCATCTTATTATACATTTCCAGTTTTCCTCTGGTAACTACTGTTGTGGAGCAGTCAAAAAGGAATGGATAAGGTTCTGCCGGCATTGCCACTGCAATGGGATTGGAACCAAGCATTGCTTTTCGTCCAAAGGTAGGTACCATGATTGCTTCCGAGTTGGTACATGCCATACCAAGTAAGCCCTGTTTGGAAGCCATTTCCGCATAATATCCTGCAATACCGAAATGATTGGAGTTTCTTACAGATACAAATCCAACACCTGTTTTCTTCGCCTTCTCAATAGCTTTCTCCATTGCAAAATGGGAAATCAGCTGTCCCATACCGTCATGTCCGTCGATCACTGCTGATACAGGTGTCTCAAATACGACCTCAGGTTTCGCATCCGGATGGATGGTTCCCTTCTCAATTCCTTTATCATATCTTACCATTCTCTGCATTCCATGGCTTTCAATCCCGTACAGATCTGCGGTAAGCAAAACATCCTTGATGATATTCGTCTCTTCTTCATTAAAACCAAATTTACGAAATACGTCGTGGCAAAAAGTATTTAATGTGTCATAACTCCATTTTACATATCCCATAACTGTAAAATCCCTCCATTCAAGTATTACTCATTTCGTTTTTGGTATTACCAATTTGTTGAGTTGATTATACCACTCTCATTTTCAAAGTGCAATACGTTTTTTATTTTTTTCAGTATTTCTTATGTTACTGTATTACTGTTCCCTGGTAATATCCCGAGGCATGCAAGCCAAAATGTTACCGTCCACTCCGTTCACAGTAACATTCATTCCAGATTGCCTGTAGCAATTGGACATCTTCTCTTGTTTTTCTAAAACTGCCGTAATATACTATGTACAGGCAATCCTGCCTGCAGGATTGCCTGCTCATTTAATAAATAATAGATTACTGCTCACTTCCGCACCTGTAATATATTTCACAGAACAACTCTGCGGCGGCAGTAACAGAAAAGGAACATTACTATGATTCAGGATATCGCACCACACACTTACCATAACGAATACAAACCTTCTGCCCCGGATAAGAACAGTTTTATCCTTGCCTACGAAAAAGGCAGTATTCTTCTTCCACATCAGGAACGGGAAGCAGATATTTATTTTCCACGTTTTCAGGATTTGGAGGGAAAAGTTTCAGATCTCTACAGCAAGTATATTTATCTGTTTTCTATCGATGATCAGCGTTTCTATCTGATCCCGGAATTGGATACCACCCTTCTTCCAGATTACGAATTCCAGGATATACGAAATCTTCGGACAGCCCGGCCACAGCATCTGGCATTTGCAGGAGTTACAGGACATCAGCTTTTCCAGTGGTACAGCAAGCGCCGGTTCTGCGGCTGCTGTGGAAAACCAATGCTGCACAGCCAAAAAGAACGTATGATGGAATGCCCTTCCTGCGGCAATCAGGAGTACCCTGTCCTGTGTCCTGCAGTAATCGTAGGAATCACAAACGGAGATAAAATCATTCTTTCCAAATATGAGGGCCGCAGATTTAAGCGTTACGCCCTTATCGCAGGCTTTGCAGAAATCGGAGAAACCATTGAAGAAACTGTTCACAGAGAAGTAATGGAGGAAGTTGGCCTTAAGGTAAAGAATCTCCGCTATTACAAAAGCCAGCCATGGTCCTTCAGCGGTACCCTGCTTTTCGGATTCTTCTGTGATGTGGACGGCGATGATACCCTGACCGTTGACCATGAAGAGCTCTCCATGGCACAGTGGGTAGAACGTGATAAAATCCCGGATCAGGGCAATAATATCAGCCTGACCAAGGAAATGATGATGCTCTTCCGTGATGGAAAAGAACCCAGATAAACAATATTCTATATCAGAAAAAGCTCATAGAATATTTTTCCCTATTATGCTAAAAGGATACATACACGGTAATGTTACTGTGCATGTATCCTTTTCGTTTCTCTGTAAAATTGCTTCACTATATTCTCAAAAATATTTCTGATTACTCTTCACGCCGCACTCCCGCTGCCAAATCCACGGCTTCTGTGGCTTCCATTACATTCCTGCTCAAATTCTTTCAGTTTCCGTCTTGCTTCCGGTGTCAGATTTGTCGGAACTTCAATCTGTACAGTTGCATATTCATCACCGTGTACCGACGGATTATTCATTGCAACGATACCTTTGCCTCTCAGACGTATCTTCATTCCGGACTGAGTACCCGGTTTAATGTTACAGAGAACATCACCGTAAATAGTGTGAACCTTCGCCTCACCGCCAAATACTGCTGTTGTAAATGGGATATTTACAGTTGTATAAACATCTCTGCCTTCCCGTTTATATCCCAGTTTATCCTGAACATTTACTTTCAGAAGCAGGTCACCGGCTTCACCTCCGCCGACTCCCGGATATCCTTTTCCTTTAAGTCTGATAGATTTACCGGATTCAATACCTGCCGGAATATTGACTTCGTAATTCTGGACGCCACCGTTGCTGCTCTGCAGGCGAATAACCTTCTTACCGCCAAAAGCAGCTTCATCAAAGCTGACAGTAACCTCTGCATGAAGATCCTCACCTTTACTGCTGTAAGAACCACCAAAGCCCTGACTGCGGAAATCACTTCCACCTGTACCAAAGCCACTGCCGAAGCCGCCAGTTCCATTGCTTCCGAATCCGTCAAAACCACTTCCGTGAAATCCACTGCCACCGAAACCGCTGCTTCCAAAACCACCGGATGATTTACTCTTCTTAAATCCACCACCAAAGATGTTCTTCAGGATATCATCCATATCTTCGCCATTCTCAAAATGATATTCATGATAACCATTGCCATCACTGTACGAGCCATGGAAACCACCGCCAAATGGATTGCCCTGTGCTCCGCCAAAGCCACTGCCAAAAGGACTTCCCTGTGCGTTTCCATAATTACCGGCACCTTCTTCAAAAGCAGCGTGGCCAAACTGATCATACAGTTTACGTTTCTTCTCATCACTCAGAACATCATAGGCTTCATTTACTTCCTTAAAATGCTCTGCTGCCGAAGCATTTCCCTCATTACTGTCCGGATGATATTTCTTGGCCAGTTTTCTGTATGCTTTCTTAATCGTTGCTGCATCTGCGTTTTTGTTCACGCCAAGAACTTCATAGTAGTCTCTTTTCAATATCATCACCTTCCCTCATAAACACATTCTAACGCAATCATTCCTGACTTCATATTTCTGCAATCCTCATTATGCAAACAACGGGAAGCCAAAAGATTTGACCTCCCGTTGCTGTAACTTAACATCTATTATCCTTCAATGGAGATGCTGTGCTTCTGTTCCACTGCTGGCTTTGCTTCTTTCTTCGGAACAAATAATGTCAGGATACCATGTTTGAATTCTGCTTTGATGTCGTCCTGATGTACTTCCTTACCTACATAAAAGCTACGACTGCAGGCACCTGCATAACGTTCTCTGCGGATATAACGTCCTGTCTCTTTTTCCTTCTCGTCTTTATCCAGGCCTTTCTCTGCACTGATGGTCAGATAACCATTTTCAAGTGCTGCATGAACTTCATCTTTCTTAAATCCTGGAAGATCTACAATCAGTTCGTATCCGTTATTCATTTCCTTGATATCAGTTTTCATTACATGATTTGCTTTATGTCCATAAAGTTTCTTCTCTGCATCTTTCATTGCTCTGTCATCATAATAGAATGGGAAATCTCCAAAAAAGTCATCAAATAAATTTTCTCCAAAAATACTAGGCATTAACATAAGTCATATCTCCTTTTCTAATATATTTTATATATGTCAAATCTGTTCGCCAGATTTACTTTCCAAATCTATCTTTACAGGCTTTTTCAACCTTTTATCTTCAATCTTTTAGTGTAAGCTTTTATTTTTATATCTGTTTTTAATCTCTGGCTGACCCTTAACGGGTCAGTCAGAATATTTATTCATCAGCCTTCAATGGCAATTGTTTTCTTCTGTTCTACTGCTGGTTTTGCTTCTTTCTTTGGTACAAATAATGTGAGGATACCATGTTTGAATTCTGCTTTAATGTCTTCTTTCTCAACTTCTTTACCTACATAGAAGCTACGGCTGCAGGCACCTGCATAACGTTCTTTACGGATATATTTTCCGGTTTCCATTCCGAGACGGAAGAAGATCATCAGCTTTCCCTTTCTCTGATGGAGAAATGTGCTTATGACTCAGCTTTTATGTTTAAGTATTCTGAGCGTCCGGGTACTTATGCTTCCAAGCATTTGCCGGATGATGTACCCGAAGAGGTAAAGATACGTCGGTTGAATGAGATTATTGCTCTGCAAAACCGCCTTTCCGCCGAGTCTAATGCCCGCTGTATTGGTAAGACATATGAAGTTCTGGTGGAAGGAGTTTCCAAGCGTTCGCGTGAACAGCTTGTAGGGCGTACGGAGCAAAACCGTGTCGTGGTGTTCGACCGTGGTACGCACCGTATTGGTGATTTTGTAATGGTGAAAATTACAGAAGCTAGTTCAGCAACACTAAAGGGAGAAGAGGTAAAGTAAGAAATTATCATTATAGTTAGAAATAAACAGAGGGAAGCTGCCGGAGAATTTAGTTCCGTTCAGCTTCCCTTTTCTTTTTCAATCCCGGCCGTTTGCCGTCAGTTTATCCCAGTGGGTTCTCATCCAGGCCACCATCGCCTGAGCCACCGCCTTCAGAGCCATCGCCTTCCGAGCCTCCACTTACCGGAGTGTCTTGCAAGCATACGCTGTTGGCTACGTTTGTAACGTCTTCGTTGCAGAAACCGAGGTAAATGGCCAGTGCGTCGTCCTTCCAGTTGGCGGGAAGTTTCAGTTCTGCCTTGGCATCGGAGCGTGTGGCTGCTGCTATATCATAAACAGCCATCCCTTTGTCCTTGTTGTATGCCAGTAACATGGCGGCATCTGTAACTGTTGCGTCACCCATTCCGCTGTTGTCGGTCCAGGCAAAAGTTACTTTACTTTCGTTTACGGTTATTGTGGCATCCAATGCGGGTACCAGACTGCCACGTGTCACCAAAGCTTTGTTGTAGTCAATTGAGACATTTGTTCCGCTACCTTTCATTGCATGTTTCAGAATATACGATACGGCAGCATTGAATGCTGATTGCTGTCCGGAAAATTCTTTGTATCCAAAACGCAGAAAGGGTGTCATTGCCTTTGTGAAGTTAACAGCTGCTGTAAATTTAGAGCGTTGATTCTTCTGTTTCTCGGTGCGTGGATCACTGAAACTTACCGCCAATGCACGCATATAATGTACCGATTTCCATGTACTACCTACTACTGTACCTACTTTTCCTGAGAATCCTCCGAGGATTCCTTGTTTAATTGTTCCCATAATTTTTTCTTTTTTGTGTTGTAAATAAATTAGTTTTCTTTGTGAACTTGCTAAAAAGACTTCTGCAGCAATCTTCATCGTGTTGTTCAGTATGCAGCGATGTTTGGTTCTCGTTGCGTTGACAAAGGTATGGGAAAGTTTTCTTTTCGACCTGCCATTTTTGCCATAAGCGTTCAAGAATTTTTCTGAAAAGTGGTAATGTATTGATAATGTATTGTTTATAAACGGTTTTCTGACTCTTGTATGCAGTTGACGTTTCACACGGAGATAATCCACTACTATTATGTTCCGTTTTTGGTTAAAAACTCTTTTTCTCCGTACTCGATTCGTACCTTTTTCGCTTCTATACAGAAGTACAAATAGCGAACCGGGTACGAGCCGGGTACGAACCGGGTGTGAGGGGGAGGCAATGTAAAGTAAGATTGGCTACTTTTTCTGATTTTGGTCTATTCTTTCTTCTAACATCTGACACCTTTGGCCGGAAAACATTATCTTTGTCCAACTAAGGACTCAGTAGATGACTTATAGAATGGGAAAAACTAAAGCTATTATACTCTTTTTAGTTGCTTTTTTGCTGTTGGCCTGTACAGCCCGGCAAAGCAATACCAAGCAATTGATATGGGCAGATTCCCTTATGCGGTCGCTGCCGGATAGTGCCTTGTCTGTTTTGCAGAATATCTCTACTCAGGAATTTGCCTCACCGGCTGATAGTGCCTATTATGCGCTGTTGCTGACACAGGCAAGAGATAAAAATTATGTTGTACAGGTAGATGATTCGCTGATACGTTACGCTGTTGCACATTATGATAAAGTGGGGGATGCAAAGATGCGGGCAAGTGCACACTATTATTGGGGATGTGTGTATAGAGACATGAACCGTCAGGCAGAGGCACTCAGGGAATATCTTATAGCTGCATCTTTGACGAAGGAAACTGTGGAAAAACGGCAATTGGGATTGATATACAATAATATTGGCTATATTTATTATATACAGAATTTCAAAGAAAAAGCAGATTCTGTATATCAGTTAATGGAGGGCATTGCTCAAGAATTAAAAGATACTACTCTTTGGGCTGAAGCTCTATCCAGGCAGGGTTC
>OICV01000769.1_pt1 | contig 13423 bp, 8 predicted proteins | sample 1581361 | NCBI WGS metagenome assembly OICV01 (sample SAMEA3882551, study PRJEB24775) | human gut metagenome | biome: human-associated habitat; feature: intestine environment; material: feces | place: Netherlands | collected 2009/2010 | reverse complement strand
GGGAAGGCATTCCTGACAGATGAAAACGGAGAATGCTGGAGAGCTTATATTTTTATTACCGATGCAGTAAGCTATGATCTGGCAGAAAAACCGGAGGATTTTTATGAAAGTGCAGTTGCATTTGGAAAATTCCAGGAAATGCTAGCAGATTACCCGGCAGAGACTCTGCATGAAACGATAAAGGATTTCCATGATACAAAGAAACGTTTTCAGACTTTGAAAAATGCCATAGAGAAGGACAGCCGCCATCGTGCCGCATCCGTAAAAGCAGAGATCGCATTTGCGTTTCAGCATGAGTATCTGGCAAATGTATTCGGTGAGCTTCTGGCAAAAGGTGAGGTGCCCCTTCGGGTAACACACAACGATACGAAGCTGAATAACGTTATGATCGACCTGGAAACAGGAAGGGGAATCTGTGTAGTGGACCTGGACACGGTTATGCCGGGACTTGCTATGAATGATTTTGGAGATTCCATTCGTTTCGGGGCCAGCACTGCATTGGAGGATGAGAAAGATTTAAGCAAAGTTTCCTGTGATATGGAGCTCTATGAAATCTATGTAAAAGGCTTTCTGGAAAGCTGTGGAGATAAGCTCAGTGCAAAAGAGATCGAGATGCTTCCCATGGGAGCTAAGGTGATGACTTATGAATGCGGCATTCGCTTTCTTACCGATTATCTGGAAGGAGATCATTATTTTAAGATCGACCGGGAAGAACACAATCTAGACCGCTGCCGCACACAGTTTAAGCTGGTGGCTGATATGGAACAGAAATGGGATACTATGCAGACGATCGTGAAAAAATATCAGAAATAAAAAAAACAGGGGTTTTTACAATGGAGGTAAAGCGATGAGCGAAACAAAAGGAAGAGTGACTATTCCGACAGATCTGGATGTGATTCCGGAGACACTGAAAATGCTGGACGAGTGGGGTGCAGATGCCATCCGTGACTGTGACGGAACGGAATTTCCGGCAGAGTTGAAGAAAACCGGCGCAAAGATTTATGCAACTTATTATACCACCAGAAAGGATAATGCCTGGGCAAAGGCCCATCCGGAAGAAATCCAGCAGATGTATATCATGACATCCTTTCACACGGCAGTGTCGGATACTCTGGAAATCCATCTGATGGATCATCTGTATCCGGATATGCTGGCTGTGAATACAAGAGATGATATCAGAAGATGGTGGGAAGTCATTGACCGGACTACAGGGGAAGCTGTCAGTACAGAGGAATGGTCATACGATGAAAAAAACGGAAATGTTGTGATCAGGCCGGCGAAAGAGTTTCATGAGTATACGGTAAGTTTTCTTGCATATATCATGTGGGATCCGGTACATATGTACAATGCCGTTGTCAATGACTGGAAAGACGTAGAGCATCAGATTACTTTTGATGTGCGTCAGCCAAAGACTCACAAATTCAGTATGGAGCGTCTGCGGAAATTCTGCAAGGCAAATCCACATGTAAATGTTATCCGCTATACAACATTTTTCCATCAGTTTACACTTGTTTTTGATGAACTGGCGAGAGAAAAATATGTTGACTGGTATGGTTATTCAGCCAGTGTAAGTCCGTACATTCTGGATCAGTTTGAAAAAGAAGTTGGCTACAAATTCCGTCCGGAATATATCATTGATCAGGGATATTTCAATAATCAGTATCGTATCCCATCCAAAGAGTTCAAAGATTTCCAGGCTTTCCAGCGCCGTGAAGTTGCAAAACTTGCAAAAGAAATGGTAGATATTACCCATGAGGAAGGCAAAGAAGCGATGATGTTCCTCGGCGATCACTGGATCGGAACAGAGCCGTTTATGGATGAGTTCAAAACCATCGGACTGGATGCACTGGTAGGAAGTGTAGGAAATGGTTCTACGCTGCGTCTGATCAGTGATGTGGAAGGTGTAAAATACAGAGAAGGAAGATTTTTACCATATTTCTTCCCGGATACTTTCCATGAAGGTGGAGATCCGGTAAAAGAAGCAAAAGAAAACTGGGTAACAGCCAGAAGAGCAATTCTTCGTAAACCGATCGATCGTATCGGATACGGCGGATATTTAAAACTTGCCTGCGAATTCCCGGATTTCGTTGATTATATCGAGAGCGTTTGTGATGAGTTCCGTTTACTGTATGAAAATGCAAAAGGTACTACACCATACTGTGTAAAGACTGTAGCTGTATTGAACAGCTGGGGAAAAATGCGTTCCTGGGGATGTCATATGGTACATCATGCACTGTATCAGAAACAGAATTATAGCTACGCAGGTGTGATCGAGGCATTAAGTGGTGCACCGTATGATGTAAAATTCATCAGTTTTGATGACATTCGTGCAAATGCAGATATTTTAAATGACATTGATGTAGTTATCAATGTTGGTGACGGTGATACCGCACATACCGGTGGTTATGAGTGGGAAGATCCGCAGATCGTGGAAGCAATCCAGAGATTTGTATACAACGGAGGCGGATTTATCGGTGTCGGTGAGCCAACCGGTCATCAGCATCAAGGCAGATACATTCAGCTTGGCAATGTGATCGGCGTGGAGAAAGAAACCGGATTTACCTTAAATTATGACAAATATAACTGGGAGAATCATCCGGAGCATTTCATTTTACAGGACTGCACAAAAGATGTGGATTTCGGTGAAGGCAAGAAGAGCATGTTTGCACGCGAAGATACAGAGATTCTGGTTCAGCGTGACAAAGAAGTTCAGATGGCAGTGCATGAGTTTGGAAAAGGACGTTCCGTTTATATCAGCGGTCTTCCATATTCTTTCGAAAATGCACGAATTCTCCATCGAAGCGTAATGTACAGCTGCCATGACGAAGAGAACCTGAGAAAATGGTACTCTGAAAACTTCAATGTGGATGTACATGCGTATGTGGCAAACGGCAAATACTGTGTGGTAAATAATACATATGAGCCACAGGATACTGTTGTATACCGTGGAGATGGAAGCAGTTTTGAACTTCATTTGGACGCAAATGAAATTAAATGGTATGAGATTTAAAGTGTGATTGATCTGCAATTATAGTCTATACAGAGGGCGATGGCTTTTTAGCTGTCGCCTTCTTTTGTGCGCTCCCGTTTTCTTGCCTAAAACAGGGAAACATGGTACCATATATCCATCTATGCATACATTTATATCTCAGTCGAGAAGAGATTCCATTTTTCGTGATTAAAAAGCGAACTACAAGTGGGAGTACATTTTTTTACAGGAACAGGAGCACAATTTATGGCATTACAACTGATTTACGGAAATTCCGGCAGTGGAAAATCAACCTATATTTATGAAAAAGTCATTCAGATGGCGCAGGCAGACCGCAGACGTAATTTTTATGTTATCGTGCCGGAACAGTTTACGATGCAAGCGCAGCGGGAACTGGTGCAACGGTCACAGAATCATGTCATTGTCAATATTGATGTAGTCAGTTTTGAACGTCTGGCGTACCGTATTTTTGATGAACTTGGCATTCAGAATACAGTTATGGAAGAGACAGGAAAAAGCCTGGTGCTGCGTAAAATTGCAGAAGAAAAGGGAAAGGATCTGACCGTGCTGCGTGGAAATATCCGGAAGATGGGGTATATTAATGAGTTGAAATCCATGATCTCCGAGCTGATGCAGTATGATATTTCCGTGGAGGAACTGGAGGATTTCCTTGGACATCTGAAACCGGAATCCAATTTGTATTACAAACTGTCAGATGTGCATACGATGTATGCAGCTTTTGAGGAATATCTGCGGGGGCAGTATGTGACCGCAGAACGTGTGTTAGATGTTCTGGCTGATGCGGCAGAGGAATCACAGCTTTTAAAGGGAGCTGTCTTTGCCTTTGACGGGTTTACCGGATTTACACCGGTACAGATGAAGCTGCTGCATCGCTGTATGCATGTGGTGAAAGATATGTATGTGACGGTGACACTGGATGTACGGGAAGATCCGCTGGCGGACTGCGGCATGCAGGATCTGTTTTATATGAGTCGGAAAATGACAGCTGCACTGCTGCGGGCGGCCAGAGAAGAACAGTTTCCGTTGGAAGATGCAGTTTTTCTGAAACCGGGAAAACAGAGTCGTCTGGCACAGACGCCGGTGCTGCAGCATCTGGAGCAGAATCTGTTCCGGGTGAAAGCACAGCAATATGCCGGAGACTGTCAGAAGGAATTGCAGATTTATTCCCTGGCGACTCCCAGGGAGGAATTACAGTTTGCAGCGCGGAAGATTTCAGAACAGATGCGCAGCCAGGGTTATCGTTATGGCGAGTGTGCCATTGTGTGTGGCGATGTGGAATGTTATGAAAAATATGCACAGTCAGTCTTTTCCCTGTATGACATTCCGTATTTTGTGGATATGAAGTCATCGATTCTGTATCATCCCTGCATTGAACTGATCCGTGCGGTATTGGAGATTGTAGAAAAAGATTTTTCCTATGAAAGTGTGTTTCGTTTTTTGCGTACCGGTCTGTCCGGATTTGCAGAAGCAGATATAGATTTTCTGGAAAACTATGTGCTGGCCAGGGGAATCCGGGGAGCTTCCCGTTGGAAGAAAAAATTCCTGAAACCCATGCGTCACACCGGCAGGATCCGCGTGGAGGAAGACGTACTGCAGCAGGAACTGGCGCGGGCTGATCAGCTGAGGGAAAGATTCTGGAAACAGATAGAGCCTTTTTATGAGATTGCATCAGGACAGGAGCAAAATGTGGCGGAACTGACCCGTGGCCTGTATGAATTTTTGACAGAACTGCAACTGGAGGGGCAGATTCATCAGGCACAGGAGGCTTTTGAGGAAGCCGGAGAGGAACTCCTGGCATCTCAATACCGTCAGATTTACAAGATTGTGGTGGATCTGCTGGACAAACTGGTGGATCTGCTGGGAGAAGAAATACTTTCCGTCCGGGATTATGCAGATGTTCTGGAAGAAGGGTTTGCGTCGGCAAAAGTCGGTGCGATTCCGCCGGGAGCGGACTGTGTGATCCTGGGTGATATTGAACGAACCCGTCTGGAGGGAATTAAGGTGTTGTTTTTCCTGGGCGTCAATGACGGTATGATTCCGAAAAGTACGGCAAACGGCGGTATTTTGTCTCAATATGACCGGGAACTGATCGAAGAGCAGAAACTGCAGTTGTCTCCTACCGCAAGGGAGCAGTCTTTTTTGCAGCGGTTTTATCTATATCTGAATATGACAAAGCCATCGGAGGCACTGTGCCTGACATATGCCCGGATGGATGCAAAGCAGAAGGCAGCACGGCCTTCTTATCTGATTGGGACGCTGCAGAAACTTTTTGCAGGTCTGCAGGTGCAGGAGATTGAGGCAGGAACAGCCTTTGAACCACTGACAGCGAAGAGTAGTCTGGATGCGTATCTGACGGGACTGACGGCAGCCAGAGATGGCGAGGTGACGGAAGAGTGGAAAGCACTGCATCAGTATCTGAAGAATTCCAAGGTGTGGGAACCGGTGGTGCAGGAACTGTTTGCGGCAGCTTTTTCAAAGTTTACCGGGGAACAGCTGGCCATAGAGACTGCGCGGCAGCTTTACGGTACGATTCTGACAAATTCAGTGACTCGACTGGAACTGTTTGCCCGCTGTGCGTATGCACATTTTCTGGAATATGGATTAAAGCTTTCAGAACGTGAAACTTACAGTTTTGCGGCACTGGATATGGGCAGTATGTTTCATGAAATCCTGCAACGCTACTGTGAAAATCTGGAAAAATCCTATGACTGGTATTCTGTCACGGAGACACAGCAGGAAGAATTGCTGAAGGCAGCCATGCAGGATGCCGTATTGTCTATGCCGAATGAATCTCTGCTGGAGTCAGCCAGAAGTGCGTATGTGCTGGAACGGATTTATCGTATCATGAAGCGCAGTATCTGGGCACTGACGGAGCAGATCCGGCATGGAACCTTTCAACCTGCAGGGTATGAAGTGGATTTTATGCAGGTAAATGAACTGAATGTACAGAATATGATACTGGATGAAGAGCATAAAATGCGTCTGGTAGGGAAAATTGACCGTATGGACACCCGTGAGACAGAAGAGGCCGTGTATGTCCGTATCATTGATTATAAATCCGGAAAGACGACGTTTCAGCTGCTGAATCTGTATTATGGTCAGCAGTTACAGCTTGTGGTATATCTGAATGCAGCAATGGCACAGCTGAAAAAGGAGCATCCGGGAAAAAAAATCGTTCCGGCCGGAATTTTTTACTATCGGATGGATGATCCGATGGTGGAAGCGGACGGTGAGGATGAGGAAAAAATCATGGAGCATATCCTGGGTGAACTGCGCCTGAACGGTCTGGTCAGTCTGGAGCGGGAAGCATATGAGCAGATGGATGTGGGACTTCAGGGAAAATCGGAAGTTATTCCTCTGACATTGAACAAAGACGGAAGTGTCAGCAAGCGGGGAACTTCCGGTGCCGCTCCGGTGGATTTTACGGCGCTGACAGCTTTTGTTAATCGGAAAATCTGTGGGGCAGCGGAGCAAATCCTGAAGGGAGATATCGATATCCGGCCATATCAGATGGAAAGCAAAGCCGGATGTGATCACTGCCCGTATCACAGTGTGTGTGGTTTTGATCCAAAAGTGGAAGGATATACGTTTCGGAAAAATAAAAAATTATCTACGGATGAAGTGTGGGCGAATATCTACCGGGAAGGAGGCGATTCCGATGAGTGTTAAATGGACGGAAGAACAGGAAAAAGTGATTCAACTCAGAAACCGGAGCCTTCTGGTGTCTGCGGCCGCCGGTTCCGGAAAGACTGCGGTACTGGTGCAGCGCATTATTTCTATGGTGATGGATGAAGTGCATCCGATGGATATTGACCGTTTACTGGTGGTGACGTTTACCAATGCAGCGGCTGCGGAAATGCGGGAACGTGTGGGCACTGCCATTGAGGCGGCATTAGAGAAAGATCCTTATAATCAGCATCTGCAGCGACAGCTGACACTGGTGCACAATGCACAGATCACCACCATTGACAGTTTCTGTATCCGGATTTTGCGGGATCATTTTCACAAGATCGATCTGGAACCGGGATTTCGTATCGCCGACGAAGGAGAACTGAAATTGCTGCGGGAAGATGTCTGCGAGGCGGTTCTGGAGGAGTTTTATGAAAAAGCAGATCCGGAATTTCTGCGGTTTGCGGACAGCTATTCTCAGGCAAAAAATGATCTGCAGATCAAAGAAATGGTGCTGAAACTATTTCATTATTCTGAGAGTTATCCATGGCCGGAGGAATGGTTGGAATCTTGTGTGCAGCAGTATGAGGCGGCAGATGAGGAAGCACTGGAGCAAAAGCCGTGGATGCAGGATTTTCTTTCCTATATGAAAGTGCGGGTTGGAGATCTGATCCGTGCACAGGAGCATCTGCTGGATCTGACCCGGGACGTGGATGGACCTTATATGTATGAAGCATCTGTTCAGGATGATCTGTATCAGTTGTATGCGCTGCAGGAGTGTGAGCATTTTTCGCAGTGGCAGGCGGCAATTACCGGGATAAATTTCAAAAACATTGGCCGGGCGAAAAAGTATGAAGGCAGTGAACAGAAAAAGGATGCCGTGAAGTCCGGAAGGGACCGGATAAAGGACCAGATCGTGAAATGGAAAAAAACAATATTTGCCTCACCGCTGGAGACACAGCTGCAGCGATTGAACCAGACTTCCGGGATGGTGCGGATGCTTGTGCTCGTGACACAGGCTTTTGCAAAGCAGTTTGCCCTGGAGAAACAGCAGAAAAATATGCTGGATTTTTCCGATGTGGAGCACTATGCCCTGCGGGTTCTGGTAGATCCGATGACGAAGGAACTAACAGAAACAGCATTGGAGTATCAGCAGCAGTATCAGGAAGTTATGATCGATGAATACCAGGACAGCAATTATGTGCAGGAAACACTTCTGACGGCAGTCTCCGGTGTGAAAAACGGCAGGGAAAATCTGTTTATGGTAGGTGATGTCAAGCAGAGTATTTACCGCTTCCGCCTGGCCCGGCCGGAACTCTTTATGGAGAAGTATCAGCATTTTTCCGTGGAGGAGAGCAGCAGACAGCGCATTGACCTGCATCGGAATTTCCGAAGCAGACGTGAAGTGGTGGATGCGGTCAATGATATTTTTTATCCGTTAATGGGACAGGATATCGGAAATGTAGGCTATGATGCGGAAGCTGCGCTGTATGCCGGAGCAGTATTCCCGGAATATGAAAAGCCGGAATGCTGCAAACCGGAGCTGCTTCTTGTGCCGATGGATGGCAGCAGTGCAGAACGTCGGGAGCAGGAAGCTTTTGCAGTGGCAGGACGTATCCGTCAGATGATCGATGCTCAGCAGATTCCGGGACTGGAATTAAAAGACATTGTGATTTTGCTGCGTTCCATGTCCGGTTGGGCAGAAGTTTATCAGAATGTGTTTGAGCAGGAGGGAATCCCGCTGATCGTATCATCGAAAACCGGCTATTTTTCTGCATCGGAGGTACAGACCGTGTTGTCTTTGCTCCGGGTGTTGGACAATCCCAGCCAGGATATCCCTCTGGCTGCGGTGATGAAGTCTTATTTTGGAAAATTCACATCAGATGAAATGGCACAGCTGCGAGTTGCCGATCCGGGGCTGCCGTTCTTTCAGTGTGTGCAGCAGTATGTTTCCGATGAGTCAGCCAAGGCAGAACTGGCGGAGAAAGTAGCACGTTTTTATGAAATGCTGCAGCAGTATCGGCGGCGGATTCCGTATACACCGATCCACCGTCTTCTGCAGGAAATTCTCGATGAGAGCGGTTACCGCAACTATGTGACGGCACTTCCGGCGGGAGAACAGCGCCGGGCGAATCTGGATATGCTGATGGAAAAAGCAGTAGCTTACGAACAGACCAGCTATCATGGACTGTTCCATTTTATCCGCTACATTGACCGGCTAATGAAATATGATATTGATTACGGCGAGGCTGAGATCATCAGTGAACAGGAAAATGCCGTGCGGCTGATGAGTATTCACAAAAGTAAGGGACTGGAGTTTCCGGTTGTATTTGTATGTGGCATGGGAAAATCGTTCAATGAACAGGATCTGAACAGCAGCATGATCTTCCATCCGGAGTTCGGTATCGGCCTGAAATGGTTTGACTGCGGGAAACGGACGAAAGCGAATACGCTGATCCATCAGATTTTTTCCATGGAAGCAAAGCGGGAAAATCTGGGAGAGGAACTGCGTGTGCTGTATGTGGCACTGACCCGTGCAAAGGAGAAACTGATTCTGGCGGGAAGCTGCAAGCTGCCGGAGGAAGGGCAGTTTACCGGATATGACAGAACACAGAAAGTACCGTTTTCTGACCGGTATGATGCCGGATGTTACTGGGACTGGGTGCTTCCGGTGCTCGGAATGGAAAATAAAAACTATGATTATATGATCTGGGACGAGGAACAGATGCTGGCGGAACAGCAGCGCCAGCTGCAGGATACTGCGCTACAGCACCGGAATATTCTGGAAGCACTGCAGCATGTATCCGAAGCAGAGACAGAAGAACTGACAGAGAAATTTTCCTGGAAATATGCATGGCGTGATATGGGTACGCACAAGCAGAAAGTATCTGTGTCCGAACTGAAGCATCGTGCCATGGAGGAGCGCAGTGAGGAGGCAGAGCAGACGCTGAACACGGCGGAACCATTGTTTCCACAGGAGATACCGACGCCATATCTGCCAAGGTTTGTGCAGGAGGCATCAGAAAATGCCGGTGCATTGTACGGAACTATGGTACATCGTTTTCTGGAATGCCTGGATTTCGCGGCACTTCCGGAGTTTGTATCAGAGAAACAGGGGCTGCATTATGTGAAAACCCAGATCGATCATCTGTGTACGCTGGGACGGATGACGGAAGTAGACGCCAAACGGTTGAACTGGAAACAGCTTCGGAACTTTTTGCAAACCGATACAGCAAAACGGATGCGAAGCGCGGCGCAGGCCGGTATGCTGGAACGAGAAAAACCGTTTGTTATGTCAGTTCCGGCACAGCTTGTCTGGGAAGAGAGCAAACCAGAGGAAGAAGTGCTTGTACAGGGTATCATTGATGTGTTCTGGGAAGAGGAGGACGGAATCGTGCTTTTGGATTATAAGACAGATCGGGTAGATAACGCCGAAGAACTGATCCGTCGCTATAAGAAGCAGCTGGAACTGTATGCGGATGCGCTGAATCGTTTTGGGGCTGGAAAAACCGTAAAAGAAATATTGATCTATTCCTTTGCACTGGCAGAAGAAATTGTAATACAGTAAATGGACAAATATGAAAGAACTGGAGAAAAAAATGAGAATCATTTTAGCATCTGCTTCCCCGAGACGCCGGGAACTGTTGTCTCAATTGGGCGTAGAATTTGAAGTATGCCCGTCACAGGGAGAAGAAAAAATCACTGAGCATTTGCCGGAGCTGGCGGTTATGCAGCTGGCACAGCAGAAAGCGGCAGATATTGCAGGAAAGACAGAAGGTGACGCATGGATCCTTGGCGCAGATACCATCGTGGTATATGATCAGAAGATTCTGGGAAAACCAAAGGATGAGGAAGATGCAAAGCGGATGCTTGGCATGCTTCAGAATCATCGTCATCAGGTATACACCGGTGTATGCATCTGGAAAAAAGAAAATGGCAGCGAAGAAATCCGTTGCTTTTACGAAAAAACGTGGTTTTCTATCCGATGACGGAAGAAGAAATAGCAAAATATGTGGCTACCAGGGAACCGATGGACAAGGCCGGTTCTTATGGAATTCAGGGCATCGGTGGTCTGTACGTCCGTGAAATTCACGGTGATTACAATAACGTGGTGGGACTGCCAATTGCACGTCTGTATCATGAATTACAGAAATAATGGCGAGGCAATTCTTGCATCAGTTGTTGCGGGAAAAAGCGATAAATGGTATATTAAAAACAATGCAGTGGACATTCTTAAATTAAAGTGAATGGAGAAAGATAATGAGCGAATATGACAAAGTATGTATTGAGACATTTTTGAGAGATCAGTTAAAATTATTTCCGGAGAAAGTAGCAGAGACACCGGAGGAAGCAGAAGATTTTCTGGATATGTGCATGGCTGCTGTTTGCAAAAATATGAAAGAAGTACGGGAATATTTTGACGAGACCGGAGCTGATATCTCCGGTATGAGCAAAGAAGAGCTGGAGCAGGCGGATGAAGTATTCAAGCTTCCGGATGGACGATATCTGGTGGTGGATGCCTGAAAAACATTCTGAACGCAGAATGAGCATTCCCCCGCTTCAAGTGCGTAGAGTACTAAACGGTGGGGAAGTGGCATGCTACGGATATTCTGGAACAGGATATCAGAAACAAGGAGAATAATAGATTGAAGAGTAAAATGAAAAGAAATACAGCAGGTGTTCTGGCCGGGATTTTGCTGGGAACGGCATTCCTGGGTGGCTGCAGTAATCCTGTGAGTACCATTCTGGAAAAACCAGTTTTCAAAGTAGGAAAAGAAAGCTGCAGTCGGGAAGATGCCCGGGTAATTCTGATGAATTATCAGAAGGAATACAGCAATCTGTACGGCATTGATATGTGGGAGCATGATTACGGCCAGGAGCAGAGTCTGGAAGATTATATCAAAGATCTGACCTTAGCACAGATGGCACAGGTTTATACGTTGGATGTGATCGCTTCTGAAAAGGGTGTGACCTTATCTGAGGATGAACAGAAAAAAGTAGCAGAAGCAGCCAGGACCTATCTGGACGGTCTGGAGGATACGGAGCGGGATTATATCGGACTCAGTGAAAAAAAGGCAAAAAAATTATATGAGCGTTATGTGCGGGCGGAAAAACTGTATGAGACCTTAAAGAAAGAAGTGAATCAGGAAGTCAGCGATGATGAGGCCCGTGTGATGAAATTCAAGCAGATTTATACTGCAGATGCGGCAAAAGCACAGAATTATATGGCACAGCTTCAGGCAGGAGCAGATTTTGAAGCGCTGGCTCAGACAGCGAATGAAGCGGATACCGTAGATATCAATGTGAACCGCACGACATTTTCCGAGGATGTGTCACAGCAGCTTTTTACACTGACAGATGGCGGTGTTTCAAATATCATTGAGATTGACGGCGGCTATTACATTTTTTATTGCAGCAGTGCATTTGATGAAGAACTGACTGAGGCACACAAGATGGATGTGCTGGAGAAGCGGATGTCCGATGCGGTGACAGATACTTATGCCGATTATATGAGTCAGCTCAGTTCCAAAGAAAATCAGGATGTCTGGTCAGAAGTGACAGTGGATACTTCATTGAAGCTTGAGAGTGCATCCTTTATGGAAGTATATCAGCAGTATTTTTCCGCGAAAGAGTAAATGAGCCAGGAATGTACGCTGAAAATGGCATGGAATTGTTTTATAAAGAGTAAGTTTAGAAAAAGATAGACCTAGTTTAACAAACATAAAGAACCCCCGTATTTAAAAATACGGGGGCTATTTACATTTTTATAGGTTTTTATGAAATTTTATAAAATGCTGTCAATGACTATTTGTCAGCCAGAATCATCATAACCTCATTGCTTCGGTTAATGAAAGCTGTCATAGCTTCCGGTGAAAGCGGCTGGTTGGACAGCAGTGCCAGATCATACAGCTGTTTGCAGAACATCGGTACATGCTCGCCATTTTTGTGATCAAGGATGTACTGCACCAGTTTGTTGTTGACGTTCAGAATCAACGTCTCGTTACCACCGAACATGGATGGATCCATGCCGTACATATTGTACATCTTCATCATATCCTGCATACGGCGTCCTTCTTCGGAGAGGGTGATCATGGATGAGATAGAAGCGTCTTTTAATTTTTCTACTTTTACATCCAGATTCTCTTTGCCGAGGGCGGCGCGGAATGTCTCTGTCAGTGTATCCAGAGCAGATTTCATCTCTTCCTCGGATACGTCTTCTTTCAGGGCATCTGTTACATCAGCATCGATACGCATGAATTTGTAATTTTGATTCCGCTGCTCTAACTGAGTGATGAAGGAAGTATCGATGTTGTGGTCGAGGATAACAGCGTTCATGTCAGACTCTTTAAACATGCGGATGTACTGACCCTGCTGGTTCTTATCTGTTACATAGTAGATGGTCTCACGGGTATCTTTCTGCTCATCTGTATTATCAGCATTATCATCGGTATTCTCATCTTTTGCTTCCGCTTCTTTTTCTTCTTTCTCTTTTAAAAGTTCCGGAAGTGTCATGTATTTGTCATTGATATCCTTGAAGAGGATGTAGTCGTTCATACGGTCACAGAATTTCTCATCTTTTAAACAGCCGAATTTGATGAACGGGCTGATGTCATCCCAGTATTTCTCATAGTTTTCTTTATCTGTCTTGCACATTCCTGAAAGCTTGTCAGCAACTTTCTTGGAAATGTATTCGGAGATCTTCTGTACGAATCCATCATTCTGCAGTGCGCTTCGTGATACGTT